>ENA-UPSB01001688-UPSB01001688.1-bioreactor-metagenome-genome-assembly--contig:-NODE-1688-length-24612-cov-6.581871_pt1 | contig 24612 bp, 13 predicted proteins | sample MGYA00238182_ERZ773286 | MGnify/ENA primary metagenome ERZ773286 (study PRJEB29026, sample SAMN07631240) | bioreactor metagenome | isolation source: Switchgrass digestor | place: USA: Dartmouth... | reverse complement strand
CGGGCGGCTGCGGGTTGCGGTACGGCACGATCAGCACGTTGTTGGCCAGGCCGCCCTCCAGCTGGAGCCGGGGCTTCTGGTGCCATGCTCAGACAACAGGGCTGCTGGAGCCTGGCACCCCGCAGCCCTGATCATCGGTCGTGGAACTGCTCCGATTTCCAGCGGCCCCGGGCTCCGCATCGCCCGGTCAAACGCCGCGAAGGTGCCGTACACCAGCTCATGCCCGAACAGGAGGGCCAGGTCGGCCAGGGCTTCGGTGGTCTCCTCAAACCGGTTGGCCGCCATGCCCCGGTCGATGGCCGCGAAGCAGCGGGCGAACTGTCGCTTGCGCTCTGCCATGCGCTCGTCACACAGCCGCTCGAACTCCGCCTGCTGCGCCTTCAGGAAGCGGACGGCCTCGGCGCAGAGCGCCTCGACCCGCTCGGCCTCCTCCCTGGCGAGCGCGGCCTCCTGCGCGATCGCCCGGCAGGACTGGTAGATGGAGGACGCCAGCCAGTACCCGCCATGGAGGCTGCGACCACGGCGGCGCCGGAGGCGAGAAGCGCCTCGGCGAGGTAGGCGCTGTACATGCCGCCCACCGTGGAAACGCCGGTGCCGATCATGCGGTCGCGGGCTTCGTCACCGGAGATCTCGCCCTTCACGTACGCCAGGGTCGTGGCGCCGATATCGATAACGCCGGCGGCGAACGTCGATCTCGCCCCGGCGGTAGGCGATCCAGTGACTCACGCTCGAGATGGCTCCGCCCACCAGGGCCGCGCTGGCCGCACGCTCACGCGCGCATCGGCCCCCGGATCCGCACGGCGGAGTCGGGGCCGACGGTGGAGTTGCGGCGATGGGTTAGCGCCCTTCGTCGGCGGCCTTCTCGGCGTCCAGCATCCGCTGGAAGATGGTGTCGACGGTGTCTCCTTCCCGCACCTCCACTTCCCAGAAGGCGCAGGTCGGAGGCCGGTCCATCCGCTCCCGGATGTAGTCGGCCACTTCGGGGTTGTCCCAGTTCACGCCGTCGAGGATCGTGAGCACTTCGCCCTGGTCCTCGACGGTCTTGAACTTGCAGTCGTAGTTGCCGTCGTCGTAGACCAACAGGACACCCACGGCTTCGTTGCGGACGTGGAAGGGATCCCAGGAGCGGTTCGGGGCGCAGATGAAGGCGCGGAAAGCCATGTGTGCGGCCACCTTTCTGTAGTTGCGTGAGGGGACGTGCGACGAGTGCTGGATCACCTGCGGGCGCACGGGTGACGGACCACGATCTCCGTCCACCGTCCGGGCGCTCCTCGACCAAGGAGTCGTTGCAATTCGGCGATCAGGCTGAATGATCAGGCTAAAAACGTTGTAGATCCTGGCTCAGTCGGCCGCAGCCAGAATTTCCGATTCCACATAACGGCGGAAGTCTCCGGGTGTCGTGAAGCACCGGAAGCCGGCCTGGCTGGCAATGGCAAGCACCTCGCTGCTTTCGTTCAGGAGCACCGCCACCGGCTGACTGAGCCCCTCCTGGATGCCGTTGGGCCAGGCGAGGTCGAAGACCGCCTTCTGCTGCCCGGTCCCAGGATCGGCGAAGTCATAGCCCACGATCCCCGTCGGCAGCCCCTGCGCCTTCATCCAGGCGTTCAGTTCCGCCAGGACCTGCTCCTCATCCTCCGCCACCTGGCCCAGAACCACGGGCGCAGGCGCCGCCAGAGCCACAGGCGCCGCTGGCGCCGGGACGCCCTCCAGCCACCGCGTCTCGCCGTGGAGCAGCTCGGCCATCCGCCGGTTCAGCTCCTCGGCCAGGAGCGCCCGGCGGACCTCCAGGAAGGCGGGGTAGTTATCGATCTTCCACAGGTGGCGGTCCATGGGGATCCACTGGGACGCAAGCGCACCCGGGTGCCGCGCCTCGACCTCCTCGAAGTACGCCTCCGGCAGCCGATCCGAGATGTTCAGGTTGGTGTCCTTGGTGAGGAAGCAGAAGTTGGCCAGCGCGTTGACCTCCGGCCGCTGGTATCCGCGCTTGTACAGCTGCGCCTTGGGAAAGATGTGGTGGACCTCCAGCCGGCTCATCTTGCCCAGCAGGTTTGCCCTAAGCGGCAGGCCCGTGCCCCAGTCCCGCGCCTCCCCCATGCGGGCGAGCATGTACAGGACCGGGTAGAACCGGGCGCCCAGGCTCCAGCCGGTGAAGTGGTCCGGCTCCACGCGCAAGCTGCCGTGCCAGAGCCGCAGCTGCTCCAGCAGCCTGTCGAGGCCGCCGCCCGGCCCCTCCAGTGCAGCCAGGTCCTGGTCGATGGTCGTCTCGGTGGATACCGAGAAGCGGCCCCACATACCGGCCTGCAGGAACCAGAAGAGCAGCTTGTCCCGCTCCCGCTCGTTCAGGGGCAGTGGGTGCGTGTCCAGGTAGCGGACCATCACCGGGATGCCGAACCGGCCGAAGAGCACCCGGTCGTGGTCCAGCCCCAGTCGGCCGCTGATCATGTTCAGGCAGGTGTCGATGTGCCGGCACGCCCGCTCCAGCGCATCCTGCACCTCCGTAGCGCTCTTGTCGTGGAGGAACTGGAACTTCGCCTCCCCGGTGAGCACCGTGTTGACGCAGCGCAGCAGCCAGTCCAGGTCGAAGTGGTAGCCCGCGGCCTCCCACTTCGCAAGCCTGGCCTTCATCTCTTCCCGGGCCTCGGGCCACTCGGCGCAGATCTTGGCCAGGGCCAGGTCGCCCTTGGAGAGTTTCGTGCCCCCGCTGTTGACCCGATTGAAAATGTCGACCACCACGTCGATGGTCTTGTCCTCACCGGCGACCTCCTCGACGTGCAGGTCCACGTCGAGGATGCCCAGCAGCCGGCTGAGGCGGCCGAAGTAGGTCGAGAGTTTCGGCATCAGATCCGGCCGGGCGCTCAGCCGCTGGATGAACTCGCCGATCCCGTCGTTCCCCTTCTGCATCAGCTCGGTCACGTCGATCCAGAGGGGATCGTCCTTCATCTTCACGGGCTGGTAGAACTCGAACGTCTCGGTCTCCAGGTGAAACTGGAGGCCGGTGAACGCCTGCGGGTTGCCCTCGAAGAACCGCGGCGGCCTGCCCCGAACAACTCCATAGAGCGAGGTGATGCGCTGCTGGCCGTCCAGCAGGAGCTTCACCACGCCGGGGGCCAGAGGACCCTCGCCTCGGTGCACCGCCGACTTGGACTCGGTTACCCAGACGAGCAGCCCGCCGATGGGGTGGCGGCGGTACAGCGAATCGAAGAGGCCGCGCACCTGATCGCGGTTCCAGACGTAGCCGCGCTGAAACTCGGGCAAGGCGATGTGGCCCGTGTCGATGTGGGAGAGGATGATCGAGATCTTCACGCCGTGCTCCACCTCCCTGGAGCGGCGGGGCCAGCCGCTCCTGACGTTGGCATGTGTATTGGTTAGGCACCTCGGTCGGTGGTTCCTCTCCCCGGCTAGGAAAAGCGGCCGAAGGGCCTTCCGCCGACCAGGCAACCTTCGCGATCAGTCTTGGTCCTCCTCCGGCAGCGGCAACACGTATTCCTCGAGACATGTCGCCAAGTGGAGAGGCAGCGGCAGCATGAGCGCCTCCCGGTGGTGAGAGGCCATAATCCGCAGGTGATGCGCAACCGCCGCCCACTGTGCAGGGTCCTCACCCGGCGCGTTGAGAAGAACCACCGCCTCCATCAACCGCGGGAGCCACCCCTGCTTTCCTGGCTTGTCCAGCTTACTGTCACTCGGTCGCAAGAACTTCTTGGTCGCCCCCGGTATCTCCTGTGCACTGAGGAACGTTCGCTCCGACAGCCGGAACAGACCGTGCGGCACTCCGACCCTCTCCTCGTCGTCCGTGCCAAACCACTGGGCCGTCTCTTCGCTGTCGCCCGACAAGATACGCACGATGCGCAGGTTCTCCCAGAGCGGGTCGTTCACCGGCGCCCACAGCTGTTTCCGGTCGCCGAACTTCAAGTCATCCACGGTCACGGCGGTGTTGGTCATCCAACCCCACCAGTTCCGGGTCCGGTACCCGTCCACCAACAGAAGCGTCCGCCCCTCGGGCAGGATGTCCTGCAAGAGGCGCTCTTGGAGCCAGTGGTGCACAGCGGCTGGATTGTCATACCAATCGGTCTCCGCCGCAACCGCCAGTTGAGTGGCCGCCTCCCGATAGGTCGCCCATCCGGAAGCACCGGGGTAGTGCACCCGAATCCGCGAATCTGTGGTGCTCATCCAGACCATGACCGGCAGATACGCGGTGTCATACCGCCGCCTCCCCCTTCGACCGGTGCTCTTCCGAATTGTCATCAGGCCGACCAGCGAGGTTCCCGCCACTGCCTCACCGCGAAGCACCGGCCTGGGCCAGTCTAGCAGAATCCCAAGCTGCCGCATCAGGTCACGTACCGCTCCGGTCACCCGGTGGTTCTCAGCGGTGACCAGTTCCTTCTGCTCCTCGTCAGGCGGCTGCAGGAACTGGCTGACCATGCCAACTCTGGCCAGGCCCAGGCGAATCGCCGCCTTGGGATCCGCAGGGCTGGTGTGCCCGCCCTGACGGTCCCACTGAAGCTCCACCACTGCTCCGTGTGCTTCGCCCGTTACTGCAGCGGCAACCTCTTCGGCCCGCCGCTTCACCGCAGCCCACTGGGCACTCCGCGAGCCGTCCTGGAGTTCCAGACGGCGGCCCAACTCCCCGAACTGCACCGGGGTGACGACTATGGCTCCGCCGAACTCCCGGTTGAGGGCTTCGGTAACGGCGTCCCGCATGGCCTCGGTCTGCCAGAAGAGCCGGATGGTCGGCGGCTCCGCGCAGGTTGCCAGCACAGCTTTATGGCGCTCGTCGACGCCGATGTCCGTCCACTTGCGGAGCCGGTTCTTCCGGGTTGCGTTTCCCAGCTTGTTCCTCGGGCTGGGTTCGACAGGGACGAGAAACGGTACCGCCTTGCTTATCGAGTCAAACAGCTGGGCGAGATCCGCCACACCGAGGCCTGGGCGAACCCTGTGACCGTTCTCCTGTGGCGGGTGGACCAGAGCCGCAACAAAACCGTCGATGCCCTCCTGGCGGGCGCGCTCCAAGTTCCCCAGGATGTCACCAACGTCAGGTAAGGGGCTCAGGCTCAAATCCGAAAGTACCGCCGCCATCAGCGCGTCACCCCAGCCTGTCTCGGCCTGCCATCCGGCAGGACCGGGGGTCCAACGGTGCTGGATCGTGATCGGAACGAACACGGGAAGGCGAGCCTCGCCGTCCAGCCAGGTGGCGTTTCGAGACAGGTAGAGGGACCGCCCTCCCTGCTCAAGGTTAAACGCGCCGGCGGACGTGCGTTTCAGCCGCTTCTCCCACAACCGCACACCCAGGTGAAGGTGCAGACGAGGCCCCAGATCTGCAAACGTCACGAGCTTGAACCTTGCCCGCAGCGACCATGGGTCCTTCCCATGCAGCCACGGAGGCCATGAGATCAGCTCGCCCCGCCGGTCCTCATCGGCCACGCGGCGTAGTTCCAGTCGATGGTGTCCCCAAGGATACTGGCCCGCCTGAGCAACGTACATGCTCACCAGGTGGGGCAACAGGTCAAACCAGTAGTTGTGCTCGTCCAGAAACCGAGCGTCCGGCGCCCAGCGGGGCGACAACGGCCCCTCCCACACCAGCTCTCTGGAGTCGAGCTGCGCCGCCAGCTCTGCGCCCTCACCAGGAAAGGCTTGCCTCAGCCAGGCGGCCACGATCCTGTGGAGGAGGTCTGACTGAATCGGCTCTAGCGCGGTCAGCCAATACTCGTCCCGCTCCACCTGCCACGCGCGCCTGTGGGCTATCACCACCTGGTCAGGCAAGAGGTACTGCACCACGCGGTTCAGACTCACCACGGGCACCGTCGCTGGCTTGCCCTGGCGCCGCCGGCGGGCCATGGCGTTGGCCCGCTCGCGCCACGAACGGGGCACACGGAGTCGCCATAAGGCCACGTCAGTGAGCGCGTCAGCATCAAACTCGTAGGCCAGGGTCTGGATATACTGGTACACAACATATCCCTCCCTGTCTCTCAGCGTAGGCCCCCAACACGGGTGAGCGCATCGATCATCGGCTGGTATAGGGCTGCAGCCACGGTTCGCTCAATGATGTGGCCGGCCTCCTTCGCTTCAGCCAAGATCGCCTGAAGGCCGTGCAGAAACGAGGTCTCAGGCTTGTCCTCTACCGGGCTCGCGCCGGCGGTTCCCGGTGCGAAGGCGGCATCCACGAAGAAGACCCGTGCCGGGCTGCCCCCGCGCACCAGGCGCCCGATAGTCTGCCAGATCATCACGGTCTGCGTCCACAACAGCTCGCTCCGGTCCCGCTGATCAAGCTGGGCATAAGGTCGGGAGCTGCGGAGCAGGCGGAAGAGCTCTGCGATCGCATCCCGACGGAACCGGCCGAGGGCTTCGGCCTGGCTTGCAACGTCCATCTCGCTCTGCTGGGCCATCCGGTCAATCGCCCAGCGGTTGATGCCGGCCGTGACCCGGGAAAGGTCATCCACCCTCGGCATCGGCCGCACCAGGAAGCAGGCCGTGCCAATGTAGGCACTGCCGTCTTCACCCACGATGTTGTGGCCCCGCTCAATCGCCTGGAGAGGGGCAATCAGCAGCCAGGCACCGCTGCGGGCAAATGCGGGCACCATACCCCTGGGCCGTTCTCCTTCCTCGCCTGCGGAGACACCACTGTCTCTCACCATCACCTCCACGGCGTCCCGCAAGTCCGGCCGGCTGTTGCGAATGGTTTCAAACACCAGCCTGGCTTCGTCGTACGACCCCACCACCAACAGAACGCCCCGCTTGCCCTTCCAGATTTCCTGGTACTCTCGCTCCAGCAGACTCAGGCCCGCCATTCCGGGCTGGATCAGCCGGCGGGTCATCTGCCGGAGCGCCTGCTCCCGCCGCTCGTCCCTTTGCCCAGACACCCTGATCGGGCGCTTGCCGTCGAACTGCGGCAAGAAGTTGAGCTGGACCTCGGGCTCGGGCACGTTAACCGGCTGCAGGATGCCGTGCACAGGAAGCTGCAAGTGGAATCGGCTTGATTCGGGAGCCCAACTGGTTCCGCTGGTAAGCACTACATTTGGCCCCCGCACCTGGTCCAGATCCTCGAAAAGGCGGGGAAGCCGCAGGAGCAGATCTCGGCCGTTGCCCGCCAGGCGCAGGACCTTCAGGACCCCCGTCTCCTCGTCCGGGTCCCGGCTGTACTGAAACCCGAAGAGAGCGCCTGTCGGCGGTTCGCGCAGCACCGGTCGGTAGTCGGAAGCAAAGTCACGGAAGACCGCCGACTTCTCCGCGTCCAGCTTCAGGTCGACAGCCACCACGTCCCAGTTGCTCACCAGCTCTTGCAGGGCGTCCTCCAGCACCAGCATGACCAGCGCCGTACAGAGGTGCTGGGCGATGTCGCTGATCTCCCCAGGCGGCAACGGTGCATGGCAGGACTTTCGGACCCAATCCTCCACCCGCCGGTGGTCCTCTTCGTCGTCCATGTCTGCCAGCCGGTGCGCCAATTGGCCGAGTTGGTGGCCGGCTCGCCCCAGGGGATCTTCGAGCAGGGTGGTAAACTCCCGGAGTAGTCGCTCCTCGTGCCGCCTGGCCGCGTCGTCGTGCTCAGCGTCCGCCGCGTCCGATCGCTCCGGCAGCCCCGCGCACCGTCTGGCCACGCGGGCCAGCAACAGCCAGGCTGTGAAAAACTCCTCCTCACGTAGCCAACGGGACGGCCGCCTCCACCGGGAGAGACGATGCAGCAAGGTCCGGGCTGCCAGCCGCGCGCGGCCGAGGGCCTGGAGCCAATCCTTGATGACAGGATCCGCCGTCAGGTCCGGACGGTCCACCTCCAGTGCAGCCAGTTGCACGCTCAGCCGGTCGAGCAGGCTGTCCCGGCTGCCCACCAGCACCTCGTCGGGGCTGAAGAGGGTGTCCAACTGGGCCTGTACTCGGTCGCACTCGTCCACCAAGACCAGGTCGCAGCAGCGGTAGACCAGTTCGACGAGGCGTACCCGCGCGGGCAGGATGGCTGGCAGGACCCGGTGGTAGACCAGCGCCTGCGGGGTGGTGATCCAGACCGACGCCTCCATGAGTGTGCGTGGTCCCGCGTACACCGGGCAGATCGCCGGGAAGGGGCAGTCGAAGCGCTCGTCCCCCTCTTCCGGCCGCAGGGACTGCCGGCATGGCTCGGCGCCGGGAGGAAACGGGTCAGCCATCAAGGCGCAGACGGGGGCTGTCCACATGTACCCGTCGTGCCGGGCTTGAATCGGCGTCAGGCCCTCTGCCTGCTCCACTCGGTGCAGCTGGGCGATGTGCCGGTCGCGCCCAGAGTAACCCAGGATGGGCACCGCTCTGACGCCGCGCTGCCGGAACCAGACGGACATGTCCACGGCCGTGGCCACGTCGCCCACCACCATCGCCACCCGACGATTGTTCAGATGTGCCCAGCCACCCAGAACCCGCATCAGAGTGGTCTTACCCACGCCGACCCGGCCGACGATGTGTCGCGTACCCGCCACCGTCAGCACCTCGGAAGGGTGAAAGGCGACGCCGTCGCTCTCAAGATACCGAACACGCTGCAGTAGTTCGTGCAGACCCAGGCCCTGCTGTTGCTGCACGGGGGAGGCCTCGTCGAGATGCCGGGCCGCTTCCAGCAGCTCCGACCAGGAGATCGCTTCCGGCGGCTGCCGCACGGGCGGCGGGAAGGGGATGGGTGTTAGCTTCGGCAGGTGAGCCCAATCCTCACCGGTTATCTCCACGTCATAGCGATTTCCCTTACTGTCCTCCACAACGTACTTTCCCGGGGGCGCCGGGCGCCACGTATAGCAACTGTGTCCAGGCGCGGTGGTCAGAAGCTGATGGTAAGCCTCCAACCGTTCCCGCCAGACGGTGAGCTGGGACAGGCGAGAGCCAGCCGGCTGGTCCAGGTCACCAATCGAGTACAGGCGCTGTACCTCAGGCAGTTCCGCGTACGCCTGCAGCAGTTGAATCCAGCGCCTCTTCGTCCGATAGGCGCCCAGGTAGTGTCGGGCAACGGCGCAGAGGTGATCGCTTTCGGGCGCTCGGGCCGGTACGATCCGATAGCCGCTGAGGTAGGCCCAGAGGGCCGAGCAGGGTGCATTCGGATCGATCTGGGCCAGGAGATAGAGCCCGAGTTCCGTGTCAACCAGGACCCGGCCAGCTTCGTTCACCCCCGCCTTGCGTGCGGCGGCCACGAGCCAGGTTCGCCATCCTGTTGTCGCGCGCATCTAGTCACCTCCCATCCTTTGCTCGACTTCCTGAAGCAGTTGACTAGCACTCCGGAACTCGAGGCCGTTCTGAGGGTCCACGCAGTTGTTGAGAGCGTTAAGGTAGCCGGGGTACTCCTCCACCCTGCGGTCGGGGATAACAACGATGGCCCTGGAGTCGACCGGATCACGTCGCTTCTCTTTCAGCTCCCTCGCCAACCAATAGGGTCGGCCCCAGTCCTTGACGTCTACCGCCCACGTCTCGCCATCACCCAGGTGGAGACGGCAGTCCCACCGGTCGAAGTCGGGGTACAGATCGATCTTGATGCCGTAGCGTCGGACCTGGCGGAAGAAGTTCTGCTCGGCCTGGCCGGGCACGGCAACGTACCGATACAGGCCGGGACGCAGCCGCAGGAGCTGCTGCCGGGGATGGGCGATGGGCTCGACGCTGTCGGGATCCCCGTTTCCGGGGCACTCCCGCCAGAGGCAGCGGGGCCGGTCGCCGCGCCAAGTGACGGTCCAACCGCAGTGCTTGCAAGTGTACACCTGGCCGTCATGGAGGCAGGAGGCGGGAACCGGCTCGTAAGACCGCTTCAGGTAGTCGCTGAGCGGATTGAGCGGGGGCTCTTGTGTGGCGTTGAGCAGCTCCGCGTTGAGGAGGAGAAGCTTTTCGGTGAGGAAGGTGCGAAAACACTCGTAGGTAGGCTGGAGGTGCTTGCCCTGGTCTCTACAGTACTCCAGCACCTCCACCATCAGTTGCTCATCGTACTCCAGGTCACCGGCCTGAGCCGCGATCTCGATGCAGGCGTCGGTCACTTCACGGTCGTGGAGGAGGCGGTCGCCCGTGAGCCAGGCACCGTCCGGCAGGTCCAATCCGGGCCACGGAAGGGGCTGCTCACATAGGTCCAGGAGGGCCGGCAGCGATGGCGGGATGGGTAGGCCCCGGCGGAGCATCAGCCGGCCGAGCCGGTTCCAGCCGATGTGGAGGCTCTCGGGGTAAGGAAGTCCGCCTGGGCGAGGCGCGTCGGTCATCTGCTCGAGTTCGACTAGGCCACGGGCGAGGTGTGCGAGGACAAGGTCGGGGGTATAGGCGCTCATCGTTGACGCCTCCTTTCGTTCGGGGTTTTTCTCAAGTGTAAATCAGCGCAGTGACAACCGTGTGTCACTGCGCTGATCAAGTGGCCAATAAGGGTGCGAGACTAGCGGGCGGCCTGGAACCAACCGCGCTGAGTGCCCTACACGCCATCAAGACCCGAGGCCGCTTCCCGCAATCCCTCACGACCGGCGCGGGCTCCTCCGCTCCCGCCCGGTTCGCGCCCGTAATCTCCGGTCAGAAAGGGATGGACTCCTCCCCCCACGGCTCCAGGGAGAAGTTCTTCTTGGCCATACAATCACACCTGCAGCCCCTTTCCAACGGCCGTTCCAGGATCCGAGTAGAAGATCGTGTCCACCTTCTCCGCCACATCCCCAGGCACATCAAAGTAGTGTCGACGATTCTCCAGCGGGACCAGGGCGCGCTTTCCACCGTTGTCCATCACCATTTGAAGCGGCTCGGTGAGCGATCGCAAGCCCTTCAGGTTCCCCTGCATGGTCAGGTCGCCGAGCACCACTAGCCCCGCCTGCACCGGCGTCTTGCGAAGGGCCGATACCATGGCAAGGTAAAAGGCCACTCCACACTCCACGGGAATCCGGTTGCCCAGAAGGTCGACCGCTTCCACATGCAGGTCTTGCGTCTCCAGCAGTTGGGCTAGCCCCATTTCGCCAGCCTTCTGCTTAAGGTAGGAGAAGGCGCGGTCGAGCGACTCCTTGATGGTCCGGTCCATGCCGGGCGTGCGCAGCTTCCCGGTGCCCGCCGACAGCCCGACCTCGATCCGGTAGAGCGACACGGCGCCCTCGTCGGTGACGCCGGCGGTGTAGACCGTGCCGGGGGGCAGGGGATCGCTGGAAATGAGATTGCGCCCTCCCTCCTCGGGCACGCCGACGAACCGCTCCTCCCGGGTCTCCAGGTCGATGTACGAGAAACTGGTGCGGGCGTACTCGCCCGGGAGCATCTTCTTGAGCTGCTCCTTGACCCGGCGCCGCCCTTCCATGGCGATCTCCAGGTAGTCGCGCACGTCCTCCCGCGTGAACTCCCCATGCGGGTGGAGCAGCTTCAGGAAACCGGCGACCGTTTTGCGCACCGCCTTGACATCCCGCGCCTGGAGGTGGCTGCCCAGGGAGAAGTACCGGTCGATCACCTCGGTCCAGTTCTGCTTCCGCAGGGCCCGGAAGGCCTCGGCCAGGTAGTCCACGACGAAGCCGTAGTGGTTCGTGAACAGCTCCGGCGACAGCTTCGGCGTCTCCCAGCCGGGCAGATAGAAGTGGAAGCGGTCGATCAGGGCGGGGTCCTGCATGGCGTCGGGCAGCGGCTGGAACAGCGTGCTCGACCGCACCAGCACCTCGACCGGCTGGTTGATGTTCCCGACAAAAACCATGGAGGCGTCGGCCACGATTTCCTCCCGCCCCCGGGAGAAGGAGCCCGACTCCAGGTAGTCCTTCATGATCTGGACGGCCGTCTTGTCCTCGAACTGGATGCCCGCCACCTCGTCGAAGGCCACCACGTCCCACAGCCCGACGAGACCGATCTTCCCCGTGCCCAGGTTGTAGAACAGGTTGGCCACCGTCGTCTTGCCGCCGGAGATCAGGATGGTGTAGGGCGAGACTTCCCGGTAGACAAACGACTTTCCCGTCCCGCGCGGCCCCAGCTCGACCAGGTTGAAGTTCCGCTCCACCATGGGGATGAGCCGGACCAGCAGGAGCAGCTTCAGCCGCCTGGACATCCCCTGAGGCTCCAGGCCGATCGACCGGAGCAGGAGGTCGATCCACTCGTCCGTGGTGAAGGCGAAGCGCCGCCGCTCGAAGTCTTCCAGGTTGAAGGTCGCCAGCTGGATGGGCTTCAGGTCGGTGATCCAGAACGGGCTTCGCTTGCCCGTCTGGGACTCGTCGAAGTGGTACTCCATCCGGACCTGGGCCCAGATGCCCCCCTCGAGAAGCCGCTCGTACCGGTTGACCAACTCGTCGGGGATGTGGACGTCGCGGTCGCCGAAGTTGACCAACTCTGCCCAGTACTTGTCCTCGGACTTGGACAGGCGGACCTTGACCTTGTCGATGAAGGTGTGCGAGCCCCGTTCCCGCAAGCGGGACTGGGCCTTCATCGCCTCATCAGGCCGTACGTAGTTGGTGGCGAGGGTCTCGTTGACCACGCGCAGCCCCATCTCGATGACGGCCTCGTCATCGGACGCGCAGTACTTCCCGATCAGGTACTCCAGCACGTAGACCGGGACGTTCGCCCCAACCTTCATCTTGCGGACCAGGTCCTTGCGCACGACCTTGCCCGCAAAGACCTCGTTGGCCTTCCGATCCAGTTCCGGCAACGGCGCCAGCCCCCTTGAGAATTGAGAAGGATGGTTCCCAGCAGCAGCCCGTGCTCAGATCAGCTCATACCGCAGGTTACGCTGAGCCAGCACCAGGCCGGTGCGGCTATCCACGACCTGTACCGTAAACTCACCCTGGCCATCAAGATCGCTGCTCAGCTTGAGGAACACCGTGTTGGGTTTCTGGCTGACGAGGGTGACCTCCTTCGTCTGGTCGTTGAAACCTTCCGCGACCATGACCTCGCCGACCTCCTGGTCACCCAGCAGGACGGTCAGCCGCACGGTGCGCTCGGGCTCGATCACCGAGGCATACAGCAGGTCCACCTTGAAGGCGCGGTTGGTGACCGGGTCCGACCCCGGCGCCAGGCGCACGTCGGATCCCCTGGTCGCCTTCTGCGGGCTTTCCAGCCGCAGCGACAGGATAGGGATCACCAGTTCCTGCAGGCTGATGCCGCCGTGGAAGTACGCCTCCGCTCCCCCCTGTTTCCGGAAGATGGCGAGGCCCCTGGGGAAGACCAGCTCCAGGTCGCCGGACAACCCCAACTGCGAAGCCTTGAACTGGTGGGCGTGGGCGGGCGGCGTCACGTGCCTGCCGACCCAGCAACGGCGGTGGAGCTCCAGCGTCTGGCCGCTGGGCGCCTCCATCTTCTGATCATCGCCCCGCTCGTAACCGAACAGGTGCCCGTGGTCGGCCGCCACCACCACGCGGGTGAAGCCCAGTCGGCGAACCCTCTCGATGCCGCGGCGCAGGCTCTTCAGCACCCGGGTCATCGCATGGCGGGCGTGATGGAGGTTGTCCTGTTCGCCCTCGGCATCGATCTCCTGCGAACGGATCACGACCAACTGCTTTTTCTCCACCGCCCTCCGGAGCCGCGCGTCGCCGGCGCTCAGCAGCTGGTCCAGCGTCAGGTCCGCGAGCACCCCGGCCCCGACCTTGCTCTGCAGGTAAGCCAGACGGTCGGCAGCCGTCTGGAGGACCTGACCGTCCACCCTCAGGGCCAGCCGGTCGCCCTTCGCCGTGAGCTCAACCCCCTTCTCGGCCCCCGGCATGAGGGCGGCCATGCCCACGGGGGTCACGGTCGGGGGCGTGGCGATGCCAGCCTCGAGCCGTTTCTCGGAGGCCGTCAGGCTATCGTACAGGTCGCGCCCCATCTCGAACCGGAGGGCGTCCACCAGGAAGTAGGCGACGCGCTCGCCGACCGCCAGGAGGGGTTCGACCCACCGGGCGTAGACATCGGTCTGGTGGGGCAGGTCCTCGAACTCGAACTTGCGTTCCGCCAGCGCGGCGTCGAACCGCTCCGCCATCAGCCCGACGGTCCGCTCGTACCGGTCGCGCGCGCCGCGCACCAGCCGGTCGAGGACGAACTCGTGCTCCATGTCCGCGAGGTGCGCCTCCAGCCGGCGCTGGGCAAAATCCAGCCGCCACCAGTCGTGCAGCTCACCGCCGTACCGCCGGACCATGTCTGCGGGTGAGAGCCCGACCGCCTGTTTGAGCTCCTCTCCAATACGGTCGGTTTCCCGGCACAACTGCAAAGCCCACTCCGCGGCCGCCCACTGCTCCATCCGGGACGGATCCTGCTTCACCCAGAAGCAGGCCTTTCCACGGTCAAGAATCTGAAATGCCGCGTCCAAGTTCGCCTCATCGACCACTAACCGTTCCAACCAGCGGAGCGCCTGTTGCTCCGCAAAGGGGAAGGTGTCGAAGTGGGGCAATGATCTCACGGGCACGCCCCATCCGGCGACCCCGGTCTCCTGCTCCACCTGGTGCGCGCACTCCGCGTAGAAATCCGGTGCGGTGCTGCGGAGGGCCGCGAGCAGCTTACGGACTTGCTCCATCTGCTGCACAGAAGGCCGCGGGATGGCGGCCAGCGCAGTGGGCTCGGGATTCAGTCCGTGGCGGAACTCAGACAGGAGCAGGTGCCGCATGATGGCCAACCGGAGTTGGCTGTGGGCCCCGATGCCATCGGCCCTTAGTCCGTAGGCGGACGCGCACAGATCACACAGGTCCGAAAAGGCGTTTCGCTCATCCACCCGCGCTTCCCAGGCGGGGTCGGTGAGGTACTTCAGGAGAATCTCCTGCTCGCTGTGGGTCTTGAACACCGCATGGAGCAGGCTGGGCTCCTCCTGCTCCGCCAGGGCATCCAGGTCCTGAAGCCGGGGGCTCTTGGTCGAAAGGAAGTGATCAATCGCCGCCTCGGGTATCCGACTACCCAGCCCCCCGACGGCTGCGCTCCGGAGGCTGACCTCCAGAGCACGTCCGGCCAGGACAAACTCGAGCAACGGACTGGCGTCCCGCTGCTTTGCCGGGACGTACAGCAGGAGCTGTTTCCCCTTGGCCCGGTCGGCAGCCGAGAGGTTGTTGAAGTGGGGCTCCGCGGCCCGCCGCTGTTCGTAGTAGCTGCCCCTGTACGGGATCACGACCCGGTTGGGTTCCTCCAGGTAGGGCAGCAACGTTTCGTAGTACCTTTCCGGGTCGAACCAGACCACCAGGCTCTCCTCTTTGAGAACCCGGCTGACGTGGTCCACGACCCACTGGCTTACCGGTCCCAACATAGGCTCGTCTCCCTCAGCGGAACTTGTAACGCTTGTACATGCTCGCCCACGGGTACTTGCCGGCCTTCAGTTCTTTGTAGCACGCGGCCGCCTCCTTCCACGGCACCAGCCGGTGCAGCGGCGCGATGTTGATCAGCACCCCGTCGTCCAGGTCCGGGTCGTAGCCCGCGTCAGCTACAGCCCGGATCTCGTCCCGGAACGCCGCGATCTCCTGGATCAGGTCCTCCTGGGCCTCCACCTTTCGGGCCAACGACCGGGCACTCCGCTCACCCCCGTCCCGTGCCCGGGCGTATTCCGCCTTCAGCCTCGCCAGCACGTCCTGCTCGTGGGCCAGCTTGGGCTCCACGTAGTCGCGCAGGGCCACGTAAAGGGTGTCGCGATTTAGGCGCGGATAGTAAAACCACAGGCCGTACGACTTCCGGGAAGACTGCAGCAGCCAGTAGATCGGCGCCTTGCGGTGGCTCCTCGAGTACTGCCTGATATGGAGGGGAAAGAACTTGTTGGCAAAGAACTGGCGGAGGTCCCTGACCCGAAGGATTCCACACACTTCCTGCTCGATAGCATAGGCATCAGAAAAAAACTGCGCCAACACGTGCCGGACCTGGGCCACCACGTCGCAGGGGTGCCCCTGGTCGTCCGGCAGAATGCCCGTCCACTGGATGGGGATCGGATACCCATCAGGCCCGTCGGCCGGGGTCGCTGGCAACCCCGAGCGGCCTAGAAGCATGCCCGGCGAGCAGGGCGGAAGCGGCGCAAACGGGTCCGGCAGTGGCGGCTCCCGCCGGTGGAGCGCCTGCCTCAGGTCGAACCGACCGAACAAGCAGCCCACAACGTAGGATAGGAGTTCAAATGTCGCCCCTTGCAGATCGCCTGGCTTCCCGACAGCGTCCTCCTCGTCCTCGTCGTCTGCCGGCTCGGCGGGATCTCCGCTCGTGTCCGCGACCACTAGGTCCTCGCCGGTCAGGCCGTAGAGTTGGGCGACCTGGTCGTCGAGTGCCTGCCAGGTTTCCTGGATGGTGAGCTCAAGCTGTCTCGCGGTGGCGGTCCAGTTCTCGAACCGGAGGGCCAGCGTAGCGCCGTCGGCCTGGAGAAGGATAGGCAGCCAAAACAGATGGGAGGTCTCATCCCCCCACTCCAGACGCCGCCGGGCGTCGACCGCCTTGCGGGCCAGGTCCGCCAGCCCGTGGACGTCGCGCGGGACGGGGGTGCGCTGGATGATCCCCACCTCGTAGGAGCGCGCCGCCGCATCCGCCGCCCCGAGCTGCAGGCTGACCAGCGCGGCGAACGGCCGGCTCTGCAGGAGCCCCAGCCACTCCAACGGCCGGGAGGTGAAGATGGCCGGGCCCTTGTCCGCGAAGATGACCCCGGCAGCGAGCGGCCGAAAACTGACCCCGCTGGTGGTGCGGCGCGGGTAAGTCAGGCCCGGCAGAAAGTAATGGCCTGGATTACGAATGACACTCCCCCTAGAGGCCTGCACGTCTGCTCCGCAACGCTCCCAGTCGACCACCAAGTGGACGTCGGCATAGAATGGCGAGTACGCCCCACCTTTGGCAAACGGTACCCACTTCTTACCCTGAAACGTCTGCGCGCGGAACTCCTCCGGGGTGGTCTCGATCGTTCCTGTTACCACCCGCTCCGGATCAACTTCCCACCAAGCACGCACAAAGCGAGGGTCATCACTGGTTTGAAGACCTACCCTAACAGTCCGGCCATCGCCCTCAAACGGCGGTAATTCCTGAAAGAGGTCGCGGATCCGGTCGCTTACCCAGTACGCAAACGGGCTCCCGGGCACCTTGCCGAAAGCTTCCGGATCTACCGCGTAGATCGGGGGCTTGACCGCCTCGCCGGTGCGCACTGCCATCACCGCTTCCGCAAGGGCGGTCTCTTTGTCCTCCGCCTGCAGGAGGCGAAGAAAGAGAATCTCGCTCATTCTACCACCTCCAGGCAGTAGGCCGCCGTCTCGACCATGGCAGTATCCAGCACCCCCGCTCCGAGGTCCGCCACCACGGTGGGCCGGGCCTTCTTCAGGAGGATCTCCTCCCGCCACTTCTGGAAGGAGGTCAGGAAGAATCCCGTGCGCGACGTGATGGCTCCCAGCTTACCACCCTTGCGGAGCAGCTCCAGCCCCCGCTCGACAAAAGCGGCATACAGGTCGTTCTTGGTCCGCGGGTAGTTCTTCTCGATATAGGCCTTGGAAAGCTTGGTCGCCGCGCCGAAGGGCGGATTCATCAGGACCACGTCGTACTTCTGCCGGAGCAGCTCCAGGAACCGCAGCCCCTGCGCGCCGTCGCGGGCGAAAAGGCGACGAGAGACGTACTTCCCGTCCTGGGTGTGGGCCGCATATTGCCGCAGCAGGGCGAGGAGCCGATCCTCAACCTCATCCCAGAAGGCCTCTGCGTCTTCCACTAGATGATCACCGGAAACCCCGGGCAGCGCCGTCGCGAACGGGCCTTTCTGCCACTCTTGGCGCTCATCTTCGATTAGCCGCGACAGCGTCTGCTCCACCTTCAAGAGGCTGCCCGCCTCGCCGGCCAGCTTCATCTCACCCCAGACGGCCTCGGCCAGGCGCCTCAGCACCGCCGAATCGAGCGCCTCGAGGAACTCATTGAACAGCGCAGCATCGCCCGGCATGGGCTCTGCGCAGACCACGTTGACAGACGTCACCTTGGCTTCCGGATGGTACTTTTTCGCCTTCAGGTAGAGAGCGAGGCTGGCGATCTGTACCGCCCGCGGGTCAATATCGATGCCGAACAGATTATGCTCTAGGATCAGCCCGGGGATCTCCGCCCGCGGATACCCCTCCTCCTCGTAGATCGCCGCCAGCACGTCGAAGGCATAGAGCAGGAAATGCCCGCTGCCGCACGCCGGGTCGAGCACCCGGATCTCCGTTGGGGATCGCTTGAGCCGCGGCGGGACTTGCTCACCAGGCCGCACAATCATATACGTGCATCGTTCCACCAGCTGTGTGTTGGGTTTCATCTCATACCAGAGGCGGCCGAGGGTGTTATCCGTGAGGAACCGGACCACGTAGGCCGGCGTGTAGAACTGGTTGCGGAAGGAGAGCTCGTAACTATTGCGGGGCGCGTTACTTTCCTTGCGGGCCTGCTCCCGCTGTTCCTTAGGGGTAAAGTACTGGTAGATCCACCCGATCGTCTCATCCTCCAGCCAGATTTCTGCGAGGTCCGGCCGGTTCAGCTCCGCCAGCGCGTCCTTCAGGGCCGCGGGGCTGGGAAAGATGATCGAAGCCGGCGTCGACCGGTCGAAGAGCACCGGCAGTTCCACCGAAGCCTCGTCAAACAGGAGCTCCAGGTAGAGGCGATAGCCCTCTTCCTCCGTGGGCGTGACGGTGCGGAAGGGCATCTGGAAGGTCCGAAATCCGGAGGAATCCATCCCCCTACCCACGGACTCAGGGATGAGCTTCCGTGCTTCCATCATCCGCAGAGCGGCCAGCCGGTTCAGATAGGTAAACGCTATCTCCCGCGCGAACCGCTCCACCGCGGCCGCCCACTGCTCTTGCGTCGGCTTTCCTGAGCCGACAGTCGGGTCTGCCGAAAGTTCGTGGGCGATGGCAGCTTCCAGGTCCTGGCGCTCACGTGCCAGGACCTGGTTCTTTATCATGGTGGGCATGGACTCGATCGGCTCGAACCGCCCGTCCCGCCCGATGCCGTACGTGCCCTCCAGCTGGGCCAGGATGTCTTCCTGGAGCCGCTTGCGAATCGCAACCGTCATGTTGAGGATCCGCATCCGCGCTTCGCGTTGCACAGCGCCGGCCTCCTGTTACTCCAGAATCACCTTGACATCTTGCTGGAGCAGTTTCGCACAGTAGTCGCGCAGGCGCCCCAGGGCCTCCTCCAGCGTCTCCTCGTCTTCGATCGCCCCGGAGACGAACTGGGAGACCTTCACCCGCTCGATGCGGGCCTTCGGCTGCGTCAGCTGTTCGATTTCGTAGATCGCCTGTGCGACCGCTTGGTCCACGGCCTCGATGTGGGCTTCCATCTCCAGGATGGTCGGGTCGGTGGGCGGCGTCTTCTCGTCAAAGGTCCGTTCCACACCGGCCCGCTGGTTCAGCGTGAGCAGCACGTCGCGCTGCTGGACCTCGCTCAGTTCCGTCCACCTGGCATGCCCCTTGACCGTTTCGATCGCCGCCAGGTAGACCTCCCGCCGCCGGTCGTATACCCGCCTGTACAGGTCCACGTAAGCCTTTACCAACAGAGAACGATCTGTCCTGATTGTCGGCAGCGATTCGAACCAGCGCTCAGACTCCAGGTTGTCCCGGAGCCGCTGGGCGGCCTCGCGAAGCGGCTCCCCCTCAGCCCGCTGCTCGAGCGCGCTCCATGCCGTCCGCAGGGCCTGCCGGGCCTCGCGCACGGTCTCGATGGTACTGGTCCCCAACTCGGCCTTCAGGCGATGCGTGAACTGGTGCCACTCTGCCAAGTCGTCGGCCGAGTCCAGAAACGCCTTGATCAGGTCGTCCGTGGACTGGTTGGCGATAGCATTCAGCGTCTTCAGGTACAGGTCCAGCCGGTCAGCCCCCCGGAGCCCCGCCTGGTAGAGCTTCTTCTGCACGTCGTGCACCACGGCGCTCTCCTGGTCGCGGACCTCCTTGAGGGCCTGCGCAATTGCGCCGGGGTCATCGAGCGGCGCTTCCTTGCCGTAGATGCTTTCCAAGCGTGTACCCGCCATCACCTGCTGCTCCCAGGTGATGCCACCCGACTTCGGCGCAAAGGAAGCCGCGCGGAAACCCGGCAGGGTCGCGAACACTTCCCGAGCCCCAGGATCCGTATGGCTTTGGATCCGCTGGCCCGCGGACGTGATCTCCAGCTTGCCAGCCCTAAGGAGAATGGCCGTCGCCAGCCGAACGGGCTCGGAATCCCACCCGTATCCGAAGCCCCGGAAGTGGTCGACCAGCTGTTTGCCGGTTACTTTCTCCCCCATCCGGTGCTGTCGGTCGATGTACTGGAAGATCTCGGCTGCGATGTCCGCGTCCGCGTTGGGCTTGTACTGCCCGCCTTCTTTGACCACCAGCCCCAGCCGGTTGGGCCCGACGTGGCAGACCTCTGACAGGGTGCCCAGGTTCTTGCCCTCGATGACCTTGAAGATGTCCGCATCCTCGACCATCACCGCGGCGAGGTCGAACTTCGGGTAGAGGGCAGGTACCACATGGGCGAACAGTTGCTGCAACACGTCGGACAGGTCCTCCGCCATCGATCTGGCATCGCGGCGGACGCCCCGGAAGTAGGTGTCACCATCCATCAACGCACGGGACAGTAGATTCTTAACGTTGGAAGCGTGGCCCGCCAGCCGGCGCTCCTCCATCTCGAGCTGCTCCCGGACGCCCCGGTCCCGGGCGCTCCGCTTGTACGTCTCGATCATCCGGAAGGACCGGTGGTACTGATCCAGCTCCTTGTACAGCGCCGATCCGATTGCGGCGACCCAGAAGACCGTCTGGCTCTCCCGGGAGCGCTCCAGCGCTTCCTTCCGTGCGGTCTCAAACCGTTCTTCGTCCACGAGGAGTAACTCGACGTCCACGTCGCCGGCGTTGCCCATTACCTCGCCGGCGAAGCGGATGCTGGGTCGGAACGTGCGATGGCCCCTGTGGCGGTAGCCACGCACGTCCTTGAACAACTCGGCCAGAAGGACCTTCTGGTACCGGATGCACTCCCCTTCACGCGGCTCGGGCAGGTTCTGGCGCTCCTTGGCCCATTTTTTGCCTTCGGGTGTCAAGAGCCGCCAACCGCCCTCCGCCTCCTCGATCCACTGGTTATTCTTCAGTAGGTCGAGGGCGGCCTGGACCTCGGGGAGAAGCGACGGCGAGTGGATGTGCGGGTGGAGCACGGCGGCCAGCGTCTCGGGACTGCGCTTCACGTTTCGGACAAACTCCAGAAGGCAGATCGCCTTGGCGACCTTCCCTACCAGGGGATACTGCTCCGGCGGGAAATCCCGCAGGATCCGGTCGATGTCGGCCCGCCGGTCGGGATGCACGAACTGCTCGATCAGGTCATAGACCATGTCAAGTGTGACCAGCGCCCCGACCTCCTGCGAACCGAGGCCGACCCGGTCGGAGATGATGGCCTGCTGGGCCAGCTTGATGATCGTCCGGCTGCTGCCGCCCGTATGGGTGGAACCGCCGGCCTGAAGCCGCAGGCCGGAGATGATGTCCACGATCAGGTCGATCTGGTAGGGCAGGAAGGGGTAAAACCGCACAAACCCCTCAGCCGTAAGGCCGGGGTAACGAGCGGAGCCGTCCAACCGGGTGAATGTGGCCAGCTGCCCCTTGAAGGTCTCAAACAACCGCTCGAGTTCGTCCCTGGCGGCGGCCCTCTTGGCCAGGACCCGCCGGCTGGTCACCTCCGCGATGTCGGCCGCGACCAGGTCCACCCGCAGGGGAAAGCGGTCCTGGAGCCGCGCCAGCTCGATGCGGGTCTGATCGAGGGAACTGACAATCTCGTCCAGACGCTCCTGAGAGGTCACCGCCACCCAGACTTTCCCCCGGCCCTTGACACCCAGGGCCTGCACCACGCCCTGGAGATCGAGCATCTTGTCCGTGGAGCGCGCGACGTACTGGCCGACCTCGTCGATGACGAAGATCACCGCGCGGCCCTCGCCCCGGCGCTTCATCAGCTCGAGGACGCGGTCGGCAAAGCGGTTCGGGTCGGTGTCGATGTCGATCTTCTGGATGCTCTTGGCCCAGGAGTCGGCCGACGGGTACGTGACCGGATCCATTTCGTGTAGGACACGCGACGCCTGGTTGATCGCCAGGACGATCAACTCCCGCCCCTGTCGCCAGGGCCGGCCATAGAGTTGCTCGTAAAGGGCCTCGAACTCGGCCAGCTTGCCTTCGGCCTCCAAGTTGATCTCAAGCTCGGCGAAGTTGAAGTCCTGGGAGTAGCCCAGATTCCGCAGGAGAGCGCGGTACATGAGCGTGGTGATGCGCTCGGACCCGCTCTTGGCCATCCGGTCGGTCGCCACGTCGAAGATGATCGCCTGGGTCGGGATCCGGCGGATGATCTCGTGCAAGACGACCCGGAGCCGGTCCGATCCGGCCCCGGGCAGCCGGTCAAGGAAGAGGTCAACCGCCCGGTCGCCCAGGAGCGTGCGGTTCTCCAGGATGTAGCCGAGGATCTTCGCGAACGAGGACTTGCCGGAACCGAAGAAACCGGAAATCCAGATACCGATGCCCTCGTGGGGCTTCTGCGGGGTCTCCAGATACCGCTCGAGAAGGTCAGTGAAGGCCTCCTGAATCTTCTCCGTAACGACATACTCGCGGATCTCCCGCGCCACGATCGCCTCGTCCGTCTGGTCGACCTTGATAACCTCTTCGATGGTGCGGTGAATGTCATACTCGAACAGGTCATCAACCCGAAGTTTCGCCAGCACCATAGAGATCCTGCTCCTTCAGCGTCTCTTCAGTAAATCCGAGGCCGGTAGTTAGGATCCGGTTCGCATACACCCATGAAGCTGAGCGCCCGAGTGCCGTGCAGGGTCCCGGGATAGCAGAGAATGGTCGACACGCGCACTCCGCTGAGGTTCTCCAGGAGTGCGGACGTCCGGAAGACCGGGTAGAGGCTGCCCGCCCGAACAAGAACGGCCACGTCTCTGCTGGGATCCAGGTCCCGAAGCCGCTCCCGGACGAGGTGATCCAGGGGCACCTGGTTGGAAAGGATGTTATGAATTGTATCGACCGTAAGCTCCAAACCATACTCCCGTTCCGCATCGAAGAGGGCCTCGGGCGGAGTCGCGGCCTCGATAGCCTCCCACATCAGATCGGCCAGGTTGATGGTGTGCAGCGTCCTGCCCGTGCTGAGGTACAGATCGCGCCCCAAGAGCTCGATCTCCCGCCGGAGGGCCAGTTCCTCGGTAGGGTGGTACAGAAGAATCGCGAACGGCATGTCCGCGTAGTCGCTTATTGCGATCCGGTCGGCGAGCAGGTCAGGCTTCAGCCGGTTCTCAATGCGCTCCTTCAACGAGCCGCCGGACACAGGTTCGTAGGTCGTTCCAGGTCCAGTCAATGCGCCTGATCCCCCCCGCTGCTTCGTATTTCAGGCCCCCGGACTGATGGGCGGCCAGGAAGTACCGCTCCACCTGGTCTTCTTCCAGAAGAAAGACCTTCCAGTCCGGATGGCTGAAGATCTGGCTGGCGCCTACTCCGCGGTCGTGGAGGCTGTAAGCGACGTACAGGAATACCGGTTCGGACAGGGATACGAAGCGAAACTGCTTGCGGCCATGGCCTTCCAGGAGACCGAAGTCGCGACATGCCGCCAGGAGACCGCGGCCGGTCTTGGTGATGATGTTTTCGGACCAGGGTGGGTCGATCTGTCCCTGCCGGATCAAGCCACGTATGAACTCGGCGGCGTCGGTCACATCCAGGTGAACCCGTCCCTGGACGTAGAGTGGGAAGAGGTGTTGCGTGATGAAATCGTAGAGCAGGTCATCCACGAGGGCGGTCTGGTAGAGCATCAGCTGATGCAGGTCGCGCTCGGGAATCCCGGTTGCAATCAACTCATGAAGTAGATCGGCCACGGGCGGCGGAAACCGCCGGAAGAAGATGCGGGACAGAAAGTCCCGAACTCGGCTCCGCGAGGTCTTGCCGATGACGTTCTCCCGGATGACCCGTTCGGCAAAGTCCTTTGGGTCTGTACCGGGCTCCCACTCGCGCAACAGCGCCATACACTCGGCCACCATGGCGCCACCTTTCTGCATGTTGGCGGTGTAATGCCGCATCACAGCACCACCCGCAGGTAAGGGGCCACGAACTCCCCCGGAGCCGAGAACTGGTAGCCGGCGATCAGGAGGCCGAGGATCTCCGCACCCGTCCGGTCGGCGTCATGCGGAAGATCACCAACGCAGACCGACCGGCCGGCCCGGGCCGCGGTGCGTCGGACACGCTCCACCAGATGGGGCGTGGTGAACCCGAGCTGAGTCAGGCGGGCGACGAGTTCCTCCCCCGATGGATTGCCAAGCTCGTCGATCCAGGCGTCGGGAGCGTCGAGCTTGGCCTGCATATGCTTCTTCTGTAGGAGCAGGTCGGACAGTTTCCGATTCATCGCCTCACCCAGGTCGAAGAGGGTGATGGCTGGAATTGAGGGAATGCGGCGCCTGTGTTCTGCGGCTGCCCCCGAAATGGAAAGCTGGATGGCAGCCCAGGGGCCAGTGCGGGGAAACAGCCGCGAGAGGACTAGGCTGCTCGCCTGGCCATAGGCGTCCGTCTCCCACCATCCCATCCGGCTCTTCTCCCCGATGCGAGCGATAATCGCCTGCGCCGTTAGCCAGAGATCGAGCGACACGAATAACCACCTTTTCCGATCGATGCTTTAATCAAGGGATTCGCCGGTCGTACACTTCGGACCTGCTGATGCGCCATCTTACTCGAATTGTCTTAGGTATTTTCGATACTGTGCACAATAATCAGGTCCGAGACCGCACCTTCCAGCGCCAACGGACACGCGCGTGACTAGGAGCCTGTCCGGGTAACCGCACGTGAGATAGGGGCAGACTCCCAATGATTG
>ENA-UPSB01001686-UPSB01001686.1-bioreactor-metagenome-genome-assembly--contig:-NODE-1686-length-24627-cov-36.652246_pt1 | contig 24627 bp, 18 predicted proteins | sample MGYA00238182_ERZ773286 | MGnify/ENA primary metagenome ERZ773286 (study PRJEB29026, sample SAMN07631240) | bioreactor metagenome | isolation source: Switchgrass digestor | place: USA: Dartmouth... | reverse complement strand
CATTCTAACTTATTTTGGCCGTTTTGTCTGTCTTAATTTCTGGTATCATTATAATATACTAGGTACAATAAATTCATTGGCAGGTATTTTTATACATACGGTAGTTCCTTTGTTTATTTCACTGCTATAAGAAAGGCCGAAGTTATTGCCATAGTAGATCTTTAATCTAGAATCTACGTTTTTAATTCCGAAACCATTTGTTTGTTCAGGAATACTATTGTATAAGAGTGAACTTAATTTTTCTGATGTCATTCCTATTCCATCATCATTTACTGATAAAGTAATTACGCCATCCTTATCAATTTCACCAGCAATTTTAATGTTGCCGGATTTGTTTTCTTTACACATTATCCCATGCAGTATAGCATTTTCAACTAGCGGTTGAAGCGTTATTTTTGGTATTTGGTAGTTTAAAATATTTTGGGGCACGTTTATAATCAGATTTAAACGATTTTGAAATCTAAAGTTTTGGATGGTGAAATAATTTTGTACATGTTCTAGTTCCTCACCTATTGATACTATATCTCGCCCCTTATTTAAGCTTAGTCGGTAAAATTTTGTTAAAGCGCTTATAATAGTTAATATCTCAGAGGAATGACCTTGCTTTGCATACCAATTTATCATGTCTAGCGTGTTATAAAGAAAATGCGGATTAATCTGCGCTTGCAATGCTTTAAGCTCTGCACTTTTTATTTCCTGTCCCATTTTATATTTATGCTCTATTAATTCCGTCATTTGCTGAGTCATATAATTATAATCGTCTATAAGCAAACCTATTTCATCCTTAACTTTAGAAGGCTCCATTGGTAGTAATTTGCCATAACGCAGATCATTCATTTTTTCGGTTAATCTTGATACACGATTAGTTATGGAACGAGATATAAAGAAAGCTGTTAAATAAGCGATAGTTCCAATTACGGCTATCAAAATGAAAATATAATTGAAAATTTGACGATTTTCTTGAATGATTTGCTCGATTGGAATTATAGTTATCATATACCAATCGGTATTGTCTATTTGCCGTAAGCCAATCAAAGAATCTTTATTATTGATTGACTGATATATCCAATTTGTAGACAGCGAGTTCAAAGCGGCATAATCTACATTATACGATGGTAACTGCTTGTTCGAAGACGAAGCTACTATTGTATTTTCACTGTTTATTATATAAGATAGACTACCTTTAACACTATTTGCATTGGATAGAATAGACTCTATCATTGGTTTTGAAAAGTCACATCTTATGATGCCTATATTTTTGTTATAATCGCTCGTATTTAAAATTTTCATTGCTAATGATAAAGTATTACTTGCAGCATTATCAGTTGCCATTAGATAAGTTGTGTCACCTTGTAAATAATCGGATGGAAGCCATATCAAACGCGATGAGTTGGCAGCCAATTTTTTGTACCATATAGAATTTGTGATATCATCAAAACTAAAAATATTTAGCCTATTAGATGAAAAACTTAAATCTTTATTAACATATAATCTGACGCGTGCTATGTTATTGACATCTTCCCAACCTTGAAGATATGTGATTAAGGCCTTCGTATCGCTGATTAGGAAAGAGGGCTGTTGGGAATATATTAATGGGTTTTTGCTTATTATAGAGCGCAAATTATTGTCGGTAACTATTGAGGTAGTTTGTGCTAATATATTGTGTATTTTATAAGACAAATATGAATATGCTTGCTCAAAACTTTGCTGTGCTGAATAGATAGTTTTAGTTTCTAATGTTTTGGATGTTGTTTTATAAAACACAGTGCCGCTCACAAACAAAGGAATTATGATAAGCAGCAAGTATGATAATAAAAGTTTAGTCATAAGCCTAGAACTAACAAAACGCTCTCTGATTTTTTTGAAATAATGGAATAACATTTTATATTTCCTTTCTATATTCAGAAGGAGATAAATTAGTATATTTCTTAAAGATTTTTGTAAAATAATTTCCATCTCGGTAACCTACCATAGAACTCACATTACTGACTCTTAGCAGTTTGTCATTTAATAACTCTTTAGCCTTTTTAATACGATATTCTGTTATATATTGATTTAATGTTTTACCAGTATATTTTTTAAATATTGAGCATAAATAAGTAGGGGCTATCCCTATTTTTTCGCTTATTAGTGTCAAGCTTAAATCTGGATTATCATAATGTTTGGCTATATAATTAATCACAAGATCTATCGGACCATTCTTATCAATTTTTTCGTCTAGTAGATCAAAATATAATATTACGCGATTTAGTAAAAAGTTACTAAGGTCATCTAGAAAGTTTATGGTTTGTATATAGCGATATAATTCATATTCGTCTAAGAAATCGTCAAATAAAAGCAACATTTTTTCTTTAGAGACATGGAATAATTGGTAAAGGATCTTTGAATAGAAATCCTTTGCTTGCCATTCTGATACATTATTTTGCCTTATAAAATTGTCTATTTTGTGTATCAAAGAAATCGCTTGTACATTCGAGTTTTCTAATAAGCTGTAATAAAAATCATTTATTAAGTTTTCATCTAACGAAGCGCTTTTGTAGTACATATCTTCTTTATAATGGTAGATAGAATTTGCCTTACCAAAAAAAGACGTATTTAAAGCTTTAATGGCGGTATCATAGGAGATATATATTTTCGTTAATTTATTGACAGTTTTACCTATTCCTATAGAAAATATGATTTTTTCGGACGATAACTTTGCACTTATAAGTTTGCAAAAATTTTCGACCTTACCATACATTAATATACTATGTTCGGAAATCGGACCGTAAAAATGTATAATCGCATAATTGTCTTTAATGGCCCATATGATATTCATATTGGTAAATTGTTTAGCTTCTTCAATGCACGAGATAATGTTACTCGAAATGCTTTGCTCATTTGGATCGAATGCATCACTTTCATATAATCGTATCACTATAGTTGTGAAATAACCTATAGACGGCAATCGGATATTAGCTTGCTGAGCAATAGAATTTATTCTTTCCATATCAATACCTTTATTCATAAGATATAATGCGAGCTGGAAACTAGCCCAATGCATGCTGCCTACTTGCTGTTGTTTAATAGAAATATTTTCTTTACATTGGTTAATAGCTACTTCAATAGCTTCCTTTATTTCGATCTCATCTATAGGCTTTTCTATATAGCTTATGGCTTTTAATTTTATAGCTGACTTTAAGTATTCCTTATCAGAATATCCACTCATAAATATTATGGCACAATCTGGAAACATCTCTCTTAATTTAAATGCGAATTCAATACCATTCATGCGAGGCATTCTAACGTCTGTTAAAACAATATCAGGCCTATAATCCTCACATACTGCTAAGGCGTTTACTCCATCATCTGCTTCCATTATTTCATTTATACCATATTGTTGCCATGAAACGCTGCTTTTAACATTTTCCCTGGAAAAGTATTCATCATCAACTATTAACAGATTCATTTTTTACACTTCCGAGCTAATTAATATCTTAAATAATTATAAATTAAAATATTATCCAAGTAAAGATGAATCGTTTCAGAATTATTTCGTTTGTAGGCATTTTTACATAACAGCAAGTGAGTGATTATCCGCCATCATGCTCTGTTATAGCTTTATCAAAAGGGTTTTCAGCTATAGTCGATAGTCATAACTGCTTAAAAAGCTCTGATCGCAACTTAAAACCTCATTTTGGACAAAGGTATCCTATACCCGCAGTATTTGATTTTTTAATGCGGACATTTGTCATGCTGTATCTTCCTAATCCCTTTATATGTTATGCCACTTTAGTATTAGCTGCTAGCCCTTGGCTTATGCCTTCTTTGATTTTCCCTAACGCCATCGCGTTCATCACTATCAGCGACAGGCTTATCATAAGCTTCGTCTTAGCTAATCCTCGTAAACAGTGGTCTTCAAACATGAAATCCCTGTCTAGCCGTCCGTTCAATCTTTCTGCCGATGTCCGCATTTTGTATAGCTTCTTGAACTTTTTGCTATCCCGCGCTATCGGTAGAAATATCCTCTCGTCATAGCTTGTATATATTCTATATGTTTTGTTATTGTATTCATACCGCAGGCACTTCTTCTTGCTGTCATAACCTTTGTAGAGCATCTTGTGTTTGTTCCCCGCATCGTCTATGTAGTAAACATGCCCTGCATAGTCATATACTATATCGGTATCTTTGCATTGTCTTGTTTCTTCGCCATCTTTCCAACAGTTGCGAATGTCAATAATCGGTATAATTCCTTCTCTTTTGACCTGCTTTATCAGTTTTGCTGAGTCATAGCCTCTATCTAACATAATGGCGTATGCTCTTTGTTTTTGTGCATCGGGAAATGCTTCTAGTACTTCTGCCATAGCCACGCGCTCATCATAGTTCGCGGCGGTTACTTTAAATGCTATTGGCAGTTCTGTTTTTGTATCGCATACTATATGTGCTTTGAATCCGTAATGCGTCTCCTTCTTTGTATGCTGCTTGCCGTCAGTTTGGAGTTGTCAATAATGGTTCAGTATAAAAACGCAAGGATTTATATTTACCCCAAACCCTCAAGTCGCTTACGCAGCATTATGTGCCTCATAATACATCCTACGATAAACTAAAGGCGGCCATCCATCATTAGTGCTATATATGCGCCTGAGGTTGTAATAGTGTATGTATCTATATATTATGCTTTTAACATCCACTATCCTCATTTGCAGTGTATTTATTTGATAAAGCTCTTCTTTCTTAAGAGTAGCGAAGAAGCTTTCCATCCTAGCGTTGTCATAACACCTCCCAGTACCGCTCATGCTTTGTATGGCTCCATGCTTTGCTAACGTTTCTCGAAATGCCTGACTCGTAAATTGACTGCCCCTGTCTGAGTGAAGTATCATTCCATAAGCACCATCATCATGACAGGCACGTTCAAATGCTCCTATGCATAGTCCTGTTCTTATATTGTCATCCATCTTGAATCCTCTTATGCTACCGTCATAACAGTCTAATATGGCTGCTAAATAAAGTTTGCCATCTTCACAGGCTATCTCCGTAATATCTGTCAGCCATTTTTGATTTGGGCTTTGAGCTGTGAAATCTTGCTGTATTAGATTCTCTGATTTTTGTGCTTCTGTATCGGGAGTAGTAATCCCCTTAGCAGACCTCTTGTAGTGTATTATAAGACCGTTTTCCTGGCATATCCTCACTATCGTGCTATAGCTTAAAGGGCAACGCTTATTGTTTCTTAGGTACAGCCATATCCTTCTAACTCCATAGTTAGCGTTCTCTGGCTCTTCTTTTATAAGTTTATATATACATTCTAACCAATAGGTATATTTGTATTCTTTATTTTTTGACCGCTCATGTTTGTAATAGCCGGATTCGCTAACATGAAGTACCCTGCACAATGCTAATACAGGCCATCTCTGCTTGTTTGAGGTAATAAACTCCATGCGCTTATCTTTATTTATCTCCTCCGGCTTTTTACGAAAAAACTCAATGCTTCTTGAAGTATTTTAACATCCTGCTCAGCTTGATGTAGTTCTTTACGAAGTTTAGCGTTTTCTGCTTTAGCTTCTTCTAAACTCATTGGCTCTCCTTGTTCATTAAGCATAATCCCTTGCTTTTTGGCCTTGCTTTGCCAGCCATATAGTGTGTTTTCTTTGATTCCTAAGCGCTTAGCAGTAGCTACTATACCTATTTCATTGGCCAGTTTCAATGCCTCTTCACGTTCTTCCTGAGTATATTTGTTTGCCATGTTTCATCGCTCCTTATAATGATAATTTATCATATTCCCTTGCGATTTAACACTGCACTTTTATAATACCACTCCAGTTCCTGTGTAGTGATATTCTTTTATTGAGTGTTTGGCGTCGTTATCAGCTCTGTCTCCGGCTTTTGGGTTTGGTTTGCTATAAGGGCTCTTGGAATAGCTATCTATGTACTTCCCATCTCCTGCCAGGAGTTCTCCAAAACTGGGTAGCTCTTCGTATAGCTTTTCAACAAGTGATGCGAATAATTTATCTATTTCTTCTTGTTCTGATTTTAGCAGTTTAATAAATCTGCAAAACGCACCGCTTGTGGGCACTAGATGCTTTCTTGGTATGCCATCGGTAAGACCGCATATTTCTCTGAGCTGCTTGTTCCTGCTTAGTTCTTTGCGGAATGATTCAACGCTTTTATGTTGGAATACCTTCATAGCGATGATCAGGTTCCACATGACGCGGACGGGATAATCATTGCGTCCGTTTTTGCGCTTCTTTTCGAGCTTTATCATAAGTGCTTCATCATCTAATCCGTTTAGTACAAGTTCAAGCCTTTTTAAGTCTCCTATACCATCAAACTGACTATATGATTCAAAGTATATTTGTGATATAATCTTAGCCATAAAGACCTCCTTTGGTTATTTTCTTTGATTATTTTTTCTATGATATTATATCATATTTGGAGGTCTTTTAGTGGCGGAATCGCATGTTTGTGCGGGTTTCGCCATTTTCTATAGCAGCACATATTAAAGGGGGCGTAAGTTTAGGGGTTCAGTATCAAATTAGTCCAAAACAGCTCGTTTAAGGTCTGTTTTGGGGGCGATAATTATTTTGGGCTGTTCTCAAAGCCTCTTGTTATGCGGCTCTTGTGCATCAGAAATTATTCTTTCATAAAAACATAAATATTTACCTATAATCATAAAATTGTATAGACAACTTAGACACGTTATCTTGTTATAATAAATATGGTTTTGATGAAAAATATTATTAGGAGGAGAAAATGGCTAATAAAAATAGATCTCAAACCATTATACAAACGGTTGAACCAGTATATAAAAACAATAAATCATTTTGGGAGATAGTTAAAACTAATAAAGTGTTGTTGCTAATGTTGCTTCCAGCAGTAATATATGTCATTATTTTCAGTTATATCCCAATGGGTGGGATTATCATAGCATTTAAAAATTATAATTATACAGATGGTATATTTAAAAGCCCATGGGTGGGATTAGATAATTTTAAATACTTAATAATATCTAATAAATTGTGGCCTCTTACGAGAAATACAATATTATACAACCTGGCGTTTATATTTTTTGGCTTAATATGCCAAGTTGGAATTGCTATATTGTTAAGTGAGATAAATGCTAAATATTTTAAACAATTTAGTCAATCCGCTATATTATTGCCATTTTTTATATCATGGGTTGTAGTATCTTCTATTATGCTTAATATATTTGGCTACGAAAATGGCGTTTTAAATAATATTTTAAAATCTATAGGCTGGAAACCTGTGGACATTTATGGGAATGCTGATACCTGGCCTGTTATTATGATATTGCTTAATTTATGGAAAAATACCGGTTACGGTTCAGTTATATATCTGGCAGCGATTACTAACATAGACCAGCAGTTGTATGAAGCTGCTGATATAGATGGAGCTACTATATGGCAGAAAATTTCTAACATAACTATACCATGTTTATATCCTACCATGATAATTATGGTACTTTTAGCATTAGGCCAAATATTCAGAGGAGACTTTGGAATGTTTTATCAGATTGTTAAGAATAATCAAGTATTATTGAGTGTAGCCGATATAATAGATACATTTGTATATCGCTCCCTGATCTCGTCTCCGGATATAGGGATGTCAGCAGCAGCCGGCTTATATCAATCTGTTATGGGATTTATAACGGTTATGTTAGCTAATTATACAGTAAAAAAAGTTCAACCCGACTATAGTTTATTTTAGGAGGTCAATGTTATGGGCAAAGTAACTTATATGCCTTCATCTTCGAAAAGAAAATCTAGGAATAGTATAGACAGGATAATTTTTAATACCATAGCTTATGCTGCAATAACTATATTTGCCTTAGCTTGTGTAACACCATTTTATCTCATAATAGTTGGCTCATTTACGGATGAAGGAACAATAGTGCGTGAGGGTTATAGTTTTTATATAAGAAACTTTTCACTAGAAGGTTATAAACTAGTTTTAAAAAATCCAACGTCAATATTAAGGGCTTACGGAGTAACCATCCTGGTTACTGGGGTAGGAACATTTTTAGCGGTTATGCTTACCGTGATGACTGGATATGTATTGTCTAGAAAAGATTTTCCATGGAGAAATGGCTTTTCATTCTTCTTTTTCTTTACTACACTTTTTAATGGAGGTCTTGTACCGTGGTATTTATTGTGTAGCAAAATTTTAAACTTTAATGATCACATATATGGTTTGATACTGCCGACGATGTTTTCTGTATGGAATGTGATAATAGCTAAAAACTTTATAAAGAGTATTCCATTTGAAATAGTAGAATCGGCTAAAATCGATGGGGCAAATGACTTTAGTATATTTATTAAATTAATATTTCCATTGTCTATGCCACTTATAGCTACTTTAGGACTATTTACTGCTTTAAATTATTGGAACGATTGGTATCATTGTATGCTTTTTATAAAAGATAGAAATTTATATACCTTACAGTATTATCTTCAAGATATACTTAATAGTGCCGATGCTTTAAAAAGAGTTGCAGAGAAAACTAACCTAGATATTAAAATGTTACCTAGGGAATCTATGAAAATGGCTATGACAGTAATTGCTACAGGACCTATTATATTACTTTACCCATTTTTGCAAAAATATTTTGTAAAAGGTTTGACTATAGGTGCTATTAAAGGATAACAATAGCTGCATATGGCTATTTATTATAAAAATTAAAATAAGAAGGAGATAGAAAAATGAGGACAAAACATTTTATTGTACTGTTGTTAGTAGCTGCTATGGCTTTAGGAATAGTTGCTTGTGCGAGCAATGCTAACCAAAGCAGTGGGGGAAACAAAAGCGAGCAAACCAATAATACGGTGCCAAAAGCAGAGGGACCTTATACTGGCCTTGACATATCTGAACCAGTAACCCTTAAAGTATATGTTATAGGCGATGTTCCAGCTGATATGCAAAAAGTTCAGGATGAGACGAATAATAAATATTTTAAACCGTTATTAAATACAACAGTCGAGTTTAATTTTTTATCATGGAGCGATTATCAAACTAAATATTCGCTTATTTTGGCTGGCGGTGAACAGTGCGATCTTATTTATACAGCAACATGGTGCTATTTTAATCAGGAAGCTTCCAAAGGTGCTTTTAAGGAATTAACCATGGATTGGATAAAGAAATATATGCCTCAAACCTTTGAATCTCAAGATCCAGACTCATGGCCACATACCTCTATTAATGGTAAAATATATGCTGTGCCAAGAAATAGTCTTGGAATTGGGTGGTATAGATTTTTGATGATTCGGGAAGATTTGAGAGAAAAATATAATTTACCAGCAATAAGGGATATTAGTACCTTAGAGCAATTTTTATTTACCATAGCTGAAAAAGAAAAAGGAGTACAAGCTATAGCAGCAGCTGGTGGTAATCCAGAATTTAAAAACATACTAGTTATTCAAATGAATAATTTGCAGCCATTAGATATAGGGTACGATTTTTATTGGCATATGAATAATAAACCAAATGTTCCTTCATCTTCTGATGTATTATACTTATATACATCAGACTATTTTAAAAGTTTTGCCGAAAGAATGGCAAATTGGGCTGCTAAAGGTGTGTGGTCAAAGAACGCTATAAACAATACAGTAAGTGTTTATGACGCTTTTGCACAAGGCAAAAGCGCGGCTGCTGCTTGGCATACTTCATTATTTAAATATGGTAAGCAATTGGAAGATGCAGGTATAGGCAAAGCGGGTTATTATGATATTACGCCAAATATGAACTTTCATGTAGCTGATTGGGGGGGAGATGCTATGGCAATACCAGCCAATTCTAAATATCCGGAACGTGCTGCTATGGTACTTGATCTTATGAAAAATAATGTTGGCCTTAATCGCCTCCTCCGCGGCGGAATTGAGGGTGTGCATTATACATTGAGTTCTGATGGTAAACGTGTTGCTGGGCCGGAGGCGACTAAATATCCTTGGGGAGGATGGGCATGGGCAATATCTATGCCAGATGAACCCCAGCCTGGTGATTTGGATCCTCGCCAAATAACTATGGAAGATAGTATAAAAAAGAGAGTAATGAAAACCGATATGGATGGATTCGTTTTTGATGAGACTCCTGTTAAAACTGAACTTGCTGTAATAAATTCTATAAGAGATGAATATGTATCCTCTTTTGAAGTAGGCCTATTTGGTAGTAATACTGATGCAAAGTTTGAAGAATTTAAAACAAAGCTTGAAAAAGCCGGGCTACAAAAAGTACAGGATGAAATGATAAAACAATTGGAAGAATATAAAACTAAGAAAAATTTAAACTAAAGCTAGAACAATGGCAAATATAGGTTAATTATTTAACCTATATTTGCCTAAATGATATACTCAAAACTGAAATAATGAGCATATTTATAGAAATGTTATGTAAAACTCTAAGTTTGTCTATATTAAAAATATCTTTAAAAAATTAAAGTCACGCGAATAAGATAAAAAATTTAGATATCAATATCATGCTGATTTTAACGGAATACCATACCAAAAACTCCTGCATCGGTAGAAGAGAATTATATTTTCCGATTTCTGTGGCTGCACGGTAGAGAAGAATCAATATTAAAAGAATAAACATGTATGCTATTTCATCGAGCGGCTATAGGGGCTGTTTCTGTTTTTTGCCGGAAGTAGGTTCCAGTTCAAGCGATACAAAATAAAACCAGGGCAGGAGCTTAAAATAAACGGGAAGACATACAAAGCCTTGGTAGGGCTATATTTCCGTTAAATGGGCCATTACTAATTATAGGTCATATGTACCTCTATGACGTGTGGGTAAATGAGTTAAAAAGAAATCGAAGCGGAATATGCAATAGACACTACGACTGTGCATATAAAAAATAACCCCTTACCAAAACACAGCTATAATATTTGGTTCAGCATATAGCATAAAACTAAAAGAGCTGTTTCCTACAGCTAGGGGATTGAATTTAAAAAAGAGTAGAGCATGAGTTTAGCAAAGCCGTTAGAATAACTAAACTTCCATGACGGACAAAAGATAGAGTCATTTGAGAATGTGAGCTTAAAATATCCGGAATTCTCAGGACTGTACACACTATGAAAGAGAAATAGAGATAAATAAAAGAGAGCCTATTTGGTTATGGAAGATGCCTTTGAAGAAGTAGAAGGTATACGAATAGCCCACCAATTTATATTTGGCATAAGTAGGCAGTTGAATAGGACCTTAACAAGATTCGTATAGAAGTAGGAAGCACTTTAGAACGTGAGAGGTAATTTGTAGATGGGGTCTAGGATGATTTGTTTGAGTCCGGTGAAATAACCGGAAACGTGCGGTTATTGCTGAAAATATGACTAGATAATCTTAAAAGGCGATAAATGTTCGTTATATAGTGTATAGAAGTGCTCAACTAACTACTGGTATGGTGGAAGGTAAAACAAAACAATATTTGCTAATTTTAAGATATTCAGAAGTAAAAGAAAGATCATAACATATGTTGTTGGTAAGAAACGTAAAAAAAATCGTAATTATGTAAAAACTAAGATATTGCGCTTTTTCCCATTGCTACCAATGTGAGAACTAACTGTATAAAGATGAATATGGGCTAAATATATTTGGTAAGATGACACTTCTTGGCATATATTGATATTAACTATATGTTTTAAGAGGGAAATTTTTATTTTTATATTTATTTAATCTATAATACAAATTTTGAATCGCAGAAATAATACACAGCAGGAGGAAAATTAAAAGTGAATAATAACCGATACGCACCAATAAACCTAAAGTGCGATTACATGACTGACTTTCTGGGCATAGACAATCCCAAACCCGTATTCTCATGGAAGCTAAAACACGACCAGCCCAATCAGTACCAAACAGCATATCGCATCATAGTGGCCGACAACATAGAAGCCATAAACAACGATCAAGGCAATATGTGGGACAGCAGCCTTGTATCATCGGATAACTCAACCTGCGTGGTATACGGCGGAGAAGAGCTTAAACCATGCACACGATACTTTTGGAAGGTATGCTGGCAGGACAAAAACGGCCAGATAAGCCCATACAGCCAGACAGCAGTCTTTGAAACCGGCCTTATGGACGATGCCAATTGGAGAGCTCAGTGGATAGGCGACAGCCAGCGCCAGCAAGTAGTTATACCCGTAGGAGATGGCATAAACCCAAAACGAAACTCAATAATGTATATGGGCAGCCTCTTTAGAAAAGAATTTGAACCAAAGGATAAGATAATCCGCGCCAGAGCATATATATCCGGCATAGGCTACTATGAACTGCGCATAAACGGCAAAAAAGTAGGTGACAGGGTACTTGAACCCGGTCAGACTGATTACAAAAAGACCGTACTCTACTCGACCTATGATATAACCCCATACCTTACCGACGGAGCAAATGCCATAGGCGTAATGCTGGGCAACGGCCGCTATGTCAAAGACTACGGCTATGACTTCCCGCGCCTGATAGCACAGATACAACTGTACTACCAAGACGGGAGCATGGACGTAATAACGACAGATGAGACGTGGAAGACCCACGCCTCACCCATACGCGAAAACGGCATATACTATGGCGAAACATACGACGCGCGCATGGAAACAGAAGGTTGGGATATGCCAGGACTAAATGACGCTGACTGGGTTAGCGCAGAAAAAGTAGCAGCGCCTGGAGGCAAGCTGGTATCGCAGGCCATGCCGCCCATAAAAATTACAAAAACATTCCCGGCGGTAAAACTGACTAATCCTGCCCCTGGAATATATATATACGACTTTGGCCAGAACTTCACAGGCTGGGTCAGACTTCGAGCAGAAGGCCCTGCCGGCACACAGGTGAAGCTCAGGTTCTCAGAGGTATTATATAATGACGGTACGCTAAATACTAATGTTAACAACGTTGCCCGCACAACTGATATATATATACTAAAAGGCTGTGGCATAGAAGAATACGAACCGCGCTTTACATACCACGGCTTTAGATTCGTAGAGATGACAGGATACCCAGGCACGCCATCATTGGACACGCTTGAAGGGCGTTTCATACACACAGCCGTAGAACCCAAAGGCAGCTTCGAATGCTCAAACCAGCTTCTCAACAACATACACAAGAACATAATCTATGGTCAACTGAGCAACATAATGAGCATACCGACCGACTGCCCGCAACGCGCCGAGCGCATGGGATGGATGGGTGACGCGCAGCTGGTTGCCGAAGAAGCCGGATACAACTTTGACATGGCGGCATTTTGGAAGAAATACCTAAACGACATAAAAGACTGCCAGAAAGAAGACGGTAGCCTATCCGACGTAGTACCCGCGTACTGGCCTATCTATCCCGCTGATCCGGCATGGGGAACGGCTTATATATCAATAGCATGGGAGCTGTACAAATTCTATGGCGATACAACGGTGTTCGAAGAACACTACGATAACATGAAGCGCTGGGTAGATTTCCTGACAGCCCATACAGACGAGAGCGGCTTAGTAAACTACTATCACTACGGAGAGTGGTGTGCGCCAGGAAGTATTCAACCAAAGAACATGCCCTGGGAGATAACATCAGCCTTTTACTACTATCACGACGCCCTTGTATTATCCGAGATAGCGAAGCTGCTTGGCAAAGATGGAGATGCCGATAGCTATGCCAGGCTGGCAGCCGAGATAAAAAGCGCCTTCAACAAGAAATTCTTCAACGAAAAACAAAACAACTACTCGTCCACCAGCCAGACATGCAACGTATTAGGGCTTCAATATGACATAACCCCTGAAGGCAAAGAACAGGACGTCATAAACAAGCTCATAAAGCTAATAGTGATCGATGCCGATTATCACTTTGACACAGGCATAATAGGCACAAAATATATACTGGATACACTGGACGAATACGGCTACAAAGACGTGGCATACAAGATGATGACGCAAGAAGATTACCCGAGCTTTGGCTACATGATAAGAGAAGGCGCCACCACAATATGGGAGCGCTGGGAGAAGCTTACCAACAAGGGCATGAACTCGCACAACCACATAATGTTTGGCACAGTAGACGCGTGGTTCTACAAAGCCCTTGCAGGCATACAACCTGACAGCCCGGGATTTAAGAAGATAACCATAAAACCGGTAGTGCCGGACGGATTAAACCATGCCTCAGCCAGCATAAAGAGCATATATGGCATGATAAGCTCAGCATGGCACAGAGACAAAGCATCATTCAAGCTCGAGGTAGAGATACCGGTCAACACCACAGCGCGCGTGATGCTGCCCAAACTGGACATAGAAGCCGGCACAGTCACCATGAACGGACAAGCTGTGAGCAGCTTAGATATACGCCATGACAACAAAGAAGAATACTATGCCTTTGAAGTAGGCTCAGGACGCTATACATTGGAAATAAGGGAGAGCATATAAAATGGGGACCATAAAAAAGATGCTCATGCCCGATACACTGACGCTAGAAGATAACGCTGAATTAGCCCTTAACGCGCTAATAGGTGTAGCTGACGAGGATTACGGCTACATACCATTTTTCAACGCTGACTTTACATCCAAGCCAGCCGTTATGTATCATGGCAATTGGGATTACGGCTCCAGCCACGGCAGATTAGTAGATGCCATAATCCTTGCGCGCGATATGACCGGCAGCAATTACGGTGAAGAAATAGAACAGCATTACAGGCAAAACCTGCTTAGCTTCATAGGGCCCAAAGGCCTCACATACAGGCGCAACTCATTTACACAAGAGGAGATAATCGAGCATCAGAGCCGATTCAAAGACAGCGCCAGCATGATAGACCAGAGAGCAACATTGCTGGCATTCTGCACATGGTATAAACATACAGGCGATGAGAGAGCAAAACAGGCTGCCGATAACCTATGCGCCGGATTAAAAAACATAGCCAGAAAAGAACGGGATTACTGGTATTATCCGGCATCTGAATATATACTAAACGAAGGATGGCCATCCTTTGACGCCGTGCATACCAAACTCGCGCCCGATCCATGCTCCATGTGGGGGCGCCAGATAGGGCCGCTTGCCATGTGGTATTCCCTCACCGGTAACTCCGATGCATACGAGCTGTGCGAAAACTTTGCCGCATATATAATGCATCACAGCAGTGTATTTGGTCCTGACGGGAGCTGGAGCGGAGCCCACGAATACAGAAACGGCCATTTCCATACTAGAATGGGAACGCTCGCTTCACTGGCCAGATTTGCCTATATAACCCACGACAGCGAAATGCTGGGCTTTGTAAAAAAATGCTTTGACTGGGCCATCACAAATAAATGCACGAGCTTTGGCTGGACGCCAGGTGATATGAAAGACCAGCAATATGAACATGAGACCTGTACACTGAGCGATGCCATCGATACGGCCATACTATTAGCCAAACAGGGATATACCGAATACTGGGCTGTAGCAGAGCGGTTTATCAGGAATCATCTGACCGAGGCCCAGCTAGCCGATACGAGCTGGATAGAACAAAGCGACAGCAAAGACAAGGATGTATTAGGCCATAAAACATATTACAAAGTAGCTGACAGGCTGCGCGGCGCCTTTGCAGGCTATGCAGCGCCAAACGATTTTGTTTACGATGGCCAATGGGGCAGAGGCCATATAATGGATGTTCAAACATGCTGCTTAGGAGCTGGTACGCGGGCGCTTTATCTGGCATGGGACAGCATTATCACCGAAATGCCGAACTGCAGGATAAGCCTGAACCTTTTGCTCAACCACTCTTCAAAATGGATGGATGTATTCTCATACCTGCCTCATGAAGGCAGACTGATAATAAACGCCAAGAAAGACATGAACGATATATTAGTAAGGATTCCCGAGTGGACGCCATTTGGCAGTGTGAACGTTACCCGCGGGCAGGCAACATATACCGGCCGCCAATTGCCGTGGGTCAAAGGCGCCTTTATGCGTATCCCCGATGTAAAAGCCGGAGAAAGCATAACAATTTGCTTTAACATATATGAACGCTCTACAATAGAAAAAGGCGCAACGCTCGAATACCAGGTAAAATGGCGCGGCGATGACGTAATAGATATCCAGCCGCCCGGCCATTACTATCCATTATATACCAACCGCGTTATCTACGACAAAGCGCCCATGACAGAAAAAAGGCTGAGCGAAGCCTAAGGAGGATTTAATATGAAGATAGCAGCAATATACACAGGCCAGGGCCTGAGCGATATGCTAAACTCACTGTTCAAAAAAGAAATACCGGGCATTGAGCTCATAAACATAACAGATGACAGCATCATACACGACGTGATAGCAGCAGGCGGCGTCACAAAAGCCGTTATGCGAAGGCTTGTCAATTACTATGCCGTAGCTCAGACAATGAATCCAGACTACATACTAAACACATGCTCATCAGTAGGCGAAGCAGTGGATTTAGGAAGGCAGCTCATAGATACCCCCATCATACGCATAGACGAGCCCATGGCAGAAACTGCCGTAAAAGGATATGCGCGTATAGGCGTATTAGCCACATTAGCAACTACATTAGAACCTACCATGCGGCTTTTGAAAACCAAAGCCAAAGAATCGGGCCGCGAAATAGACATCATAAGCGGCTTGGCAGAAGGCGCATATCAGGCCTTAGCAGATGGCCAGCCGCAGAAACACGACGAGCTTTTAAAAGAAAAAGCCATTGCTGTTGCAGACAAGGTAGAATGCATAGTGCTTGCCCAAGGTTCCATGATGCGTATGCAAGACGAATTAAAAAACATAACCGGCAAACCAGTGCTCTCTAGTCCAGTATGCTGCGCTGAATATATAAAGACGGTGATGGCATGCAAAAGCTGAAACTAAGCGAGATGATGACGATATACCCTGCGCCGGATAAGACCAGCATAGACAAAGCGCGCCAGTACCTTGAAGCGCAGCGGCAAAAAAACAGAGCCAAAATAGTCGTGCTAGACGATGACCCCACAGGCGTGCAGACGGTGCACGATGTCAGCGTATATACTGATTGGTCATATGATAGCATATCATCCGGCTTTAAAGAGAAAGTACGCATGTTCTATATTCTAACAAACTCGCGTAGCTTTACACAACAAGAGACCATATTGGCGCATAAGCAGATAGCCGGCAATATAACCAAAGTATCACATGAACTGGAGAGAGAATATATACTGATAAGCCGAAGCGATAGCACATTGCGCGGCCATTGGCCGCTAGAAACGCAGGTGTTAAAAGATGTCATAGAAGAACAAACCGGCGAGCATATAAACGGCGAAGTAATAGTCCCCTTTTTCAAAGAAGGAGGCCGCTATACCATAAACGACGTGCATTACGTAGCCTATGGCGACGAATTAGTGCCAGCCGGCGAAACCGAGTTCGCACAAGATAAAACCTTTGGCTATACATCCTCTCATTTGGGAGAATGGGTAGAAGAAAAATCAGCCGGCCGATACAAAAAAGAAGAGCTGTGCTATATAGGCCTTGATGAGCTAAGAACATGCAATATAGAAGCCATAGAACAGCGCTTGCTAGAAGTGGACGGCTTTAACAAAATAATAGTCAATGCCTTGGATATGTGCGACATAGAGGTGTTTTGCGCGGCGCTGCTAGGTGCAATAAACAAAGGCAAGCGTTTTATGCTGCGCACCGCTGCCTCACTGCCCAAGGTATTAGCCGGCATAGCCGACAAACCGCTGCTTACGCGCAAAGAACTGCTAGGCACTAATCCTGTTGACAGCGGAGGTCTAATAATAATAGGATCCCATGTAAAAAAGACCACCGAACAATTAGAAGAACTGCAAAAATGTGATTTCATAGACTTTATCGAATTTAACCAGCATCTGATATTAGACCCCGCGCGGCTTGAAGAAGAAATTAAGCGCGTAGCGGCTAAATGCAATACCTTGATCTCAACCGGCAGAACGACAGCCGTGTATACCCGCAGGCAGGTATTCGAACCGGAAGGCGCCGATAGAGAGCAGCAGCTTAAAATATCAGTTGAGATATCAGAAGCCCTGGTTAAAATAGTAGAAAATATACAAACAACGCCGGCGTTTATCATAGCAAAAGGCGGCATAACATCGAGCGATATAGGCGTAAAAGCCCTAAAAGTAAAGCGCGCGCTTGTATTGGGCCAGATATTAGATGGCGTGCCGGTATGGCGCACAGGTCCAGAAAGCCGCTTTCCTGGTATGCCTTATGTGATATTCCCAGGTAACGTGGGCGATAAAACAGCGCTTGCCCGAGCTGCAAAAATACTATGCGGCAAATAAATTTCAAAAGGGGATAGACGCAAATGAATAAAGTTATCATATCAGTTGCGCCTGTAGCAGGCGATGCCACCTTGCTGACAGCGCAGGGCATTGCAGATGAGGCTATAAAAGCATATAAAGTCGGAGCGGCTATGGTTCACCTGCATGCAAAGGATAAAAATGGCAAACTTACCAAGGACATATCCCTGCTAGAAGAAGCATTAAAGCTGATACGCAAAAGCAGCGATATCATAATAGAAGCTTCCACCGGAGGCATATCAGATATGACCATAGAGGATAGATGTGCTCCTTTGGAGAGCGATTTGGTAGAAGTAGCATCGCTGAACTGCGGTTCGGTTAACCTAGGCGAAAGCGTATATCACAATTCATTTGATGAGATACGCTACTGCGCAAGGCAGATCACGCAAAGAGGAATATTACCGGATTTTGAGGTATTTGAAATAGGCATGCTCAACAATGTTGAAATAGTCGGCCAAGAAGTGCCGTTTAAAGAGCCATTGTTTTACAATATAGTGCTTGGCCAAAAAGGGGCTATGCCAGCTACGCTTGAAGCATTAATAGCCTTTAAAAGCTTTATACCGGATGGGGCATTATGGTCGCTTACCCACTACGGGCGCAAAGACTTCATGCTGCTGTCAGCGGCTGCTGCTATGGGAGCTCCTTTGCTGCGCATAGGCTTTGAGGACAGCGTTTGGTATGAAGACGGTCAGAAAGCTGAAGATAATGCCATGCTAGTAGACAGGCTGGTGTCCATCATAAGGAGCATGGGCATGGAGCCGGCGAGTCCGTCCGAAGCCAGGGAAATTCTTAAGCTAAAGGAAAGGAGCAAACGATAATGATAAATCCTAAGTTTCCAATAATCTTTTACGGCGGGGACTATAGCCCTGACCAATGGCCAGAAGAAGAATGGATGAAAGATATTGAGCTTTTTAAACAAGCCGATATAAATATAGTAACGCTGCCGGTATTTAGCTGGGCTAAATTGCAACCTGCCGAAGACAGGTATGATTTTGAGTGGTTAGATAAAGTAATGGATTTAATGGCGGAAAATAGCATTAGTGTATGCTTGGCCACACCTACCGCAGCGCAGCCTATCTGGATGTCGCTTAAATACCCAGAGATCCTACCTGTTGATATAGAAGGCCGCAAACGCACGCCGGGCAAAAGGGTTAACTTTTGCCCTAACAGCAAAAAATATAGAGAATTTGCATCCAATATAGCAACAAAGATGGCTGAGAGGTACAAAGGTCATCCTGCTCTGGCTATGTGGCATGTGGCCAATGAATACGGCACATATTGCTATTGTGAAAACTGTGCTAAAGCTTTCAGAGAATGGCTCAAACAGCGATACGGCACGCTAGAAGAATTGAATAGACGTTGGAATACAGCTTTTTGGGGGCACACTATATATGATTGGCAAGAAGTGATACCCCCATCCAAATTGAATGATGACGATACATGCTATCCAGCTATAGCTCTCGACTATACGCGTTTTATGACCGATTCGAACATAGCGTGCTATATGGAAGAATATAATGCTATTAAGAAGATTACCCCTGACAAAACCATTACCACTAACATATCGGGGTACATAAAAAAATTAGATCAATTCAAATGGGCTAAATATGTGGATATAGTGGCATGGGATAATTATCCGACACCGTATGACGATATATCCACAGTGGCGCTAAAGCACGATATAATGAGGGGATTAAAGGACGGGCAATCCTTTATGGTAATGGAGCAAAGCCCCAACCAGCAAAATTGGCAGCCATACAACGTTTTAAAAAGGCCCGGCGAAGTAAGGCTATTAAGCTACCAAGCACTGGCTCACGGAGCCGATACTGTAATGTTCTTTCAGCTCAAAGCCTCAAAAGGCGGTGTAGAAAAGCTGCACGGGGCTTTGATACCCCATGCAGGTCACGAATACGCTCAAAAGACTAGGGTGTTCCAAGAATGCGCACAGCTGGGTGAAGAACTCAATAAGCTAAATGGAGCTTTTTTAGACGCACGCTTCCATTCAAAAGCAGCTATTATTTTTGATTGGGATAATTGGTGGGCAGTGGAATTATCAAGCGGTCCTAGCAAGGATTTGCATTATTTTGAGCAAGTCAATAAATATTACAAAGCTTTGCACAGGCTAAACATACCGCTGGATATAATCAAGCCGACATCAGATTTCTCACAGTATGATTTAATTATTGCACCTGTTTTGTATATGACTAAGCCCAATGTCGCTGATAATTTAAAAGCATTTGTTAGCGGTGGCGGAACATTTGTCTCAACATTTTTCAGCGGTATTGCGGATGAGAATGACAATATAATATTAGGGGGATATCCGGGAGAATTGCGCGACCTGTTCGGCATATGGGTAGAAGAATTTGATGCGCTTATTCCTGGCAAAACGAATGAACTTAGCATATATCGGCCCTTTGGAAACTTAGCCGGCAAATATGAGTGCGGCCTTATATGCGATGTTATACATTTAGAAGGAGCTCAAGCTATTGCAGGTTATGAAAAGGGATTTTACGCTGGAAAGCCATGCGTGACGGTCAACAGCTATGGCAAGGGCAAAGCGTATTATGTTGGCACCGATCCGGAAGATAGCTTCCTCATCGGCCTGTTTCAAACGCTTTGCAAGCAAAAAAACATATTTGCACCGCTTGCTGATATACCTGATAATGTAGAAGTCACCCAAAGATTTAAGGATGAGAAAGCATTTACCTTTATACTTAATCATAATGAATTTGCGGTTAATGTTAATTTAGGGCAAGACAATTATTTTGATTTGCTATCCGAATGTCAAGTGACAGGGGACTATTCCTTAGGAGCATTTGGCGCAGCAATATTGGAGAGGAGAGAGGCCATATGAAGCTCAGAACTATAGAGCCATTTAAAATGAATTGGGAAACCATGAAGCGCCCGGTACCGGATTGGTTCCGCGATGCAAAATTTGGCTTGTTTTTTCATTGGGGGCCTTATTCTGTGCCGGCATATGAAAATGAATGGTATTCAAGAAATATGTACGACAAAGGCTTGTCGCAAAATTTGTATCATACAAATAAATATGGAAAAATAAGCGAATTTGGCTATAAAGATTTCTATAAAGACTTTACTGGCGAGAAGTTTGACGCTGATGCTTGGGCAGATCTTATAGCGAGATCAGGGGCTAGATATGCAGGCCCGGTTACGGAGCATGCGGACAATTTTTCCATGTGGAACAGCAAGGTAAATCCAATCAATTCAACAAATTACGGTCCTAAAAGAGATGTGGTCGGTGAATTGAGCAAGGCTATACGGAAACGCAATATCCGGTTTATAGCTACATTTCATCATCAATGGCTGTGGGGATGGTTTATGTCTTCCGATCCTGATGCAGATGTATATATTCCAGAAAACGAGGTGTTTTATGGCAAGGCTTTACCGCTGGAGACAAATAGGTATATACCATGGCGGCTGCCGGATGATGAATTTAACGATAAGTGGATGCGCAAGGTCATGGAAGTTATCGATGCTTATGATCCCGATTTGATATACTTTGACAGCCGCGCAAATATTATTGAAGAGCACTTCAAGCATGAATTAATTAATTATTATTATGGCACAGGCAATAAAATCATAACCTATAAACAGGACGATTTTCCAGAAGGCGTTGGAATAAGGGATATAGAATGCGGCAGATTTGCGGATGCAATGGAATTTCCCTGGCAAACAGATGATAGGCTAGAAGCTAAGCAGACGTGGTGCTATGTTGAATCACCGCGTTATAAACCAGCAGCCGCAATTATTCATCAACTTTGCGATATAGTAAGTAAAAATGGGAATCTTCTGCTCAACGTCGGTCCTAAGGCAGATGGAAGCTTTGCTCAAGAAGCAATAGCGACGTTATATGAAATAGGCGATTGGTTAGCTAAATACGGGGAAGCGGTATATGAAACCAGACCGTTTGAAATATATGGGGAGGGAGTAAATGAGGTTGCAACGACAGATTTTGGCGTTTCCCATATAGAGGAGCAGACGCACAAGGGAATTATTGATGAAGATAAAATAAAAGGCCTTTCTGTTGATGATATTCGCTTTACTACTAGAGGCAATGTATTATATGCTATTTTAATGGGATGTCCTGAAAAAAGCGAAATCAGGATAAAAAGCTTAAAAGAAGGCATAGGACTTGGTTCTAAAAAGATAGAGCGGATAATGGTGTTAGGTGAAGATGATGACCTCGAATGGATGCAGAATGACACTGGATTATATGTTAGATTAAAGGGCAAAATGCCCTCTAGCCCTGCTAATGTCATAAAAATTATATATCGTAAATAATGCGGCGCATGAGCCTAACCGACGAAAGGATGATTTCTATGAACTCACTTGAAAGGTTTTATTCTACTATTGATAGAAAACCAGTCGACAGGCCGGCTTCTTGGCTTGGGCTTCCAACGCCAGAAGCAACTGTAAGACTGCTGAGTTATTTTAAGGTTAATAACATAGATGAATTGAAAAATGTATTGGACGATGATATATATCCTGTTGAGATGCCATATCATTCGCCGACTAGCGATGCTATATATACTGCATTGGATTTTGCTAAGGAAAAACTTCCTGACAGAACGCTCACCGCTCCTGGATTTTTCGAGGATTATTCTGATCCGTCCAAAATAGATGATTTTGATTGGCCAGATCCCGCGAAGTATATAGATCCGAATGAATGCAGAGAAGTGGTCGAGAGAGCGCCTAAAGATCATCCTGTTTTGGGGGTGGTATGGTCAGCGCACTTTCAAGATGCGTGCGCTGCTTTTGGCATGGAAACGGCTTTAATAAAGATGAAGTTGGAACCAGCTATCTTTGAGGCTGTTATAAACAGGATTACTGAATTTTATTTGAAAGCTAACGAAATATTCTATAGTGCAACTGAGGGCAAACTTCATGCAGTGCTTATAGGAAATGATTTCGGCAGTCAAACTGGACTTATGGTGTCGCCTGATGCTTTGCGCAGATTTGTATTTCCAGGGACTAAGAAGTTTATAGACCAGGCAAAGAGTTATGGCTTAAGGGTATTTCATCATTCCTGTGGTTCTATCTTTGATATAATACCAGATTTAATTACATTGGGGGTTGACGTAATACATCCTATTCAGGCGCTGGCTAAAAATATGGAACCCCATAAGTTGAAAGAAGCATTCGGCGATAAAGTATCATTTTGCGGAGGAGTGGATGCGCAAAGGCTTTTAATCAATGGTACCCCGCAAGAGGTCAGGGCTAAAGTATTGGAGCTAAAAGAAATATTCCCAACAGGACTGATAATTTCGCCAAGCCATGAAGCGATACTTCCAGATGTCGATCCAGCTAATATAGAAGCCATGTTTAAGGCTATAAAGGAATAACATTGTTTACAGATTGCTGGCAACATGATATGAATACATTGCTTATGATAAAAAACTGCATATTAGATAAGGCTGTTAAGTTCATTATATCGTTATCAGTACTATTACTTTTAACGTCTATTTTTTCTGCTAATGCTTGCGCAAAAGGCAATGATAAAATAGAAATGGCATATTTTTATATAGAATCTTGTCCATCCTGTCAGCCCAACAGGCAATTTATAGACGATTTTGAAAGTGAACTGCATTTACGGTACCCTAAATTAAATATAGTAATTTATAGATATAATATATATTACGGAGGAAGCTTAAATATCTTTAAGAGTTACATGAAAGCGTATGGGGTTGAAAATATTCATGTGCCCGCTGTATTTATAGGTGATACTTGTCTTAGCACGGATGCCGAAATTAGGCAAAAATTGCCATCACTTGTAGAAGGATATGTAAATGGTACCAAGGAATATAATAAAATAAAAGTGAATATCATAAGTGAGAGTCAAGTTACTTCTGAAGAAAGAGAAAAATTCAATGCATTTAAACCATTAGCTGTTGCTTCAGCTGGTCTACTGGACGGATTTAATCCTTGCGCTATATCCATGTTATTGTTCTTTTTATCGCTTCTAGTTCTGAGCGAAAGGCAGAATAAAGAGCTTATTTATGTAGGTGCCAGTTATATATTAGGTACTTTTTTAGCGTATTTTGCTATCGGTGTAGGTTTGTTTAAGATAGGGGATATATTCCGCAATGCAAAGGCGGTTATGGTGTTTATTTATGCTTTGACTGTTGGAATCAGCGTAATATTGGCCATATTAAGTTTTGGTGATTATCTAAGCATAAAAAATGGTAAATATGAAAGAATAAAGCTGCAGCTTCCGCAAAAGATAAGACATACAATACAACATTATATAAAAGAAAATGTATTTAAAGGATTTCTATTTATTTCTACCTTTTTAGCTGGAATAGTAGTTTCTGGATTGGAATTTTATAATGCCCCCACTTGTCAAGACAATTTTTTAGCTTTTCTAAGTTAGGTT
>ENA-UPSB01001683-UPSB01001683.1-bioreactor-metagenome-genome-assembly--contig:-NODE-1683-length-24695-cov-13.227354_pt1 | contig 24695 bp, 19 predicted proteins | sample MGYA00238182_ERZ773286 | MGnify/ENA primary metagenome ERZ773286 (study PRJEB29026, sample SAMN07631240) | bioreactor metagenome | isolation source: Switchgrass digestor | place: USA: Dartmouth... | reverse complement strand
TTCTTGCAGCTTAGTAATCTTTCTCTACGTATTAATATCATGCAGAGAGAAAATGCTCAACTTTTTGTGTCCAAAGTATTGACATAGGTCCAGTTATTATGGTTGACATAAAATTTTGGATGGAGCACTTTACAGAATTACTTAATAAAACATTTGGTGAACGCATTTATTTTGTAGGCCTACAAGGAAGTTATGGAAGAGGGGAAGCAACTGAAGCAAGTGACATTGATACAGTAGTGATCTTAGATAAACTAACAGCCGATGATATAAAAAAATATAGAGATATGGTTGATATCCTTCCTAATCGGGAATTGATTTGTGGATTTCTTTCAGGAAAGGATGAACTACTGAATTGGGAGCCTTCAGATTTATTTCAGTTTTATCATGATACTACACCCATTATAGGGACTCTTGATGAGTTACTGACAAAAATAGATAATTCAGCAGTTGATCGTGCTGTTAAAATAGGCGCCTGCAACATCTACCACGGATGTGTACATAATATGTTATATGAAAAAAGCGATGATATAGTACGGGGACTATATAAATCTGCATCTTTTGTTATACAGGTTAATGTTTTTAAGAATACGGCAAATATATTAAGCACCTGAAAGACTTGCTTGAAGTGGTAAGCTATGAAGAAAAAGAGATTATAAATAACTTTATTTCTATAAAAAATGGTACTGCCATAGAATTTGATTCAATGTCTGAGCTTTTATTTAATTGGGTAAGTAAGCTAATAAAGGTATGAGGAATGCTTTGCTTCATTGACTAATTTTTTGTAATTATATTTTTTGTAACAATAATTAGTAACAATAATTTGCAATAATAAAATGTACCCTCCATTATAACACCATACTTATAATCAGTGCTATGCTTAATAGTACTAATAATATGGAGGTGAATAATTTGAAAAAATATAGTACTTCTGAAGTTGCTGCGATTGTTGGCATACATCCCAATACAGTACGCTTATATGAAGAATGGGGATTAATCACCAAACCAGAAAGACAGAAAAATGGATATCGAATATTTACTGATTTGCACATAAAGCAAATCAAACTGGCACGTACTGCATTTCAAATTGAAATAATGCAAAATGGCTTGAGAAAGAAAATAATTGAAATGGTAAAGACTGCTGCAACAGGGGATTATGATAGAGCTATTTTACTTACAGAGGAATATTTAAAGCAATTACAACAAGAGCAATATAATGCGGAAGAGGCCATTCAAGTTGTTCATGATATTTTATCTGGCAGTGAAGATACTGAGATGCTTTGCATGAAACGAAAAGAAGTATCAGAATATCTGAATATTTCAATGGATACATTGCGAAATTGGGAAATGAATGGACTAATACAAGTCAAAAGGAGACAAAATGGCTATCGTGTTTATACAAATGATGATATAAAAAGATTAAAAATTATCCGTTCACTAAGATGTGCTAATTATTCCCTTGAATCAATTTTGCGTATGCTGCAACAGTTACTCCATAATTCCAATACCGATATACGAGCAGCGTTAAATACCCCAAAATCAGATGAGGATATTATTTCTGTCTGTGACAGATTAATACTGTCGTTAACAACTGCTGAAGAAAATGCAAGGAAGATAATAAACATGTTATATGAAATGAAAAATTTAAATTAATCATAAGCCTCCACTTTACCACCAATGTTTTGACCGGTGGTATTCTTTTATTTGTTAAAAATAAGGAGGCGATAAAATGGATGAAGTAATCAAAGTTGATAAGTTGACAAAAACATATGGCAATCTGCTTGCAGTGGATAATGTCAGCTTATCCGTAAAACGTGGTACGGTTTTTGGCTTGCTGGGAGCAAATGGTGCGGGTAAGAGTACGACAATCGAATGTATATTGGGAACAAAGCAGGCTGATAAAGGACAGGTTTCCATTCTGGGCTACAATCCACAAAAAGATAGGCGCAAGCTCTTTCAAAAAGTAGGTGTTCAGTTTCAAGAGTGTGATTATCAACCAGAAATTAAAGTTTCAGAGTTATGTGAAGAAACAGCATGTCTATACAAAACTCCTGCCGATTGGAGGGAACTGTGCAGTCAATTCGGCATCGGAAACAAAACAAAAACTGCTGTGAAAAGTCTTTCTGGCGGTGAAAGGCAAAGATTGTTCATTGTTCTTGCATTAATACCAAATCCCGAGGTTGTATTTCTTGATGAATTGACCACAGGTCTTGATGCAAAGACACGCCGTGATGTTTGGAAGATTTTATCTGATCTTAAGAAGAAAGGTTTAAGTATTTTTTTAACTTCTCATTTCATGGATGAAGTGGAAGTACTATGTGACGAAATATGTATTTTGAAAAAAGGTAAGGTTGTGTTCTATGGAACAGTAGAAGAATCAAAGGTAGTAAGTGGCAGTAATAACTTCGAGGATGCTTATCTTATATTATCTGGCGAGGAGGTTGATGGAGCATGAAATCTTTTTTAACACTATTTAAGAATGAATTGAAGCTTAACATCAGAAATATGAATATGGTTATATTTGCTGTCATCATGCCGCTGATTGTTCTTCTGATTCTTGGATTTTTGAATGGTATAAGGCCTGCTGCTGATGGAGTGAACTATACATTTATGGAACAATCTTTTGGTGCTCTTTGTACAATTTCAATTTGTGCAGGAGGTCTGATGGGGTTACCCCTTGTTGTATCAGAATATCGGGAGCGTAAAATTTTGAAACGCTTTCAGGTTACACCTGTCAGACCTATAAAACTTTTAGCTGTTGAACTTTCTATTTATATAATCTATTGTTTAGTATCTATGCTTACTTTGATTCCTGTGGCAATGATATTCTGGAAAGTAACAATTCACGGTTCGTGGTTGGCATTTTTAGGCAGCTGGCTGCTTACCATGATATCTACTTTAAGTATTGGAATGATGGTAGGCGGTATTGCGAAAAATTCCAGGAGTGCAAGTGTCATTGCCAGTTTATTGTATTTTCCAATGTTAATTTTCTCCGGAACAACACTTCCTTTTGAAGTCATGCCGGAGGGTTTGCAAAGAATAGTAATTGTTTTTCCCATAACACAAGGTATTCAGCTTATGAAAGCAACTTTTCTCGGACTTGCAGTAGATAATGCAGTACTACCTTTTATTGTTATGGGGACAATAACCATGCTTTGCACAGGAATTTCTATAAAATATTTCAGATGGGAGTAGTAAACAAGAATAAAATTACATCATTTCTATCAGCTAAGGACACGTTGACATATTTCTGTTGAAAATATTACCTTATTATGTTAGAATATACAGCGGTAAAAATAAAGATTCAGGAGGTTCCGAAGCCATGACCGCTTCAATGCGTTTAAGATAAGTTGTCAATAAAAAAGGTAGAATCTATCCCAAATGATAGGCTTTTTTGTTGTGCTTATTTTATACGGTATTGAGCATTCATTTGTTATGGTTAGGATACTGGATATAGGTTATATAGGTTTACTTAACTATACCTTTATATTTATATAACTATGTCTTTAATATGAATGTTTCAAAATGCAGACTAAAAGCCACATTGTGGATATTGGTCTGCATTTTTTATTACCTGATTTATCAATTTTTTTAATAATATCTATTATTATCATTATTTATTATCAAAAAAAGGAGAGTTGTGTTATGAGTATTTTCAGCATTTTTGTAGTAGATACAGTTCATTATCAAGCAAACAAAAAGTAAAAGGTTATAATGAATTGTTGAGATAATTTCATTATAACCTTGAAGGAGAGGTTATAATGAACAGAATAGATATAAAACATAGTCAGAATTTCATTACTTCAAAATATCACGTAGAAAAAATCATAAAATACATTAGTATAGATGAAAAAGATGACATTATTGAAATAGGTGCAGGCAAAGGCCATTTTACAATTGAGTTGGCAAAAAGGTGTAATTTTATAACAGCCATAGAGATTGATTCAAAATTATGTGAGGTGACTCGTAATAAGCTTCGCAGTTTCTCTAACTATCAAATAATAAATTGTGACATATTGAAATTTATATTTCCTGGTCACAAACTATATAAAATATTTGGCAGCATACCTTACAATATAAGCACAAGTATAATTCGAAAAATTGTTTTTGAAAGTACCGCTACAGTAAGTTATTTGATAGTGGAATATGGTTTTGCCAAAAGGTTATTAAATACAAACAGAGCACTGGCACTGATGTTAATGGCAGAAGTAGATATTTCTATATTATCGAAAGTTCCCAGCCATTATTTTCATCCGAAACCCCGAGCAGATAGTGTATTAATTGAATTAAAAAGAAAGGCAGGAAAAATGCCTCTTAAAGAGAGAAAAGATTATGAATCCTTTGTAATGAAGTGGGTTAATAAAGAGTATGAAAAACTATTTACCAAAAATCAATTTAGAAAAGCCTTAAAACATGCAAGAATTAATGATTTAAACAATATTAGCTTCGAACAGTTTTTATCTCTTTTCAAAAGTTATAAGTTATTCAATAAATAGCAAATAAGGGGAATCAATGATATGATTTCAAAATACAAGAGGTGAGGCCGAATGATCTATTAATTTATATAGGGTTAAAAGTTGTGATGGTTAATGATATAAATTGAAAGGAGGATATACTTAATGAGAGGACCGGATAAGAGAAAACTATATCCTAATGAAAATATAAAAACAGTTTGTTATATAAGTAATTTGCCAAAACGGCCCAATGTGGAAATCGGAGAATACACCTACTATAGTGATAATAAAAAGTCTCCCGAAAAGTTTTATGATAATATAGAACATCATTATGAATTTTTAGGAGATAAACTGATAATAGGCAAGTTCTGTGCAATTGCAGAGGGTGTTAAGTTTATTATGAATGGTGCTAATCACAGGATGGATGGCATAACAACCTACCCATTTAATATTTTTGGCGGCGGATGGGAGAAGGTTACCCCTACAGTAGATCAGCTGCCCTTTAAGGGGGATACTGTAATTGGCAATGATGTATGGATAGGTCAAAATGTAACCATAATGCCTGGCGTTAAAATAGGTGATGGTGCCATTATTGCTGCCAATTCAACAGTAGTAAAAAGTGTTGAACCATATACTATCTATGGTGGAAATCCGGCTAAATTTATCAGGAAACGCTTTGGTGACAAAGAAATTGACTTTTTGCTGGAACTGAAGTGGTGGGATTGGGACGAAGAGAAGATATTTAATAATCTTGAAATGTTAACATCAGAAGCAGGACTAATTAAATTAATGGAACAATATAGAGGTGAAAATAAGTGATTTTGAAAGTTTGAAGTATTGGAACTAAATTCGGATTCCGGTAAGGAAATCCAGTAAGAAGAACCGTATTGATTGAGTTAAGAGAAAAGCAAATTAAAGGTTTCCGGACATTCGGTAGTATACCGATTGATGGAAACCTTGATTTTTGTCCTTGTAGCATATATAGAACGTAAAGACATAAAATAACTTATCCTGTATTTTGTACTAAATTTGTTTACATATAATGGAGAAGTATGTTACAACTTATATAAATGGAAGGAGGGTTGTTGTGATATTCATCCCGATAACCCCAGGAAAGGAAGTTATCAGGTGAATAGGGTTGAATTTAAACAAATTGGAGATTATCATTTTGACCCGGAAGGCAGTCAGATAAGGATTACCATTAAAAGAGAATTAAAAGACGCATTGCTCAAACTAAATCTTTTTAGTCATTGTGTTATATTTACAAAGGAAAATCAGGGATTTCACTGTTATATAGCAAAGATAATAAACATAGTAGAAAAGACTGGTGAAATGCTTGTAGAATCCTATGATCAACTGAAAGGTGAACTGGTGGACATTAAACCCTTGTCATTGAACACAATCCAAGAATTATAAAACAGGTAGATTATATAATTGAATTGGGACCAGAAGGAGGAGAGAATGGAGGGTATCTGTTAAAGGAAGGGTGGCTATACAAATCTTGAGATGTTCCAACGTTATACTTAATGGGTCAGCAGACATTTTGTAAGACAAGAATTTTGTTTCACCTTTATTTTTATGTTGTATATGTGGATGGTCTACTTTTTATTATTGAACTTTATCCAATAAAGTAGGATAATTATTGTAATTGTCTATGAAAATGTGTATCAACATCAAATAGGGACAGTCTGTGTTTTCATCATCAAAAGCTGTTCATAGACGCCTGTCGTAAAACAAAAACCTAGGGGATGCGAAGCTTATATATTGTCATCGACCCCCACATATTCTTGAACAGAAAGCTCTTATACATAAATATTCGAATATACAACTGGGTGAATATTAAACTCAATAGATGCAAATATGACACGACAGGGCCTCGTTGAAATCGGAGCATATGATCATTAATAAAATCACTGGTGGTTTCTTTTGTTGCTTAAATACTTAAGGATAATTGAAAAAGGAGATATTTGTTATGATGGATTCGAAAAAGTTTTATGAAAATATTGAGCGAAATTTTGTTTCCTGGGCCCAATCCAGAGAGGATATAAGAGCAGCATTTATCGTGGGATCACGGGCTCGTAAAGATCATCCTGCAGATGAGTGGTCGAATATGGATATTATCTTCTATACTTCTGAACAGGAATATTATCTATCCAACCATGAATGGATTAACAATTTTGGGGACGTCTGCACTTCATTTTCAGCTGAGACTGCAGGGGGAGATCCTGAATGTCTTACATTATTTGATGGAGGGTGGCAGGTTGATTTTGTTATTCACACATCAGATAATTTAAATGATATGGTTAAGAATAAAATAGTACCGAAAAATTTTTATAGAGGAGTGAAGGTACTGATTGATAAAGATAATATTGCAAATTATATTATGCCTCAGCACACCAAGGTTCTTCAGGAAAATCCTTTATCAGAGGAAAATTTCCTGCAATCGGTTAATATGTTTTGGTTCTTTACACTATATACAGCTAAACAGATCCTGCGAAATGAGTTATGGGTGGTAAAAGTCATAGACGGCAGTATGAAGCAACTCCTTCTTCAGATGATTGAGTGGCATGAGAAGACAGTAAATGGAATTGAATATGATACATGGCATGCAGGCCGGTTTTTATGTGAATGGGCAAGCAAAAAAACTCAGGAAGAGCTGCAAAACTCATTTGGTCATTTTGATGGAGTTGACAGTTGGAGGGCTCTGATAGCTACAATCACTTTATTTAAACGCTTATCTCATGAGATAGCTGAAAGAATGAATTTCTCTTATCCATATAATTTAGAGAAATGTGTTTGCGAATGGATTGATCTAAGAAAGGAATCCATGGTGTAAGAAGCAGTAATGAAGCATTCCTCATGAAAAACCATCGGGTTATGCCTTGTACCCATATAAAAATGATAAATGCCGATTCCAATAAATATTCGCCGCCAAAAACTCTCAGAGACAAAGAGATTGTGCGACTGCTTGACCAGATAAGAAAGGGGAGGTAATGTTTATGACTTATACAAGAGAGCGAATACAGGAAATTGTGGCAAAACAGAGAAGCTATTTTCGTTCAGGGGTTACCCTTGATGTTAAATGGAGATTACAGCAGCTGAAAAAACTGAAGGCAGCAGTCATTGCCCACGAGGAAGAACTTGAAAAAGCGTTGTATGAAGATTTGGGACGCAGTAAAACAGAGGCATATTTATGCGATATCGGGCCTGTAATTGTTGAGATAAATGAAACCATACGTGGACTGAAAAAATGGGCAAAACCCGAAAGACATTTCAGCGGACTTATGTGTTTTCCCAGCATATGTACCAGGGTCTACAAGCTGCCATACGGTGTTTCGCTCATTATCAGCCCTTTTAATTTCCCGATCCTTCTGACACTGGGTGTTTTGACGGCAAGCATTGCAGGAGGCAATACTGCAGTAATTAAGACAAGCTCAAAATCGGCGGCAAGTACAAAAGCTTTACAGAAGCTTATAGCTGAAACATTTCCGGAAGAGTATGTTACAGTTATAGACGGCGGTCATGATGTGGCCGACATGTGTCTTGAACAGAGATTCGATAAAATATTCTATACCGGTTCCCCCGCGGTTGGTAAGCATGTGCTGGCGGCAGCGTCAAAAAATCTGACACCGGTAGCTCTTGAGCTTGGCGGTGAAAATGGAAACTGGTGCATTGTAAGAAAAGATGCAAACATAAAGGATGCTGCTCGAAAAATTGCGTTTTTCAAGCTTTGTAACTCAGGGCAGATTTGTATTAATATCAATCAGATTGCAGTGGCCGACGAGATAGCAGATACTTTTAACCAGGCATTAAAGAGTGAATTTATCAGACAAATCGGTGAAAAGCCTGAAGAAAATGAAGAGTATTCAAAGCTGATTAATGATGTGGAATATGACAAATGCCAGAAGCTGGCCGAAGAATATAAAGACAGAATAATTTTCGGAGGAACCGGCAGCAAAGAAAAAAGACGTTTCGCTCCAACAATGATTTATCCAGTCAAAATAGATGAGGATATCGTTCAACAGGAGCTTTTCTGTCCGCTTCTGCCCATTGTACCATATAAGGATGAAGAAATCGACGATTTGATGGAAGTAATAGCCGACAGAGAACATCCTCTTGCTATGTATGTTTTTACCAGTGACATGAAGTGGGCAAAGAAAGTTATGTCGACTCAACAATATGGTGGAGGATGTATCAATGAGGTTTGCATTCATATGATGGTTAAGGGCGTACCATTCAATGGAGTAGGACACTCGGGAATGGGTGCGTACCATGGTGAGTGGGGGTTCAGAGAGTTCACTCATCCAACAACAGTTTTGAAAGGTAAAACCTATTTCAATCTGCCATTGCGAGAACACCCGTACTCCGGAAAATACGAAAAAATAAAAATGTCAATACTGAAGAAGTTTGAACGATAATAAGAATGGCTGTACATTGTTGTGCAGCCATAATTTTAATATGAAAAAACAGAGATGTGATGTATAAGAAATCCCGTTTTCAGAATATTGATTCCGAAGACGGGATTTTTATTACGATATTTTCCTTTTTTATTTTACACCTTTTTGTCTGATTGTAGGATTTATATACATTTGGTTTGGCGTTAATATTAGTACATAGAAACGACGCTCTATAAAATATTTAAGGAGGAACAGTTTTATGAAGCTTAGAAAAAGGTGGTTGGCTGCTGTATTGGGAGGAGTAATGGCAATATCCATGGTTGGATGTGGAAGCTCAAACACAGCAAATACAAACGATCAAACTAAAGAACCGGCAGCAGTTTCATCTCAGGAAGGAAATAAAAGTGGCAGTGGAGAGAATGTATTAGTAGTATATACAGCAAGAAGTGAGGAATTAAACAAAGCTGTGATTTCTGAGTTTGAAAAAGAAAGTGGAATCAAGGTTGAATTGGTAACAGCAGGTACAGGAGAATTGCTTAAGAGAGTAGAGTCAGAAAGAGACAACCCATTGGGTGATGTTTTATGGGCGGCAGACCGTACTATGCTTGCCGCATCTGTAGACTTATTCGAAGAGTATGTTTCTTCTGAAGACGGAAATATGCTGGAAGGATTCCAGAACACAACAGGATATTTCTCACCGGCATTTTCAGATCCTCCAGTATTTATTGTTAATAAAGACTTGAAGGGTGATATGAAAATCGAAGGCTTTGAAGATTTATTGAATCCCGCACTTAAAGGAAAAATTGCTTTTGGTGATCCTGTTAACTCCAGTTCAGCATTCCAGTCTTTAGTAGCAATGCTTTACGCTATGGGTGAAAACAATGATCCAATGTCTGATAAAGCATGGGAATATGTAGACAAATTCCTGAAGAATCTTGACGGAAAGATGTCCAACAGCTCCAGCCAGGTATATAAAGGGGTAGCTGAAGGAGAATATGTAGTAGGACTCACATGGGAAGATCCGGCTGCTAAATATGTAAAAGAAGGAGCTAACGTTGAGGTAGTGTTCCCGAAAGAAGGAACCATTTTCCCAGGAGAATCAGTGCAGATTATTAAGAATGCTAAACACATAGAAAATGCTAAGAAATTTGTAGACTTCATGTTGTCGGAGGGTGTTCAGAATAGAGTAGGTTCGGAATTAACAGTTCGTCCTCTCAGAAAAGATGCAAAATTGGCAGATTATATGACTCCCCAGGCTGAAATTAAGTTATTTAGTAACTATGATGAAGGATGGGTTTCTGAAAATAAGTTGGGGATTACAAGTAAGTTCAGCGAGCACCTGGAATCCTCCATGGACTAATACTCATTATCTAATAAATTAGTTTACTAAACAGGGCCTCTTAAGCAATATCACTTTGAGAAAAAAATATCAGGTGATTGGCGAAAAGTGGCCCTTAATATTTAACATACACAGTAAATAAAAGGAGAGGTCAATAATGAGCGTAGCAATTAATATAGAAAATGTTGTAAAGCGTTTTGGAAAAGACACAGTAATAAACGGACTATCATTAGATATTAAACCTGGAGAATTTTTTACATTACTTGGACCGTCGGGGTGTGGAAAGACTACGCTGCTTCGTATGATAATTGGATTTAATTCAATTGAAGGTGGTCAAATTAAGGTTGACGGAAAAGTAATTAATGATATTCCAACCAATAAGAGAAATATGGGTATGGTATTTCAAAACTATGCCATATTTCCCCATATGTCAGTTAAGGATAATATAGCCTTTGGATTAAAAAACAGAAAAGTACCTAAGAAAGATATTGAGAAAAGAGTAGATGAAATCTTAAAAGTTGTTAAAATAGATCACTTAAGAGATCGTATGCCTCAAAAAATGTCAGGTGGACAGCAGCAGAGAATTGCCCTGGCCAGAGCAATTGTTATCCATCCTGAGGTACTTCTGATGGACGAGCCGCTCTCTAATCTGGATGCAAAATTGCGTACAGAGATGAGAAATGCAATAAAGCAGATTCAGCAGCAGGTGGGGATTACCACAGTGTATGTAACTCACGATCAGGAAGAAGCTTTGGCAGTATCCGACAGAATTGCTGTTATGAATGGTGGAGTAATTCAGCAGATTGATACTCCTAAGAATATTTATCAGCGACCTGCCAATACTTTTGTTTCTACATTTATCGGACTCTCCAATATACTAAATGGAGTTCTTGCAAGTAATGAAAATGGCAAAGCATTAATAAAAATCGGTAAATATAGTTTCCAAATGAATAACATTAAGAAAGACTGCAAATCCAATAGTCCTGTAAAAGTATCAATTCGTCCTGAAGAATTTATCATTAATACAGATAACGAAGAAGGTATCCCTGTCACAGTAAAAAGCAGTGTTTTCCTGGGAGTTTCTACACATTATTTTGTTGAAACAAAAGAAGGACAGGAGATAGAAGTAATAGAAAATTCAGATCTGGATGAAATAATTCCAAATGGGAAGAAAATTCATCTTAAAGTACAGGTACAAAAAATAAATGTGTTCAGTGAAGATGGCAGCAGCAGTTATATAGACAGGGAGGTACGCCCATGAATACCGCAAAAAAGAAATTGAACATATGGCTGGTATTATCATTAGCAATATTGGCTTTGTTTATAATTTTTGTAGTGTTTCCAATAGGTCTTATTCTGTATAAAAGTATTTTGATGGATGATGGCACAATAAGCTTTGCGTATTTTACAAAATTCTTTTCCAAGAAGTTCTATTGGAGTACGCTGGTTAACAGTTTTAAGGTTACCATAGCTTCCACATTGGTATCAGCTACATTAGGACTAATTATGGCTTATTTGTTAAGAAGCATAAAGATTAGAGGAAGTAAGTATTTAAATATTCTTATTGTTATATCCTATTTGTCACCTCCATTTATAGGAGCATATGCATGGGTACAGCTTCTCGGACGTAATGGAGTTATTACCAGAATTTTGAATTCATTATTTGATGCCAAACTGGGCGGTATTTATGGATTTGCTGGTATTGTACTTGTTTTCTCATTGCAATCCTTCCCGTTAGTTTATATGTATATTTCAGGTGCTTTGAAAAACCTGGACAATTCTTTGAATGAAGCGGCTGAAAGCCTTGGATGTTCAGTAGTTCAAAGGGTTTGGAGAGTTATTGTACCATTATTGACTCCCACATTGCTGGCCAGTTCACTGTTAGTATTTATGCGTGTCTTCTCGGACTTTGGTACACCAATGCTTATTGGTGAAGGTTATAAGACATTCCCGGTATTACTGTACAGCCAGTTTATGGGTGAAGTAAGCACCGATGCTCATTATGCAGCAGCTCTTTGTGTAATTGTAGTTGTAATTACATTGGTAATGTTCTTCCTGCAGAAATACATTGGAAATCGTCTCACCTACTCCATGTCAGCCTTAAAACCGCTGGAGCCGCAAAAAGCCACCGGACTTCGCAATGTTATTGCTCACGGCTTTGTATATTTAGTTGTATTGGTTGGAATTTTACCACAGTTAACGGTAATCACCACATCTTTTCTGGAAACCAAAGGTGCTTCCTATACAGGGCAGTTTACCTTGCAGAACTATAAGAATATACTGATGCCAAAGAATATCACTACAATAACCAACACCTATTTATTTGGCCTGGCTGCAATAGTACTGGTTGTAATTTTGGGAGTTCTGATATCCTATCTGACTGTAAGAAAGAGATCCTTCCTGACATCAATACTGGATACATTGACAATGTTCCCATATATTATACCTGGTTCGGTATTAGGTATTTCATTCTTATATGCGTTTAACAAAAATCCGCTGATGCTAAGCGGAACAGCAATCATAATTATTATTTCATTGAGTATCCGGCGAATGCCTTATACAATTCGTTCCAGTACAGCCATAATAGGACAGATAAGTCCAAGTATTGAAGAAGCTGCAATCAGCCTGGGATCTACAGAGACAAAATCCTTTATAAAGATAACTGTACCAATGATGATGGCCGGTGTATTATCCGGTGCAATTATGAGCTGGATAACTCTAATCAGTGAATTAAGTTCCTCCATTATCCTATATACAAGCAAGACCCAGACTTTGACTGTAGCAATTTATACAGAAGTTATCCGCAGTAATTTTGGAAATGCAGCTGCCTATTCAACTGTATTGACAATCACAAGTATTTTATCTCTGCTGCTATTCTTTAAGGTATCTGGAAGTGAAGATATTAGTGTATAGTTAATCTGATAATTTCAAATAACAATATATCATGGCTTATTGCTATGATATATTGTTTTGTATTATCAGTGCTTCTGTTCTGTAATAATTATTGAATCAAAGAGGGGACAATATGGCATCCAACCGATATAGAAGCTATGTACAGAGAACACTTTATCGTTATACCTTTTCAATAATACTGATTCTTTGTATACTGGTATTTTTATTTCTGACACTTGATATTGAATGGCTTACTAAAGCGAAAAGTGAAAAGAATAATACCAGTATTGCAGAGGCTCTGGAGCGGGAAATAGTAAGTTACAAGAAAGGGTTAAATGATCTTGCCAGGAATTATTATATTGTAAATGTATGTAAACAGCATACAAAAGGACTGAATGCAGAAGCCAATCGACTGCTCTATGATTTTTCAAACTCTCATGAAATCCGTGGAGTATTTACTCTTGTAGATGTAGATGGTAACGTTATTTGCTCCAACTTGTATAAAGACAACAAAAATATATTTTTGCAGAGTTATCTTTTTAAAAGTTTGGTTCCCAAAATGTCATATGAAACTGAAAGGATTTTTTTGATGCCAAGTCGCCTTAATTATTCCTATAATCAGACAGGAGATTTGCTGATAGGGTGTGCTGTAAGGGAAGGACTTAAGCCTGTAGGATTTTTATTCTTTGAATTGCTGGATGAAGAAATATACCAGCTTGTAAGTAATTATAAGGTTGATGATGTCATTTTAACCGATGAATTTAATAATCTGGTCTTTTCAGTAGGAAGGCAGAGCGAGGATTCCATGGGAAAGTATCCTGCTGGAGGTCATCAGTTAAAAAATGATCAGGATAATATTATTGAGCTGAACGGAAGAAAATATCTAATAATAAAGAATGCTCTTAACAATGGTACATTAAACCTATATACCCTGACATCTATAAGTTTCCAACAAGACCTTTTTCGCTATTCAATTTTTTTTCTTATATTTGTTGGAGTATTAATAATAATTATTCTAAAACCTCTGACAGTTCTTATTACAAATAAAAATTTATATGCCATAGAAGAACTTAGAAAATCTATATTGGAAATGGGAAAGGGGAATATGGAATATTCATTACGTCCGTATGTTTTTGAAGAATTTCAGGAGTTGAATGATACCTTCCGGCAGATGGTATTACAGCGTGAAGATCTTCAAAGGAGAAATAATGAGTTAATGGAGAGGAAAAGGATAATGGAAATCAGACAGCTGGAAGAAAAGATTAATCCGCATTTTGTATTTAACGTTTTAGAAACATTACGCTATGAGGTTTTGATTGATCCCGAAAAAGCTTCTGAAATGATCATGGCTTTTGCCAATATAATGCGTTACAACGTTTACTATGGCGATACTATTGTACATTTAAAAACCGACATAGAGTATGTGAAGGATTATTTAATGCTGCAGAAGATGCGATATAACCGTCGTTTGACATATAGTATTGAAATACCTGAAGATCTTATAGAATGTAGAATTCCCAAACTGGTAATTCAACCAATTGTAGAGAATGCTTTGAAACATGGAATGAAAAATGTTGAAACTATTAATGTAAATATTAGTGCTTCTCTTGAAAATGATCACTTAATAATAAGTGTACAGGATAACGGGTCAGGAATTGAACCTGAAATACTGGATGAATTGATTAAAGATTTAGAAAGAGAAGATGTATACAAGGAACACATAGGAATGTACAATTCTCATAGGGTTGTCAGACTGCTGTATGGGCCTCCTTATGGGTTAAAAATTGAGAGTACCTATGGAAAAGGAACACTGGTTAAAATAATTCTTCCCATAAATAAGGAGAATGACAATGTATAAGGTGTTAATTGTAGAAGATGAAGACATTATGCGAAAGGGCTTAATGTTTATGGCTAAATGGCAAGAGGTGGATTGCATTGTGGTGGGGGAGGCAGTAAATGGACAGGATGGTTTGGAGAAAATTCGGAAATACCAACCGGACATTGTAATTGTGGACATAAACATGCCAGTCATGAATGGGCTGGAAATGTTGGAAAAAAGTATACGGGAATATGGGTATGACGCCATTATTGTATCGGGCTATGGAGAATTTGAATATGCAAGAAGAGGAATTAGTCTGGGAATTACTGAATATTTATTAAAGCCTATTGATTATCCAAAACTTTATGAAGCCATAAAAAAGATTCAGTCTAAAAGAAATGCCAATATAAAAATGAAGGATACAATTCACCAGATTGATGTGGAAAAGAAAAAGTTGGGAATTCTGGATTATATGGAAAGGAAAACAGGTAATCGCTATATTGATTTAATGATTCAAACAATTCATGAAAAGTATCCTACACGGCTGTCTCTTAATGATATCAGTGAGCAGTGTAAAATGTCCTGTACGTATCTGAATGTAAATTTTAAGAATGAAACTGGATATACATTTAATGATTATCTAAACAGATACCGAATTCAAAAAGCAGTTGATTTGCTGAGAGATAATCAGTTTAAGATATATGAAATTGCAGAGATGGTTGGTTTTTCTGATTACAAATATTTTATTAAGGTATTTAAAAAGTATACCGGTTGCTCTCCGGCACGCTTCATAAATGAGAATAAAAAATAAACAGATTTGCACTTTGCTGTTTCTTATCTCAAAAAAAGGATATATATTTATATGAAACTCAATAGAAATAGTTGACATCAATTCAATCACTCATGTCATGTGGAGATGGGGGTCTCAATGTCAGAGCTAAATGACTGAATATGTTCGACAAATTCATAGGGGGTTAGTTTAATTTGCTTGGAAGGAAAGCAAATGAATCAAAGAAAGGACGTATATTATGATTTTTGTTTGTTACCCGAAATGTACTACCTGCCAGAAAGCAAGAAAATGGCTGGAGGAAAACAATGTAGCCTTTGGAGAAAGGCATATCAAAGTAAATAATCCTACAAAAGAGGAATTAATGGACTGGCATAGAAAGAGCGGCTTACCACTGAAAAAGTTCTTCAATACCAGTGGGATGCTGTATAAGGAAATGAAGCTGAAGGACAAGCTCCCAACCATGAGTGAGGACGAACAGTACAACCTGCTGGCATCAGACGGTATGCTTGTGAAGCGACCCATTCTGATTGGTGAAAATTCTGTACTGGTAGGATTTAATGAAGCTGATTGGAAGGCGGCATTGAATCTAAAATAATTGATGCTTTTTGAACGGATTAAAACGGACTAGCTGAAGGATTAAATTACAGAATGTAATATTTGGGAGAAGAAGCGTTTTATGAAGAAAACACTACTGAAAAAAAGATTCATTATTATTCTATCTTGTATTGCAATATTTGCTATTGTTGTGACTGTAATGCTGTTCAGTCAGAATAGTGGGACCTATGTGAAATATAAAGAATTTAACCGTCTTTTTACAGAAGGAAAGATAACAACTGTCACAATTCAGATAGAGAAAATTGAATTTCAAAAGGAATCAGATAATGATATATATTACACAGACAATCCCGGAACTGATGGTTTTAAGGAGAAACTTCTGTTATCCGGAATTGAAGTTAAAGATGATACTGAAGAGGAGTACGGATTTACTGCGATTTTTGATATTTTTTTTAGTATAGCATTCATAGCCATTATTCTTATTGTGGTTTATAGAATTTTTGGAGAATACTTTAAATCCTTCAAGGTAGTTAAACATACCGGAGTAAAGTTTGAGGATATTGCTGGTATGGATGATTTAAAAAAGGAGATGATGTATGCAGTAGATATATTAAAAAATCCGGAAGAGTACAGAAAAAAAGGTATTCGTCCCACAAAAGGGATTGTGCTGGAGGGGCCTCCCGGAAACGGAAAAACATTGTTTGCAAAAGCATTGGCTGAGGAAGCTGGTGTTAACTTTATTGCAACCAAGGGCGCTGATTTTCAAAGTGCGCTTATGTCAATTGGTCCGAAAAGAATTAAGCAATTGTTCCGTAAAGCACGCAGGCATAAGCCTTGCATATTATTCATTGATGAATTTGACGGTATCGGTGAACGCAGAAATTATGCGGGTTCAGGTATAGATAAAGAAAATAACCGTATGATTACGGCTATGTTGAATGAGATGGACGGATTTGAAAATGAAGACGGAGTTCTGGTCATAGCGGCAACAAATTCCTATGCTTCATTGGATGCGGCACTTGTTCGTCCTGGAAGATTTGATTTGAAATACACCATTCCAAATCCAGATCAGGCTACAAGAGTTAAACTTATCAGTTTGTATACCAGGAAAAAACAGCTTTCTGAGGATATACATATCGGGAATCTTGCGAACAGCTTTAATGGGTTTAGCTGTTCAGCTATTGAAACCGTCTTAAATGAGGCGGCTGTTGTTATGACATCTGAAGGGAAAAGTGAAATTGACATGAACTGTATTTTAAAAGCATGCAGAAAGATGGGAATCAGAATTTAAATATATGGGTCTCTTACTGATTTATATTTTGCGCCACATTTTCCAGATATATTAACAACTCTTTTTTTATACTGCCTGGATTAACGGTCATGCCATCTTCAATCCAGGAGCTTCAATCAATTGCTGCAGAGATTACTCAACAGGTTATCGCAGAGAGAACATAGTACAAAATAAATTATAAATACTTTCGATATTTACATTGATATAATAAAATATGAACAAGAATTGATTACAAAAAAGTTATTTACTGAGAGAAATCTTTGTAGTATTTGGAGGATACTTAAGGAGGATACAGATGTTTCGGAAGATGAGAAGATTTAAGCAGGCTGTTTCTGAGGAAGAATGCAAAAAAATTTTAACAGAAGAAAAAAGAGGAACTTTTTCGGTTATAGGGGATAATGGATATCCATATACTATTCCAATTAATTTTTACTATGACGACAATGATAATCGTATTTACTTTCACGGAGCTAAGGAAGGACATAAGGTTGACGCAATAAAAGGTTGTGATAAAGTTTGCTTCACTACCTGGAACACAGGATTTAAGAAAGAAGGTTGCTGGGAGTGGAATGTTACCAGCGTCATTGTTTTTGGCAGGGCAAAACTTATTGAGGACATGGAAATGACTGAGGACAAAGCTCGTAAGCTGGCATTAAAGTACTACCCTACCAGGGAGGAGGCAGAGGAAGAATTAGTACGTGGTATCGACAGAGTACAGCTTTTTGCTATAGATATTGAGCACATGACAGGTAAGCTGGTTAACGAGAAATAGAGTGTGAAGTAGCTTACGAATATATTGTGGACAATTTCATGCAGCGGAATATTACTGCTTATTTGATTTTAGCCTCAGAAGGATTATTAATTTAATTCAAGGGTTGATATTATATATGGGAATGTTCCAGATTTAGAACCAGGTTATACGAGAAATCTGATCTTATTTATTCAGTCTTATATTTATATAGTTGCATGTAATCTTATTTAAGACATTGGGGCTAATTAATCTGAGGATAACCGTAAGGTTATTTATATTCAATATTTTATTAGTTCTAATGTCTATAATTATACCTATATTATAATTATATCTATAATATAATTATATCTACATTATATTTAAATTCTTATTTTTCATAAAAAGACGTTCCTTACTTTGATACCCCAGGCAGATAGCTTCTTATAAAACTATAAATTCTTATTGTTATAATATGATCATATAGTTTTACCATTATTAGAAAAACTTAACATAAAATGTTTAACTAATGTAAGAAGAGTATTATATCACTGAAAAAAAGAGCTCAATAATGCAGACTGTTAATAGTTTTGTTATTTTGTGATATAAAAATACATCATTATTTGGTAATTATTGTATTGTAAAAAGTTTGTCACAGGAATAGAATTATTATATCCAAGTTGCAAAATTATTGATATTATGTTTCTGTTGGGGTGTAGAATGTATCTTAACTATAAAAAACTGTATTATTCACCGGGAAGAAAAAATACAAGTTGATGAAATAAATGAAGAATTAATAAATTATTAACCAGACAAATTAACATTTCCGTTAATCCGATTAGTATAGAAATTGTTGTGAATGATGTAAACTTTTCGATCTACTCATATACAAAAACCGTTCTAATATTCTATTAGCTGCAATAAAGTCAGATAGCATGATGTTTTATTGAGCATCCAATTATTTGTAAAGTATGACTATGAGAAAATACAGGGAAATATTCTCTAAACAGGTCTGGACGTTTAGCCTGACTGAATACTTGAGCAGATCTTTGAAGCATTCTCTGAGGAGCTCCGGGAGTATTGCTTAAAGATATATTATGTAGTCCTGATATTCAATGAAATCAGGGCTATAAAAGGTAACCTATTTATTCTATCAGGAGGAATTGAGAGTATGAGGAATCTCAAAAAGTTAACTGCAGTTGTCTTAGCAATATGCATACTCGTTACATTTTCGATATTTGCATATGCTGACGGCAGCACCAGAACCGATGCACAGTATTTGGAAAAGCTTAATGTAATTAAAGGTGATGGTAATGGTGTAGATGATGATTACCTTGCAAAAGGGACCACAAGAATTGAGGCGGCAGTAGTGCTACTGAGATTGTGTGGATTAGAGGATGAGGCTCTGAATTATTCATCTGAAGAGAACTTTGCTGATGCCGCTTTATTAGAATGGAAAGAAGGAAGAAATATTCTAGCATATCTCAAGGCTAATCCGCAGTTGGGATGGACTGGTGTAGGAGAAGACAGATTTAATCCCAACGGCCCGGTAACCGCTCAGATGATTTACAAGGTAATACTTGAAACATTGGGTTACAGGACAGGAGAAGACTTTACCTATGCAAACACAATTAAGTTTGCTGCTGAAAAGGGTCTTACAAAGATCAGTAATGTAAAGGGGCAGATAAGCAATGCCGATTTGGTGACTGCTATTATGGAAGCGCTTGATAAGCCAGTTGCCGGAGAAGCAAAGACCCTGGCCCAGAAGCTTGGCTATGATAAAGCAGTTAATGAAGATCATGGAACTACAAGAATTCCCGTAGATACCAATGGATTTGATGCCAGCGGAAGAGTTGTTGCGTACTATGGTTCACCGGATAGTATTGACGGAGAAATTGATGATGACTGGAATATTGCCGAACCTGTTAAATTTGCAAAGGTAAGTTCCGGCAGTACCGATACAACAGCAACCATGAGGGTATTGTGGGATGATAAGGCTGTGTATTTCCTGGTTGAAGTAAAGGATGCCAATCTTTCCGATGCTTCCGGTAATGTTTATGAGAAAGACAGCGTCGAATTTTTCCTGGATCAGGACAATAAGAGATGCGGTATATATGAAGGCGATGACAGTCAGTTCAGAATTAATTATAAAAATGAAAGATCTGCCGACCATGGCGACTTAACCAATCTCTATTCAGCTGCAAAAATAGTAGAAGGTGGTTATGTAATTGAAGGCCGTGTTGCGTTGTCTGAGACTCCGGCCAATGGCAAAATAATGGGTATGGAAGGCCAGATCAATGATGCAACGGGAAGTACAAGAATAGCTACGTTGAATATATTCGACACTACAGGTACTGCTTATCAGGATACCAGTAAGTTTGGACAAATGATATTAACTGGTAAAGGCCCCAATTCTGTATTAAAGCCAAACTTTTATGACTTAATGTCCCTGGTTATGAGTGCAAAGGAAATCGAACTGCAGCGTTATTCTAACGGTGATGCAGTTGCAGCTCTTATTAAAGAAGCAGAAGCTGCAATTGCTGATAAATCTTCAACACAGGAAAAATATGATAACCTGCTGGTAAAATTACAATCCGCCATCGATAATTTAGTACATAACGACTTGTCCTTTGATGAAAAAGAGTGCAGGGATATACCAAAAGCATACAGGACATCAGACCCTGAGAGTATAAGAGGAACTATCGTAAGAGTAGACTACAAAACAAATACTTACGACCAGGAAGCAAAAGATTTGGACAAATATATGCTTGTATATCTCCCTCACGGATATGATGCCAACGATAAATCCAAGAAGTATGATGTGTTCTACCTGATTCATGGTAATGCAGAGAGTCAGCACACTGCTTTTGGCGATGTCAATCAGAATACCGAACTAATGAGAGTAGTTGATAATCTGATTGCTGATGGTAAGATGAAGCCGATGATTATCGTTACTCCTACCTGGTATAATACAGCTCCGAATACTCCTGAGAGACAGAAGGAAGATGGACTGTTCCGCATTAAAAACTTCCATAATGAATTAGTAAAGGATATTATACCAACCATCGAAGGGCAATTTAATGTTTATGCTCAGTCAACCAGTGAAAAAGACCTGATTGCAGCAAGAAATCACAGAGCTGTTGGTGGATTCTCAATGGGTTCCGCCTGCACCTGGTATAATTACATTTATTGCATTGATTACTTTAAATACTATGTTCCAATTAGCCTATGGTGCTGGCAGGATGTAGATTCAATAAAGAAGGAAGGATATAATTTCTCAGGAAACGATGATGAAATCAGAGCTAAATATTTAGCTGAAATAGCTAAAAAGGCGGGTTATACCAAAGATGATATACGCATCTTCTGCGCAACTGGTACAGCCGATTTGGCTTATGGAGGAATGAATAACCAAATTGATGAAATGAAGAAACTTAATGATATATTTGTTTATTCAGCAGACCTCAGAAAAGGTAACTTCTATTACCTGACACTGGAGGGCGGAGCTCATAACTGGACCTGCGTCAATCGTTATCTGTACAATATACTGCCAGATTTGTTCTTTGACAACAAATAGTTGTATCCCAGATAACCAGGCTAAGCAGTTAAGTAAACCGACTAAATGGTATTAAAAGGAACAGGAGAGGTATTATTCATATCTCTTCTGTTCTTTTTAACTTGGTTACACATAGAGTAAACCAGTTGAGTGGTGATTGGATTATGATTGGTGTACCGAAACAATTAATGAATTGTATTTTTGAAACGATAAAAAGAATAGCTGTATTTAACACTCATAGGTGTATTTAACACTCGAAAAAGGGACCATTATCTGAAATTGGGGCAATGATAAGAAGAATATTAATTAATTTGCCATTGACATTGAGCCTCAGCCATAGGGAGCCATTGAATGCGCATTACGACCATAGACGAATCAGTATTAAGATTCTTTGAAAACGCCTAACCCATTTTGGTGTATCATCATGACCAGGATAAAACAGGTGCCATATGCCATCCAGTTTCTTTTGGGTTATGCAATTTGTAAAGATTGTATAATATCTGTTGTCACTATTTTAAATAAACGAAAATTATGATATGCTTCAATGAGCGATGCTTGAGTAAATGCCATCTATATATAATGGTTTTTTCGCAGATATAGTAGATTATAAGTAGATGGTAGATTATGAGTAGATATATAAATAAATAAGACTTAAAACTTAAGTAGTAAAAAATCTGTTTCAATGTGTTGTGTCAATGGTTGTAATGCCTTATAAATTATGTCCAGGAGTTTTAAGTGGCTGAATTAAGCGTATTAGGGATACAGGAAAATGCAAAAGTAGTAAAACAAGCTGGAAAAAATTATTGACAAAATATACGGAGAGGCTTAAATTTAATTTCGAGGGTATAACAAGAAGTAAGGTTGAATATACGGGAACTGGGGCAAAGGGATAATATGGTGTTAAATGTACTTTGATAACCTTAGTGCGAATGTGAAGTGAACATTAAAATCCCGGGACATTCGCACCGGATTTCTAGATATATTTCCATAAAAATATAATAATTATTTATTTTTAATAATAATTTTGATACAGTTATATATAATAATTTGTGCAATTTGTACAATCTGAACGGGTTTTATTGTACATTTTTGCTGTCGCTCCTTACGTAGGAGCGTGGATTGAAATTCACAGTTTTTGAAATCATTACTCCATGCTTATTAGGTCGCTCCTTACGTAGGAGCGTGGATTGAAATAAAAATAAAGCCGTCAAACAATACTCTGCTGTCTAGTCGCTCCTTACGTAGGAGCGTGGATTGAAATTAGCAGTGCCGTCATACGAATCATATATCGTAACGTCGCTCCTTACGTAGGAGCGTGGATTGAAATTGATCAACTCAGATTTTGCACGACTAAGAATAGCACGTCGCTCCTTACGTAGGAGCGTGGATTGAAATAACCTCCTTGTACTGGCATTTGCCCTGGATAATTAGTCGCTCCTTACGTAGGAGCGTGGATTGAAATATGTTTTTCCTCACTTTCTCCCCGTATAGCCGATGTCGCTCCTTACGTAGGAGCGTGGATTGAAATTTTTGTTTCAACTACCTCACAATCTTCGGGGATATGTCGCTCCTTACGTAGGAGCGTGGATTGAAATTCTGGATTTGCATTTATACATATCAAAAAGCATTTCCGTCGCTCCTTACGTAGGAGCGTGGATTGAAATTTGTTACTTGTTTGTTACTTTCTTTGTCTATTTCAGTCGCTCCTTACGTAGGAGCGTGGATTGAAATGCTGAGTGGCGCGTAGGTACATGATATTGTCATTGTCGCTCCTTACGTAGGAGCGTGGATTGAAATACATGAATCCAGGAGAGTTTAAAGACAAAGTCCGTCGCTCCTTACGTAGGAGCGTGGATTGAAATTCTTCAACAATACTTACCCCTTCTGCCCCGTCCTGTCGCTCCTTACGTAGGAGCGTGGATTGAAATCCCATAAATGGCGAATGTCTAATTTACCTACGTAGGTCGCTCCTTACGTAGGAGCGTGGATTGAAATAAGAGCAACTTGACCACAGGAGATGCCATCAAATGTCGCTCCTTACGTAGGAGCGTGGATTGAAATTCCGTCTGTAACTTCGTGGGAGTCATACTTTTTTGCCGTCGCTCCTTACGTAGGAGCGTGGATTGAAATTACATCAGCACCTACCACAGAAACTGCGAACCAAGTCGCTCCTTACGTAGGAGCGTGGATTGAAATCAATATGCTGTACCTTCTTCACAGTTACCATTTCGTCGCTCCTTACGTAGGAGCGTGGATTGAAATCATTGTTAAATGGATTTGCTACCTCACCCAACACGTCGCTCCTTACGTAGGAGCGTGGATTGAAATGCAGGAGAACATGGTTTTGTAGACAATTGCCCTAGTCGCTCCTTACGTAGGAGCGTGGATTGAAATCCAGCATACCCGGCTAATGAGGTATCCGCTAGGTCGCTCCTTACGTAGGAGCGTGGATTGAAATGATACTTTAAAACCCAGTTATTGCCTGCCTATACAGTCGCTCCTTACGTAGGAGCGTGGATTGAAATAAAGTATGGATGAGTAAGGCAAGCATATGATTCAGTCGCTCCTTACGTAGGAGCGTGGATTGAAATGAGATTGTTTTCTTTTTAAAACAGGTATATAATGTCGCTCCTTACGTAGGAGCGTGGATTGAAATTCAAAATGGTTTTTAAACTCAATGTCCGGTGGTATGTCGCTCCTTACGTAGGAGCGTGGATTGAAATTTTTGGAGCTCCAGGATGATATGTCGGGTCTCCTGTCGCTCCTTACGTAGGAGCGTGGATTGAAATTGCTGAAAATGGTGGTAATTACGGAAAAAGATTTGCCGTCGCTCCTTACGTAGGAGCGTGGATTGAAATATGAAATTTTTGTCGGGGAGTAA
>ENA-UPSB01001679-UPSB01001679.1-bioreactor-metagenome-genome-assembly--contig:-NODE-1679-length-24788-cov-2104.271904_pt1 | contig 24788 bp, 36 predicted proteins | sample MGYA00238182_ERZ773286 | MGnify/ENA primary metagenome ERZ773286 (study PRJEB29026, sample SAMN07631240) | bioreactor metagenome | isolation source: Switchgrass digestor | place: USA: Dartmouth... | reverse complement strand
CGGCGTGCGTATTTTTCGGCCTTTTGGAAGAAGACGGGACATATTTCAGTCCCGACTTCTTTTTCGACCCTGGCTTTAAGTTCAGAAGTCGTTATCATCTTCGATAACCTCCTTTTCCGTGCCTATTCGCCTGAACAGTTCTTCCACAAGCTGGCGCGTTGTGAAGCCTTCAAGCAGGGCGGAAGGGGAAAGGTCGACTTCGTCTTCTTCCAGTTCGACTTCGATTTCAGATTCCACATACAAAGCCGGCCGAACGCCCCTGTAGCCGATGCACGCGTCGCTGTTGTACAGCGTGCCGTTCGTGTAGACATTCCGCGCGTTGTTCGAATGGCCGGCGTACGGGGTTATAAGCCACCACCAGTCGTCCAGGTCAAGAAGTCCCTGTTCGCTGTACTTCCTGAACATGGCTTCAGTTAGCAGGCCGATTTTGTCAGTAACACTTCCGTAAGCGTTATTTCCGGCACTGTCGGTAAGGTCCCATTCTGTCGGAATGATGTTTTCCGACAGGATCGGGCCGCCGGCTTCGTCAAAACTATTCAGGAAGTCACGGTTCAGATCGGCGCGAAGGGTGCTTGTCCGCCAGTTGTTCGCTTTCCAGTCTTCAGGCCGGTTCGGCTTAAATGGCTGACAAGTGAATGGCCGGTCGGCGATACATTCATCAGTTATCACCAGGGTTTTACCGTCTGCAAAATGTTCCAGAACTCTAACGGCCACAGGGCCGGCATTGAATACAGTACCAGGTTTCAGGTGCTTAATTTTTACCTTTACGCTCATAACAAGGTTTACCTCCTTCGTAATCTTCGATTACCACTTCAACCCGTGGATTTTTGGGGTCGACGGCGAAGCTGTCTGTAAAATATTCAATGTGTTTCCAGCCGTCGTTTTCCAGGACGCCCATCTGGACAAGGCTGTCCTGAATAAATTTCTTTGCAAAGGCAATATTATCTTTATCACGCCTTTTGTTAGGCTCTATCCAGGTGTAATGTATAACCACCGGTCCGGTGAAGCGGACGCCGCGAAGCTGGGATTTTATCATAAAGCCGATAACGTGTTCAGCTTGCTTCTTCATAGATGCCGCTTTATACTTGCCTTTTTTGCCGCGTTCTGCTTCGATATATTCGTTCAAACCTGGCAGAAGGCCAGGGATAGTCAGTTTACAGCGCAATTCTTCACACCCTTTCATTTCAGACCAAGAAGTTTTTTTGCTTTATCTCTCCGTTCGTTCGCTATTGTTGTCCTTCTGGATTCCCCGACCAGCTTTAGCCGAATAGGACACATTTCCAGGACGCGATCATATATCCGCGCGTGGCCCAGGGAAGGCGGGTTCTTTAAGTCGTCCATTGACAGGTTCGTTGTAATGATCAACGGCATTCCGGACCTGGACCTGGTGTCAATTACGTTGTAGACTTGTTCGGTAGAATACGAAGTGTCCCGCTCCACGCCCAAATCATCAATCACCAGCAATTTATAACGCTGTAGTTTGTCAATGAATTCCTGACGTTCTTCACCGAACCCGAAACCCTGAAGTTTATTCAAAATCCGCGGAAAATTCGTAACACTAACCGGAACCAGCTTTTCTATAAGCGCGTTTGCTATGCAACAAGCCAGGAAGGACTTTCCGGTCCCGACACCGCCATAAAACAGGATTCCGATATTATCCTTAAACATTTCGTCCCAGTTCTCGACGTAACGCCGGCAGACTTCGGAAACCTCTGGGTTCCGGTTATCGTCCTGGTCGAAGGTGTATTGTAAGTACGCCGGATCGGTGATCCCGTCGCGGCGAAGGACTTCCATTCGCTGAAGGAATTGTCTTCGTTCTTCAGCCGCGCGTTCTGCTTCAATTTCCTTCTTCCTGCATTCGCAAGCTATTCCGACGCGAACAACCCTTTCGGACTGGCCCCCGAATGCTGGAAGGGTTATGTCTTGTTGTTTCCTGGTGTGGCACTTACCGCACACAAGGAAACCTTCTTCGTCCAGGTAGTCGTCTTCATTGCGATTCTGAAGACTTGCGGCGACCAGCTTGTTCATAACCTCATTCATACCATCACCCCTTTAGGTAGAAAGAAAGTCTTCGTCGTCGTCGTAATTCTTTTCAGCCGGTGCCTGCTGTTTAGGGGCAATCGACTGGACTTCATCATTCCAGCGTTCTTGTCGAAGGAAGGTCGCCGGATAGGGAATAAACTGGCCGCCGTCTTTGTTCCATTGTTCAGTTCCTTTCCAGCGTTCAACCCCTTCGATAATGGCCTTAACCAGACTTTCATCTGGGTTAATCTTATTCCAGGCTTTAACAGCGTCTTTCTTGCCGACTTTTTTCGGATAAGCAGACCAGAACAAATCAAAACCAGAAACCACCCCTTCGCCGTCAGGCGATTCGGATTGGATTGGATTCTTATTTGGATTGGATTGGATTGGATTACGGGGACATTTGCTATCATTTGCTATCAAATGATTTCCGTTGAATACATCTACCAACACATTACTATCTGGGTCAGTGTGTGCCGGATATTTACTGCGTTTATTCCTGATCTGCTGGTGCTTGTCCCATGTTCTGACCTGGATAAATGTTTCGCCGCCGTTTTCGTAGATTATGATCAGTCCGGCCTTCGCGACCTCATTAAGCCATTTTTTAACCGTAGAAGTCTTTAAGGACCTTTTCCGTGGGTATAGAAGCGAAGCCAGAAGGTCCGGATCGGCTGAAAACCGGCCATAATCATCACAGTTCACAATAAGCCTATAGAAGAAGACTTCCGCTCCTGCCGAAAGCTGATTTATGTTTTCGCTTCTGCATATTGATTCTTTGATTATCCTGTTTGGCACAAAATACACCCCCTTTCGACTAACAGGAAACCCCTTAAACCTTCTTCTGGCAGGAACGACACAATTCGCGGCCATACTTCTTCATGGAATACTGCTGTTCGGCTGAAGATATGGGACCACCACATTCAGGGCAAACGGGGCCGCTGGACGCTCCCTGTGGGGCCTGCTGGGCCGTTTGTCTTCCTGCCTGGGCGTTTGTATTAGCTGAAGGTCCTGGCGCGTTTGTGGTTGTTTTCTGGGCGTTCATATCAAACCTGACATTGCCGTTTCGGTCTACAATAACCAGTTCTGATATTTCGCGACGGTCGTTATAGCCGATATGGGCCACAGAAAAGCGCGTACTCGGAAAACATCTGTAAATTTCCTTTTGGCCTTGCCTTTCGACGTAATATTCAGAATCCACAAGTTCAACGTAGATGAAAGGGGCGGTGTAAAGTTCACGGCCGATCCCCACGTTGAAACCAGCGCGCTTAAAGGCGTCCGAAGCCTGACCTTTTTCCTTTTCGGTGTTACTCTCGACGCCGACGTCCTGTTTTCTGATCCAGGCTTTCTTCGTGTCGTCCCAGATGTCGATATTACAAAACAGGTTCCCGTTTATAACCTCATGGGTTCTTTGCCAGTTGGAAGGTCCGAAGACTTGGTCAAGAATCCGCATATCGACGCGGGCGTCTTTATAAATCAGCAACACAGCGCCGACGCGGCCGGTTTTATTCTTGCTGACACTCTGAACACGACATTCGACGTCTTTGGCAGACAGCAAAGGAATTTCAAACTGCTTTACTTCCGCCATTACCGGTCACCACCTTTTCCCTGTAGTAATTACAAAATTCACAAGCCGCGCAGTAATCAATACACTTCTTGTCCTCACCAGGGCGGACCTGAATTTCGTCGCCGCCATTTTCGGACATCCATTGTTTAGCTTCCTCCATGCTGTCAAGGACGCGAAGGGCGGTCTTACGGCCTTTTCTCATAACCGCGAACTTGTCGCCGCTGTTAAACCTTTCTTCTGGCGTACAGATCGGAAGTTCGTCGTCTGGTAGTTTTTCAGCGGCCGCGATTTCCTTGAATTTAGCTGTCAGCCATTCTTCACACTCGGCAAAGTCAGCGTCGGTAAAGGTAAACTTTACAGTTTGGACAGGATAAGGCGGATAATCGGCCTTGATTTTAGCGTCGCGCTTGCTGTGGTCTTTTAGGAAGGCCACCACCTGGGCGCCCTGGGCGTCAAATCCGATCTTGCGTAACATATAGCAGTAAATAAGAAGCTGACGGCGCCAGTCCTCAAAATCTCCGAATATGATCTTCCAGACCGAAGCGGTCTTGTAATCGGTAACTATTTTTGTTTTGTCGTTATAAAGGTCAAACTGACCGGACAGAATATAATTACCAAAAGGAATTTTAATGCGTTCTTCCTTCAGTTCGTGTTCGCCTTCCTCGTGCCTTTCAAGAACGGCATGGACGGCGGTTCCGAACAACAGCCAGACCATATCCGACACGTCACGCTCGATCTTTTCGTGGTGTCTGCGTTCCAGGATCGTTTCCCTGACGCCTTTTAGAAGGGAAGTGACGCGATATTCGTTCGGCTCAAAGATATAGTCACGCTGGGCCAGGCTGACAAAAGGGGCGGGAAGGTTGAATTTATTCGTTATGATCATTGTCCTTGCCCCCTTCCTGGGTCTGGCCGGCGGTCAGCTTTGCGATCTGCTGTTCCAGTTCGGCGACGCGTGCTTCGGCCTTATCGGCGCGATCTCTTTGTGTCTGGTAGTCCTTAAACCACATATCAGAAGAAGTTTGGGCGGTTTGTAATTGCTTTTTAAGTTCCTGGTTTTCGACCAGAATATCGAAGATGAAAGCCTTTACGGCTTCGGTATCATATAGATTCAACACTTGAAAAACCTCCTTTAATTCGATAGAATGAAATAAAACTTAATTCTTTTCTTTAGGGTTAGGACCGTTGCGCTTTGTGGTGATTGCGTAGCGGTCTTTTTCTACTGTTTCAATAGTGATATGTTCTTCGCCCAGAAGCAGAAGGGCTTTGACGACCTGTGCGACCTGAACCGGTGAAAGCGTCTTCGGCTTGTACTTCATACTGCTTGTCCCTCCTTTCCGAATATTCTTCAAACCCTCCGGCCAGGTAAGTAAAGAGGACCCACAAGGCCAGGAAGATTATTGACCTGATAGTTCCTTCGAAAAGTGGAAGTGTGTCACATTCAACCGCTCCAACAGTCCCGTACATAAGAAAGAACATAAGGAAGGCGAAAGACCCGAACACTTTCTTTTTATGTTTCTGCCAAAGTCTTTTCATTGAGATCACAACCTTTTTCTTTAAGCCAGGATAATACCTGTTCGCGCTTAATAACGCCGCCTTCGGCTGGCATGGTCGCGATAAATTCCCGCTTAAATTCCTGATAAAGTCCGTTTTCTTCCGCCTTTTCACGCCCGATATACATTGCCAGGGCGTTTAATGCCAGATCGGCAGGGCCAGAACCACCATAACCCCATTCCAGGCCGGCGGGACTGTGTTTAACAAATCTATGGGGGATATTGACTTCTGGCCCGTGTTCGGTTCTCCGGCAAATGATGTCGCCCTTAAAGGGGACAAATGAACCCAGTTTTTTTACCGGTTCTTCTGCGTCGCCGGCACGCTTCTTTGAGGGAACCGAAATTCCCATTTTTGCGGCACAGACTTTGCCATATCCAAGTTCGATATAAACCGGATTTTTTAAGGCTCTGCCGCAACGATTACACTTGCTTGACCTCACGTTTTTTCCTCCCTTCAGAAATTTTTTGGCTTTCCCATTCTCTAAACCGGATATTATTGGCCGGATTTTTGAAATATTCAGGAACTACATTGATCAAATGCTGGGCCAGGCGGTTAAGATGGTGGTCTGGAATGTTGATCGTTCGTGCTTGTCCCATGTGCAAACCCCCTTTTTTATTTTGTTCGCCTTGCTTCTTCAAAGGCTTCCAGGTCTTCCGGCTTCACGCGATAGCCCTTACCGATCCTGATTGCAGGCAATTTTTTTTCGCGTATCCAAGCCCAAACGGTTATAACCTTGACGCCGTATCTTTCGGCTACCTGCTCACAGGTTAGGTATTTTTCCATTTTTTTACCTCCTTTCAGTTGACTTTACTTCGGTTTACTTATATAATAGAGTTGATGAAGACCTATTTTATAAGTTAAACCGAATCCGACAGATGTTTGCTTTTCTGTTGGCTGATTTTGTTTGCCCTAATTTCATAGGGTTAACCTTATTATAATTCGGTTTACTTGAATTGTCAATAGTATTAACCGAATTTTTTTAGTTAAGGTGGTGTGTTTAGTGAAGCCAGGAGAAAGACTTGTTTTGGTGGCAAAACAAAAAGGGATAAGTCAGAAGGAATTAGCTAAAAAACTGGGGGTTTCTGCGTCGACAGTTTCAGATTGGGCGAACGGGAAAACCGAACCTAAAGGACCTAACCTGATTAAAGCGGCTGAAATAATAGGGGTGTCAGTTGACTATCTTGATGGAGGACAGGAAGTTGTGACGGGTAATGTTCATACAAATAACGGAATTATTGGACACGCTCATGCGCCGGTAACTATTATCAACGGGTCAGAAAGATTTTTGACCGCTAATGAAATAGAACTCTTGAACATATTTGCTGAACTTAATGCCATGAATCAGGCAAAAGTGCTTGTTTTCGCTAATGAATTGAAAGAAAAGCAAAACAAATAAAAAAGACCGCCGAAGCGGTCAAGAGGGGGTGTTGTTATTGGCGACTAATGATCTTGAAATGTACATAAAAGGCGGTTATAAAGAATATGAATTTATGGCTACTTCGGACGAACGGACCTGCCCGTTATGTTCAGCACTTGACGGCAAGCATTTTCCGATTAGTGCCGCGCGTATCGGCGTTAATTATCCGCCGTTACATGAAGGGTGTCGCTGTACAACCATTGCTTATGATCCGGAAGATGAAATTAGTTTTGATGATCAGCATATTGATCCAAATACCGACTATTCTATGGAATTGGACTATAAAGCAGTTAAGAAGATATTTATTGAAGCTATGGCCGCCTATTCCTCTAAAAAGAAAAAGAGGGAAAGGAAGCTATGAACGCGGTTATCTATGCCAGGTATTCGCCAGGGCCTGACCAGACAGACCAGTCTATCGAAGGTCAGCTTCGCGAATGCTATGAGTTTGCGGAACGAAATAACATAAACATTGTAGGCGTTTACACAGATCGCGCCTTAACCGGAAGAACTGATCAGCGCCCAGATTTTCTTCGCATGATAGCAGACAGCGAAAGCGGGAAGTTTGAAGCGGTGATCGTCTGGAAACTGGACCGTTTCGCGCGGAACAGATACGACAGCGCTATATATAAGGCAAAGCTGAAGAAGAATGGCGTCAGGGTTATATCGGCCAAAGAAAATATATCTGATACGCCGGAAGGTATTATCCTGGAATCAATGCTGGAAGGAATGGCCGAATATTATTCCGCCAACCTCTCCCAGAACATTAAGCGCGGCATGAAGGAAAGCGCGTTAAAATGTCAGGTCACCGGCGGGAATATAGCGCTGGGTTACAAAATAGGACCTGATAAGAAGTTTGTTGTCGATCCGGCAGAAGCCGCGATCGTCAAGGAAATATTCGAAAGATACGCCAACGGACAGACGGTAACCGAAATAATCACCGAATTAAACAATCGCGGTTGCCGAACGTCGCGGGGGAATAAGTTTGGCCCGAATAGTCTTCATAGGATTTTAAGGAATGAAAAATATATCGGCGTCTATAAGTGGAACGACGTTATAATTGAAAACGGCGTGCCGGCCATCATAGACGAAGACCTTTTCCAAAGGGTTCAAGAAATGCTGGCCGTAAATAAAAAAGCGCCGGCAAGGGCGGCGGCTAAAATGGACTATTTACTTTCAACAAAGCTGTTCTGTGGTAAATGTGGAACCAATATGAACGGTGAAAGCGGGACAAGCAGAACGAAAGGCAGGAAATATTATTATTATAAATGTGCGAAGGCCAAGCGCCGGCGCGGCTGTAATAAGAAGCCAGTCCGTAAAGACTGGATAGAAACCCTGGTTGTTTCAGAAACCGTCCGCCGCGTCCTGGTTGATGAAGTTATCGAAATGATCGCTGACAGGGTTATTGAACTGCAAAATCAGGAGCGGGACAGAAGCGTCCTGCGCGCTCTCGAAATGGAACTGGAAGGCGTTAAGAAGTCTATCGCTAATCTGATAAAGGCTGTTGAACTCGGTATCTTTACAGAATCCACACAGGCGCGCTTGCTGGAATTGGAGAAAGAGAAAAAGGACCTGGAAGCCAGGATCGCCCATGAAGAAATAGTCACGCCAAAGGTAACCAGGGAACAGGTTGTCTTCTGGCTGAACCAGTTTAAGGGCGGTGACATAGACGATCCGGAATACCAGCGAATGATTATTGACGTCTTCGTTAAAGCGGTTTTCGTCTATGATGATCATATAACGATTACCTATAACTACATTGACGAAAGCGGGCGGCCGCGTACCGTAAATATAGAGGACAGCGGCTTCCCGACTGATCCGGTGAAGGGTTCGACTTTGAAGTCCAACCCTCCACCAAAGCAAAATAAGGCGAACCCCTTTGAAGATATTCTGGTCTTCCAGGATTGTTTCGCCCTGATAATAAAAATAGCGGACAGGCTATAAAGGCCCGTCCGCTTTTATTATACGTTATCAATCTTTCGGGGCGTCGCCGCCAGGGTCCTTCTTTTCGTGCTGGGTTCCGAAATAGAAGGCGATTACCATAGTTACGACCTGCATTGTTGCCTGTGCGTCGAATTCGCCGCGCAATGCCAGGATAGCAAAGACCGCAATAACGACAAAGGTAACAATGGTCTTGACGTTTATCAGCAAGGCGAATTTTTCAATGATTTTAGACATTATATTTTCCCCTCCAATCTGTCTATTCTGAGATGTGCCTGTTTCGCTGACGCTTCAACCGCCGTCAGCCGTTCGGCAATCTTGATATAAAGTTCGTCCTGTCTATCCTGTTTGCGCTTGATGTCGTCGATTCCGGCTTTTATGTAGCCGATTTCTGTAAGAACGACGCCGTCAGCCTTGCCTTCTTCTTCGGCGTCTTTTTCTCTGTTTTTTCTAAAGGTTGCAAATCCGATCGCGGCTCCCAGCACGGTACACGCGATCGAAATAACGACTGTCAATTCTACTGTCATAGATTCACCACACTTCCGACTAAACCGGTATTTTTAGAACCTGGCCGGCGTAGATTGTAGTTCCGGATAGGCCATTTAGTTTTTGAATTTCGGGCCACCTGGACCCGTTTCCAAGTTCTTTCTGTGCGATCGCCCATAAGCTGTCACCTTTTTTGACCGTATAGGTCTTATAGGTTTTCGCCGGCGGTCCTCCGGTGTTGCCGGAAGGGATTTTGATCTTCTGTCCGACGTGGATAATATTCGGGTTTGCGATCCCGTTATATTCGGCCAATACCTGATAGGTAGTCCCATAAGCCGCCGCTATTTTGGATAAGGTGTCGCCTTTTTGCACGATATAAACCGTTTCTGAAGGCTTCTGCTCACTGGGACCAGTACCGGAAGAATTTTCATGTTTTATGTCCCAGGCGGTTAGGCTATACTTCTCAATTAGGTTGATTAGTTTATCCGTATAACCTGGATCAGTGGCGTAACCGGCTTCATAAACATATTTACAGGCCAGTTTGTAGTCGGTAAGGCCGCGAAGTTTTTTGTATCTATCCAGGCGATTAAACAGGTCTGAATGATCAGCCAGCGATTCGGCCCAGGACGGGTATTTTCGGAATGTCGCTTCGACGGTGATAAACTTCGAACCGTCCCATTCCTGGGTTTTGCAGGTATACCCCTGGCCGTTATAGGTCCCCTTAATTCCGAACAAGTTATTCGCTTCCGTTGCCAGTTTAGATTTACCCCAGCCGGATTCAAGGATCGCCTGGGCTATTGTCAGGGAAGCCAGGATTCCGGTCGCCTTCATGTCGACCATAGCCATAGGACCGATCTTGTTAATAAATGCTTTTTGTTCTTCGGTTCCGACCGTTGCTTTTGGACCGTCAGAAGGGGCCTGATCCTCATATTCGATATAAGGGCATTTAAGCCAGTGGGTCCAGTTGCGATCTGATAATTTCGTCTGGCAAACGCCGTCGCCAAATCTGGTGTTGTTCGTCGATTCAATCACCAGGCCATTACCGATATAGACACCGATATGGCCGTCCAGCCATACGCAAACGCCAGGGATTTCCGGAAGGGTACTGATAGGACCCTTTTCGGTTGCCGCCTGGAACATGCCGTTCGCGGACTTATCAGTTTCGGCTTTATAGTTCTTTGAACCGACGCCGCCCCAGTAATAGGACTTAATCAGGCCGACGCAATCGACACCGTAATAATCTTTACCGATTAGTGCGCGGAATTTTGCGACGCGTGCCGGCGTGTACCAGGACGGATATTGATTCGCCTTGCCCGAAATATAGGATTCTGTTACAAGGCGCATGATCCCGCCCCACATATAGACGGTATTCATTTTCAGGGCCTTTTTGACATAGTCGACCAGGCCCGATGCGGTATAAGACATAGACTTCACTTCCTTTCTGGACAAAAGACGACCCCCTGGAATTCCCCAGGGGGTCATAATCTTTTTGCCGTTTTACTCGGCTTCTGGTGCTTCAGGCTCAATATAACCCATGTCTACCAGGTATTCGTAGACACGCTTATAAAGGCCCTTCGGCGCGTCTTCAAGCTGGATTTTCCCCAGAATGATTTCGCCGGCATACAGGCGAACAAGCATTTCGAAAGCCTCCTTTCCAAAGATTATTCTTACAAGGTATATGAAAACGGGGTGGCCCGCATTTAGGCCACCCCGTTTTCCTGTGAATTATTTTCTTCAGCAAGTGCGGCTTCGACTTTGCTTTTAAGGCCGGCGGGGACTTCTTCCAGCGTGATATTGCCGGCCCTTATTTCTTTGACGTAAAGCTGAACAAGTTTAGACATTGCGCTTCCTCCTATTCTGGGATTTCTTCCGCGAAGACAACGTCGCAGATTTCCATAATACAGCCTTTCAGAAGTTCGTTTTCTTCAAAAAGCTGTTTAATCAGCAAGTCCTTTTCGTTTTGCTTCTGTTCCTTCGGGACGTGTTCGCATTCTTTAGGATCAAACATCTTCATAACCTCCTTTTAGGCGAACCTAACCGTAACCTGGCTTACTTCTATCTGCTGGTTTCCCTTTGTCAAATAGAACCTGTAAGCAAGGCCGTAGCTTGTGGCAACCGTGTTATTTTCGAACGTGTGAACATACCTGTTGACCTTTGCTGTAATGTCTTCCCAAACAGGTTCGTCGTCGAACGGGTTATTACTTACTTCACAATGCAAAGTGCTATCAAGGGGCCGTTCAGACGGATAAATTGACAGGAAGCATTTAGTAACCAGGCTGTCGGTTGTAAAAGCACGGGAAGCGGCGATCCTGTTTACGGTTCTGCTGAATGTTATCACGCGCTGGGCCACTCCTCCGGCGCCGTCATTTACCGTGATTGTCAGGGTATGGGTCCCAGGCAGAAGTTTAAGCCATACAGACGACAGATCGGCCGTATTTGTTGCCCCGCTGGTTGCTGTATAAGTGCGAAGGGTTATTGTTTCCGACCCATTTGTCACTTTTTCAGTAACGGTCAACGTCTGGGAAGCGGCTTCCGCGTCTGTGACAGTGTATTCGTAGGTCAATGGGTTTTCATACGCGCCCAGGTCCTGGTCCGTGCCGCTTATAACCGGATCGGTATTATACACGATCGGAACGGATTCGCCCGTTCTGTAACCCGATTCAGCGCCTTTTGAATCGACGGCTTTAACGCGGACCTGGTAATTGGTTCCGGAAGTCGGAACTATGTCCTGAACAGTTTTTTCGCTGGTTATGTCTATCTGCTCGTATGGTCCAGTATCGACGCGCCTTTCAAAAACATAGTTAATCGGGTCACCTTCCGGATCGGTGGACCCACCTGTCGTAATGGCCAACGGTTGTCCGGCGCGTGGTGTGCCGTGAGAAATAGAAGTCGGGGTTGTGGGTGGCTGGTTCCACTGGATTATATAGGCTCCGTCGGTATCCGGTGTATCAGATACCAAGATTCCAGAACCCACTTCCAAAGCCGGCCGAACGCCCCGGTTGCCGTTGTACGCGAAGTTGTAGTCCAGCGTGCCGTCCGTGTGGACAAGCCGCGCGTTGTTCGAATTGCCGGCGTACGGGGTCCTTAACCACCACCACCAGGGCGACGAAGGATTTAGGCTTCCACTTGTATATTCTGACTTCGACACGGCTTCGGCTGTCGGATATGCTTTGCGGCTGTTGTCGTTGCTGAAAAGGTCCCATTTCGAACCTTCGGCAATGCCGTTTTCGTTCGACAGACCAACTTCGGTATTCGATAGTAAATATACCTTCCTGGTTATATCTTCGTAACCCCCGCCGTCGGTGACGGTATTCTTTGCAACCCTGATCGTGGTATCAAGGATCGCGTTCCTGAAGGCTTCTTCGAAGTTAGCCAGGAAACCGGCTTCAGCGTCGTATTCGTTATAATTCGACCAGACGTTCGCATTTGTTGGCGGGGCGTCGTAGTCGTGCCTTTTAGAGTACCAGGCCCCAGCGCCTGCCGCGCTATTAAGCCATTGGTCTATATTCGACACGCTGTAACGGTTATTTCCGTATTGCTTGCGGTTGCTGTCTGGGTTGCTGGCTTCAATCGCGTCGAAGCACTTCAGGGTAATAATCTTTTCGGTTATCAGCTTCACCCTGTTAGCGGTCTTATGGCCGACGATAAAGCGAATAACGCTATTGTTATACTTCGTGTTGACCGATTTCACGACGTCGCCAACGTTCAACGTTGATATTTGTTTTGCCATGATACCCCTCCAATTCTTTAGAAAATAAGCTGTAGAACAGTTCGTCCATGCGCCTTATTAAGTGGTGACTGCTACCGTGTCCGGCATGGCCTGTCCAACTTGTATATGAAGCCAGAATGTTTTCAAAGTCAATCCGGCCTTCGTCCAGTAGTTTCCTGAATTTCTTCAGCTTCCTTCGGATTCTGTTTTTGCTGTCACGGCGGATTTTCTGAACAACCTTGCCGCTTTCAGTCATATAAGTTCTGAAACCCAGGAAGTCGATTCCTTGATAAAGTGGGAAGATAGAAGTCTTCCCGTTAAGTTCCAGGTCCAGTTTTTCAACGTATTTCAGGATTTCCGACAGGCAATATTTCAGATATTCCTTGTCGTGGTGTATCAGATAGAAGTCGTCCATATATCTTCCGTAATACTTAACGCGAAGCTGTTCTTTGATGAAGTGGTCCATTCCGGAAAGATAGAGGACAGCGAACCACTGGCTGGTATGGTTGCCGATCGGAATTCCTTTGCCTTCAGTTGAATCAATAATCATGTCAATAAGCCACAGAACGTCCGGATCGTGGATATGCCGGCGTATCTGTGACTTTAGAATGTCATGGTCTATTGAATAAAAATATTTCTTAACATCACACTTCAGGACCCAGCCGTCTGCCCCGTAATGCCGGTAATAATCACGCATAAACTTTTTCAGACGGCCAAGTCCAAAGTGTGTGCCTTTGCCTTTCTGACTGGCGTAATTATCCAGAATGAAAGTCTTCTGAAGCCGTGGTTCCAGGACGTTATCGCAAAGGCTATGCTGGACAATTTTGTCGCGAAAAGAATTATACATGATCAGCCGTTCCTTCGGTTCGTGGACCATAAAGCAGTTATAAGGGCTTAACTTATACTTCTTCGTGGTCAGCATATAGTGAATATAGGTTATATTTTCAAGGACGTTCACTTCGAACCGCGCGACGGCAAGTTTCCAGCGCTTGCCTTTCCTGGCGTCCAGGTAGGCCGCGTAAAGATTATTAAAGTCTGCCATACGCTTGAAGTCAGAAAGCGAAGTGTAGTCTTCGTGCAAAATAAAAACCTCCTTGCCGCTTATAGTCAAGGCGCCGTCCGCCGAAGCCTTGACGTCAGCAATCTTGTGTTTACCCATACGGGAAGGATATGCCCTCCTTTGTTGGGGTTCTCTGCTTTCAGGCTCTTCGCCGTACTCGGTCGCGAATTCCTCCAAATCCGGCCGAACGCCCCTGTTGCCGTTGTACGCGTTGTTGTTGTTCAGCGTGCCGTCCGTGTTGACATTCCGCGCGTTGTTCGAATTGCCGGCGTTCGGGGTACAGGGCATACCCCAAATTCAAAATCCGCCGTTACTGGTTTTATTCAGGGGCGGACGCCGCCTTTTCGGCCGCTTCCTGCTCCGCTTTATACCAGGCGGCGGACATGAATTTCACGTCCAAAGTTTTCTTTGTCCAGTATTCAAAGGACCCTTTGTCTATATAACCGCGCTTCCTTGATAGTTCGATATAGAAAAGCAACATCTTGCAGTCGGTCAGCGCGTCCCGCTGAAGTTCTAATCTTCTGGCCCTGTCCGCTTCGTTGCGGATAGGGAATATTTCGTTCGCTTCCAGCAATTTTTCATAAATAGACAGGACCCTTTCCTGAATTCGATTGACTATGGTAAACCTGATCTTCTTCGGGAAGTGGTTTTTATTATCCGTAAGGTTCAACGTGTAGTCGATCAGGTCTGCCGCCACCGGAAGTATTTGCAAAGGGTTGTCGTTCTTGCTTACATTCCGCTGATAATTCCGTCTTGTCCCCATAGATACATCTTCGCCCCCTTATTGCGTCGATAGTTTCACGCCGGCCGGAATAATCAAACCCATAATCGCGAAGGACAAGGGTTTGTTCTTCGCCTTCGTAAGTTATACCGCAGAGGACGACATTATCATTATCGCAACGGCCACAGATAGGCCGTAATTCGGTAAAAAGCGAAGAAATAAGACAGGAAGTTTCCGCCGGTGTGCTGGCAAAGCGGATCATAGATACAGCTTGTTGCTTGCCGTGTCCAGGACCCCTTCCGGAAGTCCCGTCCCGTCATAACCTTTCCAATAGGGTAACTGGGAAGGGGCAAAGGTATGGGTTACGGTAGTTCCCACAAAGCCAGTGTCAAGCTGTTCTTTAATCGCTTCTATGTCAAAGTCCTGTCGGCGCTGGGTTTCTTCCACAGTCTGGCCTGTCGATTCGATAACCGTCCCCGCCGGTTGAGTATGAACAAGCGGCGCCGAATAGGCGATCATCTGGGCGGTAGTCACGAAAGAGGACGCGCCGACCTGGATTGTTATATTACTGTTCTCCTGGTTGGTAACCAACAGGGCCACGTCGTGAATATGGACCGTGTCGGCTGGACTGTCTGGGTCTTCCAAGAAAGACGTTGCAGGAAGGACGTTGTCGCTGTCTTCGCCGTCCAGCCAGGAATAAGCAAAAAGGAATTCCTGGTTATTTTCGTCAAGGGCGAATATACCTATTTCCCTGACCCAGACTTCAGATTCAAGGCCGGCGTTTGTCACCTGAACAGGTATCTTCATAATCGAAGGATCACCTGGTATAAACTGCTTTGCCTGAACCTGGGTGTCAACCGTTATCGGCGAAACAAGCGCGGTTAACGTGTTCGGACTTGCTTCCGGTATGCCGTCACCGCAGGCCGCCCTTGTAATCTGTAATTGCGAACCTATGGCGATTAAATTCGTCAAGACTTCGCTTCCTTTGTCTGTTATGGTTGATCTATATCGCGCCATAATACTTTAACCTCCTTGCGGAATGTGTTCGTGCTTGTTGATTGATGTAGTCGCAGAACACACAGCCAAAGCCGACCGAAAAATAGCCTGTGGAATCTGCGTCTGCATTTTTAGAACAAGGTTAGCGGGGATCATTCGCCCCAGGACAGCGGCCAAAGCGTCCCGCTGTGGATAACCTGTTAATAAAATCTGGATAAATAGTTCGTAGGCGTCATTATTCAGGGTTACCTTGAAGTTACTGCTGATTGAAGCCAGGTACTGCAAAAGCCGCCTGTAAGTGTAAGGAAGCTGATCCAGATATTTAAGCAGTATTCTTTGACGTCTTGTTTCCAGGGTGTCACCAGGGGCCGCAGAAAGGCCCAGAATTCTTTCCCAACGCTGACAGCCATATTCTGATAGGCTGACAAGGAAAAAGTCCTGTGGCGCGTTCCTGACGTCCTGGGCCGCTTTGTCGAATTCCGGTTGTTCTGCTTTTGCTATCCACTGGAATTCCACAAGGTCGCGAACATACTGGGGCCAATAATTAAGCAGTTCCATTCGTTACCACCCCCAGGACCGGAATAGAAGTGGCGTCAAGCGAAATATTGGCCGTCCCGCCGTTGATCTTCGTTCCGGCTATGTCGATAACACCTTCGACGTTCAAGACTTTAGTTTCAATCTGGCTGACGCGAACTGTAAGGTTCGTACTGTCGGCCCAGGATTTCGCCAGGTCAACGAAATAGCTTTTTATCGCATTTTTCACGTCCTCCTGGACATCTTCCCAGGTATAGCCAGTGTCAAAGGTAAGGGTAAAGGATACGTCGATTTCAACACCGGTTACCGCGGCCACAGTTACGACGTGGCCGATCGGGGCCAAGCCAATACCTTCCCCCTGGTGTCCGACGGGATCAATTTCGTTCTGGACGTAGTCGACCAATTCAGGGGAAGGAACGGACCATTCGCTATCAATCAGAACAACTTTCACGGTCCCGCCACCATTCCAGACAGGGATAATCTTCGCGTCGCCGACACCCTGGATCAGCTTGACTTTGTTTCGATAATCAGCAATATTGCCGCCGAACGCCTGGCTTTTAAAGGTTTCGTAATACCTTTCCCTTAACGCTTCGTCCGTTTCTTCGTCTTCGCCAGGGATAAGAACGTCGGCCAGTGTTGCCGCGGCCAATCCTTCGATAAAATCAATCGGGAATAAGTTCCCGAAATACTCATTGCCGATCGTTCCGGCCGTTTCTGCGACTAATCTATATTGGCCGGCCGCAATCCTCTCGGTAACCCTGTAATTGATATTGCCGTCAGAAAAACGGGTCCCCAGCGGAATATCAAGACTGCCGCCCTGGCCGTTCTCAAAGTAACCTTTGCGGACCGCGTAAGTGGCAGGCTGGCGAAATACGCCCCTTTCCTGGGCCTTCTTTGTTAGATCGACGTCGGTTGCCGTATCAGGAAAGGCCCTGTCCATTATGGTTCCAAGTTCGATATATAAGTTTGCCAGTTCAGCGGCCGCCGGCGCGATAGCGTCATAAATAACAGAACCTTCGCGCTTGTCCACGGTATCAGGGACACGCGCCAAACAGCGTTCCATGATATTTTCGAAAGTCATATTTTCATACATTCGCGCTTACCTCCGTTTCAATATCCACTTCACCGAACACGGTTGACGCTGTAAATTCGACGGCCATAGTTCTTTTATTAACCTGGCTGATTTTGAAGTTATAAACGTCCGTAATTCGCCGGTCTTCCAAAAGCGCTTCCCGAATAATTCTTTTGATTTCACTTGCTATCACCTGATAGCTTTTGCCTGCGATTGAATTCATTTCAATTCCATAATTCCAGGAATATATCAGGTACTGGAAGCGCTCTGACTGAATTATTTTAAGAATTGCCTGCTTCATGGCGTCGGTCCCGTCAACAAACCCGCCGACGCGTCCGGTTGCAAAGTTTATTTTGTAGGTCCTGGACGTCATGTCTTTTTGTTCGATAACTTCGACGTCCTGGCCGATTGTGATCGGTACCGCGTTCGGTATCAATGCCATAAGATCACACCCTTCCCAGGACAAGAAATTCCTGTCCGCCTTGATTTCTCAATAAAACGACCTTATCACCGACAGCAAGACCATTATAGACTTCCTGTGTAGTCTGTAAAGCCTGGACGTTATGGCTGTGGTTACTGGCCGTTTCCGTGCTGTGCTGTGGGACAGTGTGTTTATGCGTCTGGTACTCTCCAGCCCTGAACTGCTTCATTAAGACGATCTGTTTTTCTCCGATATTGAACCGGTTATCGACACGGATCACAAGCGGGCTGGTTGAAGTAACCGTCCCAAATAAAAAAGCCGTCGGAACTCCGGCCTGGCCGGTCTGCTCCGCGACTTTCTTCATAGTGTCCAAAAGTCCCATATCACACCACCTTTAATTTAAGGGACATGGTCCCCTTTAGTAGATCGTGGCTGGCTTCGTCGATAATAAAGAACTGTTTAACGCCGATTTCGGAAATACCGATAAACACGGCGCGGCCGGCGCGAACCGAAAGGTCAGAAATGGCACTGACTTCAAATGTCCTTTTTGGCCGGTTATAAAGTTCAATCATCTTGTCGCCGCGTTCTTTGATCTGTGCTTCGTTAAGGTTTTCGTCCACGATTTCGAAGTTTTGCAGGACGCCCCAGAATTTCATATTGTTAGAATCCTGGAAGATATAAACGTCGCGCTTGCCGGTTTCTTTATTATCTCTGACCAGCTTAATTTTGTTATAGGTTTCGGAATCAATATCCGACGAATAAGTGTAACCTGTCGCCAGGCTTGAATCTCCGATATAAAGGTCCAGCTTCGATTCCGCGACATCTGATATTCGAAGGCTCCCGAAGTCGTCCCAAAGATAGAACATTTTGCCGGTATTGATTAGCGTCAAGTCCAGGGCCTTCAGAATGATGTCAAAAAGGGTCTGGTTATCTTCTACCAGGGAAGGAATAACATAGCCGGTATTAGCCAGTTTTCCGGTCTTAATCTGAAAGTCAGCCGCAATTTTGGCCGCGATTTCGTCTGCCCGCTTCCCTTCGAAGACGTAAGTATCTTTATTCTTCAAATACCTTGTCTGATCGTAGGCTGTGACTGATATTTCGCCTTTATGGGACTGGGATAGCTTGAAAACATAGCCGTAAAATAAGCCGGTGTTTTCTTCTTTAAGCGTGACTATCCCGCCATGATCCCAGACAACGTCTTCGTCGGCAATAACCGTCAATTCTAAAGAAGCAGGGGAACCGGCCCGCTTCGTTGACCATTTCGCCGAAGACACCAGGGAAGTAATATCATGGGCGGCCCCAGTCTTAATATTCTGGTAATAAATGCTGATCATGGTATTGCAAACACCTGACCTGGATAAATAGTGTACTTCGGATTTCCGGTTCCTTTATTGCGGCCGTCAATGATCGCCTTATTGGCGTTGTATATCTCTGGATAACGGCTTCCGTCCCCATAATATTTTTTAGCGATCGCCCAAAGGCTGTCACCCCTTGCCACTGTATGGGTTTTTGCTGGTGGCGGGGTTCCAGGACGCGCCGGTTCTTTAGCCTGGACCGATTTCACGGCGACGGCCTGGACGGCCTGGACAGGGGGAAGAATTATTCGTTTCGGCGAATAATCTTTCCATTCGACAAGTTTAATTGAATAATAGATGTCGCCGACTTCTCCGGCCCGTTCGTCGTATTCGAAAGATTCGATCCCGAAACGGATATTTATATCCAGGTCTGTTCCAACCAGTATAAAGCGGATAGGGGAAGGCGTATCGCGCGAATTTTCGATTGCTCTAACTATGTCAATCGGTTCCCTAATTGTGCCGGTAACATAAGGCGCGTTATTTACAGGGAAAAACGATTCCCAGGCCACTTCACGAAGGCCCTTTTTCCGCAGGATATAGATTTCGCCAAGTTCTAAAACCGTGGTTCTTTCGTTCTTCCCAGCGGCCTTTACAGTCAGTTTTTCAGGAAGGACGGGAATAGAAATTTCCCGCCCTTCGATAATCAAAGCCATTTTATAAGACATTAAGCATACACCCCTTCCGCCGCCGCGTAGAATTCATCTTCCAGCTTCGCTTCAATCCTGTTAATAACTTCGTCGACGTCGACCTTTTCGCTGATCTTCGCGTCAACGGCGACAGTAGGCGTCAGGGTTACAAAGTTTTGGACATAGCGCATTTCGGCCACATCGCGAAGGAATTTAAGGTCTTCTTCGGCGATATTGACGTCTTCTTTGATTTTACCGACTTCGCCGACGGTGCCGACGCTGTCAATGTCGCCGGTGAACTTACCTATTAGGTCAGCGCTTTCGGCCGCCTTTTTATTTGCGGCTTCAGCTTTTGCGGTTGCGATTTCTGCCTGGCGCTGTGCCGTTGCCGCTCTGGCGTCGGTCTTCATCTGGTTAAGTTTTGCGTCACGTTCGGCAATCTTACTTTCTATCTGGGACCTGTAGTCTTCCAGGCCCTGCGCCCTGGCCTGTTTAGCGGCTTCATTTTCAAGCTGGGCCGTAGTACCGAAGGTTACTTCCTGGATAAGGTCAATACTGACACCAGGGATTTTATTCAGCGCGGATATGAACCCGTTTATAATGCTGATCGCTCCATTAACCATATTCTGAAGGATCATCAGGACGTTTGCTTTCATGTCGCCCATGAAGTTAGCAATATTCACGCCGGCGGTCACAAAGGCAAGCTGTAGCTTATTCCACATATCCATTACCCAGTAAACGCCGGTCATAAAGCCGATCTGGACCCAATCCCAGGCAGTTAAAAGGGCATTGCAGACTATCAGCCAGGCAACACGAAGGCCGCCGACCGATTCAACCCATTTGTAAATTAAACCTATAACAACGCCGATCGCTATTGCTATCCACAGGATAGGGTTCGTCAGCATTGAAGCAAGAAGCGCCCTGTTAGCCGCCACCTGAAGCCATGTGACAGCGGTCCATATCTTCGTTATAACGACATAAGCGCCGACAGCCGCAACCAGGCCCCAGAATATCGGTTCAATGGTGGACCAGTTATCATATATCCACTGGGCGCCCTGGCCGATCATCTGGATAACCGGCTGGAATGTCTGAAGCATGGTGTTTGCGACGATAGTTCCAACCTGTGAAAAGGTCATGGGTATTTCACTAAAGCGCCGGTTCGTTTCGTTTGCGGCCGCGAACATGGCCTTTTTGATTATATCTGCGGTGATTAAACCTTCAGAAGACAGTTCGCGCAATTCGCCGGTCGTTTTACCCATATAATCGGCTATAGCCTGGGCCAGAAGCGGCGCGTTCTCCATGATAGAACGGAATTCGTCACCCTGAAGCCTGCCGGCCGCCATAGCCTGGGTTAACTGGTACATGGCCGCGGTCTGTTCCTGTATGCTGGCGCCACCGATAACGAAGTTTTTGTTCATAAGTTCGACGAAGGCGATCATTTCTTCGTTACTGGTGAAGGCGCTTCCGGCCAGTGTACCCAGTTTCGCGACGGCGTCGGCCATAGCATTATAAGAAGTCCTGGACCGGTTCGCGGAAGCCAGAATTTTATCCTGTAATTGCGCTGTGGTCTGTAGGCCGTCATTGATAAGGTTTAAGCGCGCTTCCGTCAGCGTCATAGTGTCAGCCAGGTTTATAATTTTTTGAATACTAAACGCCGCGGCGGCCGTCTTTAGCAGGCTTGATATTCGCCCCCAGACGGATTCGACTTTCCTTGCTCCTTCCCGCGTGCGTTCCTGCTGTTCGTTAAAGAAGATTATGTTCTGGGTTGCGATATTGATAGAAGACGCGCCCCGTTCAAAGCCGGCCCCTGGATCAACCTGTTCACTTAATCTGTCCGTGACTTCAAGTGCCTTGTTGGTCCGTGCCACAGCGGCCGTGATCTTATTAAGCGCGCTGGTCATTCTATCCTGGATCGATAAACTGGTAGATACACCGGCCACTATGGATCACCGTCCTTTCTTGCTTAATTTTTTAGCTTTAGCGGCTTCCTTCTTTTCTTTCTCGATCTGTAGGTCAATGGAAGCATAAATAAAGGCCCGTTCGCGAAGCGACAGGCTGAATAGTGTACTGGGTAGAATTTTTAAGCGGTGGAGGGCGTAATGCGCGTAAACCGATTCGCCGTCGGCTTCGTCAGCATTGCCGCCCCCCGTTATTAGTTTTTTGCTTCTTCCTTCAGTTCGTTAATATCGGCTGTGAAGCCGTTAATCTCCTGAATAGCAAGAAGCAAGTCCGTATATTGACCAGGATTAAGGATTTTGTCGATCAGGTCTTCGGCGCCCATAACCCCATATTTAGACTGAAGTTCAGCGTCTTTGAAGTTCGGGTCCACACAGCAGGCGATAATCAGGCGGTTGTTATAAAGGTCCCTGTCGACTTCAACCTGTTTCTGGTGCGTTTTCTTGTCAAATATGATCTTCTGACAGCTTCTGCGGATTGCCTTGTTTTCGCCTTCCGTGATAGACCTGATCACGAAGGGGAAGGGGAACGGTTTTATTTCGACTTCCGCCGTGGTGGTCGGTTCCACTTCCTGTTCCATAAGAAATTCCTGTAGTTTGCCCATAAGCGGTTAACCTCCTTTAATAGTTAAAATTTAGTGAATGGCGTCAAGATGTCGAAGTCTTCAAAGGTGAAGTCGGCGTCTTCTTCCAGCGGATCGTCGGAATCGCCGTCCAATTTTGCCAGGACGGTTGAATCCAGGTTACAGCCGATCAGAAGAACGGTCTGCTTGCCGGCGGAAGAAGCGGGGTCGTCGTTTTCAACTACCAGGTCAAAGTAAAGATCGACGCCAGTTTTCTTATATTCCGCAAGTAAATTTCTGAAAAGCGGTGTCAGGTAATACATGGTCATGGACCCAGTCCCGTTAAGACCGGTTACCTTATGGCCGGTCATTCGCTTTCCGATAGACTTTACTTCGGACTTACTCTTTTCGATATTGGCTTCGATAGCCTTTGCAAAGAACAGTTCTTCGTTATTGCCGTTAATCTTCGCGTAGGCCCTGCCTTCCTTTCCGGAAATGGTATCCGGCGCGTTCAAGGTTTTCACTTCGCTTCACTCCTTCCGTTAATTAACCGTAACGGTCATATAAAGTTTTTCCATGCTGTCGTTCGGCTGAAGCGCGCAATTAACAACGACGTCGCGCTTACCGTTACCCTGCTGGATAACAATATCAGCGCTTTCGAAATTGCTTATCGCGTCTATAGCCTGGTACTGCATGGCAAGGGACACAAGGTCAGCCTTGAACAGTTCGCGTCCTGTGTCGCTGTTGGTTACTGTTCCGATATATCTTTCGCCGAAGATTCTGGCAACGTCATTCGCCCAGCCGTCCATTACACGGACCACGCGGTTAGAAGTCCAGTCTTCAGATACACCGTCGCCGAAAGTAACAAGGCTATTGATGTCAGTCAAGACGCGGGCTTTTCCATTATCAGCATAGAAAGCGAATTCGCCGTTCTGGATAGCCGCTTCATACTGGCTTTTAGTGTATTTAATATCAACGTCGACAGCTCCGTCATAAGCGACATTGGTCAGCGATTCGTTGACTTCCGCGCCAGCAGACGCGCCAGCAACCCAGGCGACGGCCTTATCTCCGGTGATTGTGGTCCCGTCAGCCAGGATAACACCGTTTTTGACGTTAATCAGACCTATGTCGTCGCCGTCATACTGATAAAGGACCCCGACTATCTTAATGCCGTTATCGTAGCGCAAACGCTTCACGAAGGCGGCAATAAGCGCCTTAATTGTTTCGTCGGTGCCAGGGTAGCCAATCACGTTAAAGGCTTCGACCTCAATAGCGTTCAGGAAGTTCGAATAAGCCGTCCCGTCAACCGTTCCGTTAGAACCACCGGTCAAGGCGGTTGCAGAAGCGGGGGTTAAGGTTTCGGCTTCTCCGAAGGTAACGAAATTATTGTCTTTAAGGTTTGCAGAACCGGAAGCGGCAGAAACGGTCTGCCTGTCGACTTCCATAGTTCCCAGGTAGGTTACAACGTCAACCTTTGTCGCGTCGTCAGCATTGGTCAGGATAGCAACCTTCAAGTCATTTCCTCTGGTGCCGCCCCATTTTGCAGTTACGGCCATTCCTCCGACCGTTGCAGAAGCCTTCTGTCCGCCAGAATTCACGCGATAAGCCAGAAGGGTTTTAGCGCGCTTCAAGGCTTCCCTGACAAGAAGAAGGGACGCGTCCGTTGGATCATAACCGAATACGTCGATCGCGGTCCTGTTAAAGTCTTCTGCTGTCACAGCAAAGACCTTGTTTTCAGGTCCCCAATTCAGTTCAAGGGGAAGGGCGACAACGCCACGCGAACCAAGCTGGGCCGCGCGTCCAGCGCTTACAAAGTTGATATAAGCGCCAGGCAAAATCTTATTCTGTACTGTAAAAGTACCTCCACCGATAGGGGCCATTTACATTCACACCTTTCTTTTGAGAAATTCGGACACAAGTTTTTCAACCTGTGCTTTGGTATAGGTTTTATCAGCGTCCAAGATCGCCATAAGAATGTCCTTCTGGTGGCTGAACGCTTTACTGTGGACCAGTTGTTCTTTAGTGAAAACAGGTTCCGCCGGCGTGGACTGTGCTGTCTTACCGGCGGCTTTCTTCTTGCTTGCCATTACTTCAATCCCTCCTTCTGGGTAAGATTTTCCATGAACTCAATAGCTTCAGGCGCCATAACGAAGTTAATATTAACGTCGAATAAGAATTGAAAAACCCCTGATTCGTCTTTCCTGGCCGTTTGACCGGTCAGGTAAAGCCGGCGCGTTTTATTCGCGCCTTCTTCGACGTCAAGGGTTTCGAAATTGTCGTACATGGTATCGGCCCAATCATTAAAGGCCATATTGTCGTCAGACTTTAAGAAATAAAGGACCTCGATCTGACAGGATCGCGTCCTTCTCCGGTCCAGTTTCTTTTCCTGGCTTGTTTCGATAACCCCAACAAAGAAGTTCCCGTCGGCGCCTTTGGGAATTTTATCAACGAAGACGTTCCGATCCGGCCAGATTTCGGATAATTTCGAAGCAATGGCTTCCAGGATTTTATTAACGGTCATGCTTTATTACCTCCGTTTATCCGGAACCACGCGGGGACAGCCTTTCCTGAAGTATCTGGTCAATCTTACGGGTTAAGCGGGCGTTCTGGGTGTCTTTGGTCCGCTTAACGGCCCTTAATAAAGTAAAATGCCCGCGTACATAGCCACCGTAAGGTCCGACGTACATTCCGCCTTCCGGATCGTTCTTCTGATAGACGAAAACATGGCCGCTCCAATGTCCAGGGACGAAGTGACTTCTGAAGCCATATTCAAGGGGCTTCGCATAGTTCAGGTTATT
>ENA-UPSB01001678-UPSB01001678.1-bioreactor-metagenome-genome-assembly--contig:-NODE-1678-length-24801-cov-33.656066_pt1 | contig 24801 bp, 25 predicted proteins | sample MGYA00238182_ERZ773286 | MGnify/ENA primary metagenome ERZ773286 (study PRJEB29026, sample SAMN07631240) | bioreactor metagenome | isolation source: Switchgrass digestor | place: USA: Dartmouth... | reverse complement strand
ATATAAGTATAAATATTAAAGAACGGCTTTCTTAGAAAAGAAGCCGTTTTTTTATCTATTGTAACTTTTTATTAAGAAATTAATTCGTTTTTTAGAATACGCTTTACTGCTAAGGCTGTACATAAAGTTACTATTTCAGGTGTATCTGTAAGGGTGAGATGTAATATATCTTTTATTTTGTTAATTCTGTAAGTAATTGTATTTGCATGTACATAAAGATATCTTGAAGTTACTGCTGAATTCATATTGCTGTCCAACATATATGTAGAGAGAGTTTCTAATAGATAGTCATCTTCTAATTCATCAAGAAGCGAGTAAATTTTTGATTGGTAAAAAAACTCCTTATTATATTTAATAATATTTGCACAATCAAGTGCAAATTGGACTGCAAAGCTGTCAAAACCTTTCCTGTATGGGAATATTAAAGGAAGATATTTTTCAGCATTGCAGTAATCAAGATATATATCGCCAAGAGGAATATTGTTAATTTTACTAAAATGAGCAAAAACAATAACTTTTGAGTTATTAATGGAATTAGTGAAATTTTTCAGTTCTTCCTTGAAAGCAAAATATATTGACTGAATTTTGCTTTCGGAAAAAAGAAGCAATATAATCTTTTTGCCAACAATAGAAGAAATTGCCTTAATCCCTAAATTTTTAAGATTAAACATAAATTGTTCGCTTAAAGCTAAGGTTTCATTGTTAGCTTTTGAATTGGAAATATCCGAAAATATGCATATACCATGTAAATCATTGCTGCAAATCCCAAGTTTTTTAGCATAAATATCTGCCTGTACCTGGTTATTGCTTAATACAGCAGAAACGTAATCATTGGTGGATTCCTTTATTGCATTATCCAGTAGTTTTTCTTTCATTATCAATGCCATAACAGAATATATCATATCTACATAAGCAACATTGGAATCCAGGGGCATTACTATAATTGGGTAATTAAGTTCATTTGCCAGATCCAAAATATCCTGGGATAGTTCTTTTAGATATATACCGACATAAAACAATACTAATCCAGCGCCATTAGATGCAGCAGATCTGCGTATTGTACGAAGTTGAAGTTCAGGGTTATTAGCTATGGAAGCGAATGCTGAGATAGTAAGTTCATTGGGTTGGGCATACTGGTTAAATATATCATCGCTTTCTGGAATAATTTCAGCAATTGTAATGGAGTCTACACGGTGGTCGAGACCTGATTCGCCTGCAGCAACAATTGCAGAAGCAAAGGTAGGTAGTTTAAGGCAATCTCTTACTGTAATTGGCATGTCTAATCTCCCTCCCGTTGCAATTATAAATCTATTATATATCAGTAGATGTAAAATTGCAAAATATTTTGTCAATTTTCTAATGAATGGATGTTCTTTATTTTAAATACTATTTATCTTTTAAAGTAACATAGCCTTTATGACATAAAGGTTATGTTACTTTGATTCTTTTTGTGTTTAACAACAAAATATAGCTGATTTATTTTGTGGATGGCACTAATGATGAATTTATTGAATTATGATAATATAAAAAATAATCAGCAAGTTCCGACAATGGAACTTGCATGGGATAAACAATATAAACGATTATAAGGAGGTAATAATATGAAAAGGCTGGTAAAAGTCATTGTGCCAGTTATTCTTATACTCTCAATGCTAGCAGGAGTTACAGGTTGCAGCAAGGATAAGGAAAGCTCTTCTACAACCAGTAGCCCGGATGCAAATGGGACATCCTCAAGTAACGCTCAAAGGGAAAAAGGCTCCATTGTTATGAGTATAGACTGGCCTACTTACATTGACCCTGCTGTAGGCAGCAAGGCTAGCGATTCTATAGCATTGGCAAATATGTATGATACTCTTACTTTTCCAAACACTGACGGTACGGTAAAACCTTGGGTAGCAGAAAGCTGGGATGTATCAGATAATAGCACTGTTTATACTTTCCATTTACGTGATGATGTGGTATTTCATAGTGGAAATAAGCTTACTGCATCCGATGTAAAATTCAGCATGGACCGCCTGCTTACCATTGGAGAAGGTTATGCTTATTTATTTACTGGTGTTGTGAAAGAAGTAAATGTTATTGATGATCAGACAGTACAGTTTATTTTAAATGCCCCATCAGGGACTTTTCCTTCAATGCTTATCCGCCTTTATATTCTAGATGAAGAAGTAGTTCGCAGCCATATGAATCCAAATGGCTCTTATGGAGAAAACGGTGATTACGGAAAAGAATGGTTACTTGTAAATGATGCTGGTTCAGGCCCTTATAAAGTTAGAGAAATGAAAACAGAAGAATATCTGGTTATGGAACGTTTTGAAGACTACTGGGGCGGATGGGAAGAAGGTGCTCCAGAAAGCATCAAGATGCAAGGAGGTCTTGAAGCCACAGCTATTCGTACTATGATATCTCGTGGAGAATTAGATATTTCAAATGATGCTCAAACACCTGAAGCATATGAGGCTATGGATGAAATGGATGGAGTTGATATATTACGCTATCAAAGCGGTGTGAATGTTAACCTTATGCTTAATACTAAAAAAGCGCCTACAGATGATGTACATGTTCGTCGTGCCATGGCTTATGCTGTAGATTATGACACTATCATAAATAATATTTACGTAGGCAGCCAAAGAGCTACAGGACCAGTAGTAGCAGGTATGGCAGCTGCTGCATTAACTGAAGATGATATGCCATATCATTTTAACCTGGAAAAAGCAGCAGAAGAGCTTAAGAAATCAAAATACTATGACCAGCTAATAAGTGGGGAAATGCCTATAACCTTCACCTGGTGCTCTGAAGGGGGATTGCAGCAGGAAAAAATGGCATTATTGATACAAGCTGGAATGGCACAAATCGGCGTCAATGTAGAAATCACAGGAAAACCTTTTGCTACCATGATGACTGATGCCCAAACTCCTGAAACTACCCCTAATGCTTCGATAGTAGTTTTTGCTCCTTCATATCTGGATGCAGGAAGCGTATTAAAATCAAGGTATCATTCCAATTCTTGCGGTTCATGGGAACAGATGGAATGGCTTCAGGATAAAGAGATTGACGCTATGATTGATAATGCTCTGATAGTTGTGGACCAGAAAGAAAGAAACGATATGTACAGAGAGATTAGCAAGAAACTTGTTGATTTATGTCCAACAGTATGGCTTTTTGATGCAGCTTCAATATTTGCTTATCGCTCCAATTATATTAAAGTATGGCCTGCTGCTGAGAAAAATGCTGCTGGCGAAGCCTTCATTTATCCTTCAGGTTATTCATTCTATTTCAGGGATTTCAGGATTGCTGATTAATTATTATCCGAATCATTCGTTAAATCGAATGGTTCGGATAATTCAGCAAAACCATATAAAATCATAGAAAGAAGGGTAATTATGATACTCAGAGTGCTCAGACAGATATTATCATATGTATTGGTTTTGTTAGGGTTGTCAATTTTAATATTTATTATTGCTAGAGTAATGCCTGGAGATACAGCACGTTTGGCATTGGGTCCCAGGACACCTGAGGAAACGGTAGAAGCATTGAGGAAAGAAATGCATCTATACGACCCGATTCATAAACAGTATTATTATTGGATTACTAATGCTTTGAAAGGTGATTTAGGGAATTCAGTTATATCAAAAAGACCGGTTCTGGAGGATATTAAAAGCTATTTTCCAGCAACAGTGGAATTAGTTTCTTTATCTGCTGTCATTATGATTACATTTGGATTATTACTAGGCGTGTTGTCAACGAAATATTGTGGGAAATGGCAAGATGGTGTCATCAGGATTCTTTCCTATCTAGGTGTTGTTTCGCCAGGATTTTTATGGGGAGTACTTATGATGCTTCTATTTGCCTACCTTATACCGATTTTACCATCATCGGGACGTATTAGTGAGTTCATGACTCCCCCAACAAAAGTTACAGGTATGTACATCATTGACTATTTGCTTGAGGGAAATCTACAAGGTGCAGCAGATTGCTTTAAGCATATCATTATGCCTGCTTTGGTATTATCATTTGGTGGCATGAGCCAGGCTGCACGTATTACCCGCTCTAGTATGACTGAGAACATGAATAAAGCATATGCTCTGGCTGAACGCGCCTATGGTATACCTGAGAACAGGATATTATTTAAGTATCTGCTAAAACCATCTCTCAATTCTACTATACCAGTTATGGCATTGGATATTGCCGGTCTAGTAGGTGGATCTTTTCTTGTGGAACAGATATTCAACTACCCAGGTTTATCCAGATATTGCCTTCAAGCTATGTTGAATAAGGATGTATTTTCTGTTTCAGCAGTAGTACTTTTATTGGGAACTGTATTCATAATCATGAACTTTTTGACAGATTTAATAATAACATTTTTAGATCCTCGTATAAGGTATTCAAAGGATGGTGATTAACATGGGGAATGACAGCATGCAAATAGAAAAGATTGTAAGAGAGGATATAAGTATTCCTAAACCAGACAGTATGGAAAGATATAGAAGGATATGGTATAAATTCTCCTTGAACAAGCTTTCTGTTGTAGGATTAATCATAATCGTATTTGTTGTTATTATTGCCCTGTTTCACAAATGGATTGCCCCATATCCTGAACACGCTGGAGCCTTTGTTGATTTTGCTAATGCGAGTCAGCCTCCATCCCTAAAGCACTTAATGGGTACAGATACAGTAGGACGTGATATTCTTAGCCGTATTATGTTTGCATTTAAAGGGGCTTTGACTATGGGCATAGGTTCATTAGCCATTGTGGTTCCGGTGGGAGGAATGCTTGGGCTTATAGCTGGATACAGTAGAGGTAAGTTTATATCAACTTTAATTATGCGTATTTCAGATGTATTTCTGGCTTTACCGGCTATGATACTGGTGCTATGCGTATCATCCATAATGGAACCAAATTTGACCAATGCAATGCTGGCATTGTGTGTTTCATGGTGGCCATGGTATACACGTATGGTATATAGCATGGTAGTATCCATAAGAAATGAAACCTATGTAAAATCAGCAGAAATACTTGGGGCCAGTAAATGGCATATATTGATGAAAGAAATATTGCCAAACTGCCTTGGACCTATTTTTACCAAGATGACTCTGGATATGGGATGGGCAATACTTGCAGGAGCTACATTGAGCTTTGTAGGCATGGGTGAACAGGCGCCTACTCCATCATTGGGAGCGATGGTTTCCAATGGTGTAAGTTATTTACCTGACCAGTGGTGGATATCTATATTTCCAGCGCTTGCAATTATGATCATTGTTTTAGGATTTAACCTTCTAGGTGATGGAATTAAGGATATGTTATCTAATGAGGGGGACTAATAATATGGAAAAACATGATAATTCTGAAATTGTTGTAGATGTGAAGGAACTATATGTATCATACCGTACATTTAAAGGATACGTGAAAGTACTTAATGGTGTTAATTTGCAAGTGCGTAAAGGCGAAAAGATTAGTATTGTAGGAGAAACTGGATGTGGGAAAACCACTACTGTAAATGCCATTGCACAGATTCTACCCCGTAATGCGAAAATAGATGGCGGCGAGATATTTTTCAATGGAAAAGATGAATTTAAAATGAGTTCCAAAGAGATAAAGAACCTGAGATCGAGGGGGATATCAGTTATTTTCCAGGATCCCATTGCTTCATTAAATCCTGTATTTACCATTGGTACTCAGATGAGAGAAGTTATTAGATATTCAGGGATTGAAGGAGCCTTTAACAAGGAAGTGCAGCAGGAAAAAGCAATAAACGCCCTTAAAGAGACTTCTCTTCCTGACCCAGAACGTATCCTGGAGAGCTACCCCTTCCAGCTTAGCGGTGGGATGAGGCAGCGCATTTGTATAGCCATGGCTTTGGCAACACCCAGAGATCTGGTAATTGCAGACGAACCGACTACGAACCTTGATGTTACAATACAGGACCAGGTTCTCAAAACTTTAAAGAAAAGAGTCGAGGATAAAGGTAGCGCACTTATACTGATAACCCATTCGCTGGGCGTTGCAAGAGAGGTAGCAGACAGGATATATGTAATGTATGCAGGAAATATGGTTGAAACAGCAAGTTCCAAAGAACTGTTCAGAGAGGCACTACATCCATACACCCAAGGGTTAATGAGCTGTATTCCAAAGCTTTCAGGAGGTGGAATTGCAGAAGGTATACCAGGTCATATACCAAACTATCTAGACCCTCCAAAAGGTTGTCGCTTTGCGCCTCGATGTAAAAAAGCATTGGACATATGCCATACAAAAAAACCGCCTATGTTTGAACCAATAAAGGAACACTATGTAGCTTGTTTCTTATATAACTAAAATCTTATAGTGAGAGCAAGTTTGAAAGCAACCTTATTGAAGGAAAAGCCCTTTGAGGGTAGATAATCTGGTAATGGGAACGGAGCAGGAGGAGGAAAAAATGCAAGAAGAAATCTTAAAGGTAACTGGATTAAAAAAATATTTCCCTGTTGGTGGGAAAGAGAACAAGAATAAATTTGTAAAGGCTATAGATGGAATAGATTTTTCGCTGCGAAGAGGTGAAACCCTCGGATTAGTAGGCGAATCAGGATCGGGTAAAAGTACGACAGCTTATACAGTTATTGGTATGTACAGCGTAACAGAGGGAAGCATCACCTTTAAAGGAAAGGATATAAGCATGGTTACATCAAAGCGCCCTTTAAGCTTGAAAAAGGAAATACAAATGGTATTTCAAGACCCGGGGACATCTTTAAACCCTCAACGTACAGTATATAAAATACTTGAACTTCCCCTTAAAATACACAAAATATGTCCGCCTGATGAATACCCTTATGAGATAGCCAGGCTTATGAGAATGGTAGAGTTACCTCTGGAATACATGCATAAATACCCAGGGTCATTGGGAGGTGGAGAGAAACAGATGGTAGCAATAGCTAGAGCATTGGCTACCAGGCCATCCATTATTGTATTGGATGAGCCTACCAGCGCACTGGATGTTTCTGTTCAGGCAAAAATAATCAACATGTTGTTAAGGCTACAAAAGGAGATGAATTTGTCCTACTTGTTTATAACCCACGATTTAAGCCTGATGAGAAATGTTGCTCATAGAGTTGCAATAATGTATTTGGGTAAAATTGCAGAAATTGCACCCACAGAGAGCTTTTTTCGAAATCCTCAGCATCCTTATACTCAAATGCTGTTATCTTCTATACCGGTAGTAAGTGAAGAGGAGGAAAAATATAAGCCTAAACGTATACATTCCCAGGGTGAGATACCAAGCCCTGTAAATGTGCCAAAAGGTTGCAGTTTCAATACCCGATGCCCATTTGTTATGGAAATATGCAAGGAAGTTGACCCTCAGATGTTGGAAATTAAAGAAGGGCATAGCGTTCGATGCCACTTGCATTCAAAATAGAGACTAACATGGAAAGGAAGATAGTATATGAATTACTTTGAACTAAAAACACACGAAGATATAGAAGATTTTTTAACTGGTTGTGCTTTCTTCGGGACAGGAGGTGGTGGAGAAGTCGGTAGTGGCAGAAATGCTTTAGTAGAAGCCATGGAAAAGGGGTATAGGCTGACCCTTATGGATCCAAAGGAAATACAGGATGATGATACTTACTGTACGGTATTCTTTATGGGCAGTATAGCACCAAAATCCCCTGAAACGCTGAAGGAAATGGAAATGATGGGATTTAAGGACCGAAAATATTCACCAACGGAAATGCTTGTTAAGGCTGTTGATAATCTAGAAAAGCAAATAGGTGAAAAAGTAGCAGGTTTATTTGTAGTAGAGCTCGGTGGGTCAAATTCTGCATGCTGTATGGCTGCTGCATATCAAAAAGGGATTCCGGTTTTGGATGCTGATTGTTCAGGACGTGCGGTTCCTGAAATGTGCCATGGACTTCCTTCTATACATGGTAAGAATTTTTTGCCTGTATGTTTTGTAGATGTATGGGGCAACACAACTATTACTACCTTTGCTTTCAATCATTTTGCTATGGAACGTATAGGAAAAATGCTAAGCGAAGCCTCATATGGAGGATTAGCAGAGGCTGCATGTCCTATGAAAGGTAGAGATCTAAAAGAATCTTTAGTATATTACACCCTTTCTCAATGTTATAAAGTTGGACATGTTATAAGAGAAGCCCGTAAAAATGGAGATAATCCTTGCGAAGCAGGAGCAAAAGCTGCCAATGGATATTTAATAGGGAAAGGCAAGATAGTAAAAAAAGAATCTGAAGACAAAGGAGGATACTACTGGGGAACCTATACTGTGGAAGGAATGGACAAACTAGTAGGTGAGAATTTCAAAATATGGTTCAAGAATGAGAATCATGTTATATGGCAAAATGGCATACCAATAGCCACAAGCCCTGATATGATAATACTTTTAAGGTGGAGGGATGGAGAACCTGTAACAAACACACATCTATGCGAAGGTGAGGAAATAGGAATCATAATTGTGCCAGCAAGGAAGCAGTTTTTAACTGATGCTGCTATTGCCGCCCTTGGGCCAAGGCATTTTGGATTTGATTTTGATTATAAGCCTTTTATTCCAAGGAAATAAAACGTAGAGGAAATTTGTATTTTTAAGGGAGATTGTATGGAATGGCATTTAATTGTGAAGAAGTAGCTGATACACATGAGGTTCATTATAATCAATTAATTTCTTAGTTGGATCAAGATTATTAGAGTGGAGGAGGTATACTATGTATTTAACGGATGAGGAAAAGCAAATTTTAGATGGGCAAAAAGGAGAAGCACCGCAACTGGCTATGGAAATACTCAAAAAAATAGGAGAAATTAATGGAGCAAAAAGATTAATTCCTATTAAAAGTGTACATTTGGTTCTTCATGCCTACAAAAGCGCATTTGATGCCGGAGTGGATGCTGCCGAAAAGATTGCGGAAATGGGAGGAAGATTTACAGTTCCCACTACAATTGACCCCTATGGTATGGATGCAGAGAATTGGAGAGCAGCAAGAACGCCTGAAAGCTATGCTGTTCAACAGATAAGACTTGCTAATGCTGTAATGAAAATGGGAGTAATACCGGTATGGACATGTACACCATATTATGGATTCAATTTGCCAAAATTTGGAGATCACATTGCATGGTCTGAGTCTTCAGCGGTGGCTTATGCAAATACTGTACTTGGTGCGAGGACCAATAGACAAACTGCCATAGTGGATATTTGCTGTGGCATACTTGGTAAAACACCAGAAACAGGAATGCATTTAAAGGAAAATCGCTATGGGGAAGTATTGATTCAGTTAAAAATAGACAGGGAGTTTAAATCCTGGGAGTACTCAGCCCTGGGATACCTTTTAGGGAAAAAACTGGGCAGTAAAATTGGTGTAGTGAATGGAATGAAGGGCAATGTAAAAAATGAAAACCTTAAGTCTTTATGTGCTGCAGCTGCAGCTTCCGGTTCTGTTACATTATTGCATATAGTGGGCATTACGCCAGAAGCAAGGTCAATTGAAGAGGCCTTTGGAAACAATGAGATAAAAGAAGAGCTTATTATAACTGAAGAGGATTTACTAAATACAAGGGATGATATGTGCACCGTAAAAGAAGGCAAAGTAGATTTTGTAGCTCTTGGATGCCCTCAATACACCATAAACGAAATAGTACGTGTTTATGAACTATTAAATGGAAGAAAAGTTCACCCTGAAACAGCCTTCTGGATTTATGCCAACAGTTATGCTATTGATTTAGCTGAAAAGATGGGGATTCGCAAAAAACTTGAAGATGCAGGTGTGGTTATTAGGGCAGAAACATGTATGATTATTTCCCCTATTTCAGAATGGGGATTTAAAACATTAATGACGGATTCAGGAAAATGCTCATATTATGGACCAGCAGAATGCGGAACGGAGATTATCTTTGCCAGTGTAGAAGAGTGTGTTGAAGCAGCAGTATCAGGCAGGTATGTAAGATAGTTAAGGAGGTGACATAATGAAGAAAATAATAGGCAGAGGAATACTGGATGGTAAAGTAAAAGCTGAAGCGATTGTTTCTTCACAGCCATTTGGATTCTTTGGCGGGGTTGATCCTTCAACAGGAGTTATTATTGATAGAAGGCATGAGTTGTTTGGTCAAAGCATTAAAGGAAAGGTATTCATTTACCCACAGGGGAGAGGTTCAACTGTTGGAGCTGCAATTATGCTTGAATTAGCACGGACTGGATGTGCTCCTGCTGCAATTGTAAATATGGAAATTGAGACAATAACAGCAGCTGGAGGATTATTGGCAAAAAAATTCTATGGATTAGATATTCCGATGGTGGACCAGCTTCAGGAAGATCCTTTTAATCTAATAAAAACCGGGGACATAGTTGAAGTAAATGGAACGACGGGTGAAATTATTTTTTAATATCCTATCAAGTGAAAGGAGTTTAAACAGATGAAGAGTTTAACCTTTCCATCTAAGGTGAATTTAGCTGATGTTACTGTCAGAGATGGCTTTCAACACGAAGAAAAGTTTATTCCTACTACTGCAAAATTATGGTGTTTAGAAGAATTAATATTGGCAGGATTTCGTAGAGTTGAGGTTACAAATCTTGGTAACCCTAAAAATATGCCACAATTTAAAGATGCAGATGAACTTTTTAAGGCTTTATATAACAGTAAGCGTGTAAAGGAAATATTACCAGAGGTAGAATTAACAGCTGTTACAATTCGAGAAAGAGCTGTTGATAGGGCCATTGAACTTAAAGAAAAAGGATATGGTCCAACTAGAATCCTTCAGATGGTATCTACTTCCCCTTCACACATGTACAGGAATTCGGGCCTTACCTATCAGGAATACTGGAAGATGACAGAGCAGAGTATTATCAAAGCACATGATGCAGGAATAAAGGTAAATGGTACAATTAGCACCATCTGGGGCTGTCCCATTGAAGGGTCTACGGATATGAACAAGGCAATAGAGTTCACAAAGCATTATTTGGAATTGGGAGCAGATGATATTGAGCATGCTGACCATGATGGTTCTGCAACTCCAGACAGAGTATACAGATATTTTTCAAGTCTGTTGGATGCAATTCCTGACCCTAATATTCATATTGCCCATTTTCATGTGACTAGAGGCTGGGGGCTTGCCAATGTTCTGGCAGCACTTCAAGCTGGTATAATAAATTTTGAGTGTACTTTAGGAGGCATAGGTGGACAGCCTGCGAATTTTGTAGATGGTTCACCAGTTGCTGGTACAGGAGATTATTATTATAAAGACCCTAATTATGTAGGATTGGTATCTACAGAGGATTTAACAGTAATGTTAGATGAGATGGGAATAGATACAGGCATAGATGTTGACCGGGTATTAAGAATAGGGAAAATGGTTGAAAAAATAGTGGGGCGAAGATTGCGCAGTGAAACAATTTATAATGGAAGAATAACGAAAAAGCTCTGTGCTATGAGTGAAGTTATGTTTTAGCCCACGAAAGGAGATGATTAAATGGAAAAGACTTCACAGATATCAGGATTTTATAAAATGAGTATTGAAGAAAGGCAAAAGATTGTACAATCCTTTGCAGATATGACAAGTGAAGATATGGAAATTCTAAACAACCCGGATGCGCTTACATTTGAGAAAGCAGATCATATGGTGGAAAATGTAATAGGAAGGTTTCAGCTTCCCATGGGTATCGCCACAAATCTTATTGTAAACGGAAAGGAATATTTGGTTCCCATGGCTACAGAAGAGCCATCTGTAATTGCTGCTGCAAGCAATGCATCTAGATTTGTCAGGGCAAAAGGTGGCGTTACTGCTTCCAGTTCAGGGTCTTATATGATTGCCCAAATCCAAATCATGGGAGTAAAGAACCCATACTTTGTAAAAACAGTATTAATGGAACATAAGGAAGAGATAATTGCCTTTGCTAATGAACAGGACCCGGTTTTGGTAAGCCTTGGAGGAGGAGCAAAGGATATTGAGGTAAGAGTGTTGGATTCCAAAGTTGGACCAATGATGATATTGCATTTAATTGTAGATACAAGAGATGCAATGGGTGCAAATGCTGTCAATACCATGGCAGAAGCCTTGTCTCCTATGATTGAGAGTTTAAGCAGAGGAACTGTTTACTTAAGAATACTGTCCAATTTAGCTGATAGAAGAATTATAAGAGCAAAAGCCATTGCAGATAAGGAAGCATTAGGCGGAGAGGATGTAGTAGATGCAATTGTATGTGCAGGAGAATTTGCCAATGTGGACCCTTATAGAGCTGCTACACATAATAAAGGGATTATGAACGGTATTTCAGCTGTAGTATTAGCTACTGGAAATGATACCCGGGCAGTTGAAGCAGGTGCACATGCGTATGCAGCTAGAACAGGTATGTATACATCCTTGACAAAATGGGAGAAAACTCCAGAAGGTGATTTGGCAGGGTCTATCGAACTCCCTCTTGCAGTAGGTTTGGTTGGAGGAGCTACAGTTACACACCCAACAGCAAAGCTAGCTGTGAAGATTTTACGCGTAAAATCGGCAGTTGAACTTGCGCAGGTAATTGCAGCAGTAGGCCTGGTTCAGAACCTTGCAGCATTAAAGGCACTTGCAACAGAAGGTATTCAAAGAGGACATATGTCTTTACATGCAAGGAATATAGCAATTAATGCTGGAGCACAGGGAGAACTAATAGGTAAAGTAGCAGAAAGAATGGTTGCTATGAGAAAAATAAGAGTAGATATTGCAAGAAAGATACTTGAAGAATTAAAAAAATAGATTTCCTCCAACAAACCTAATCTGTAAAATATATTTTAGATAACAAACATAAATATGATATATTTAGGGACCTTTAGATTATTACTAAATGGTTCCTTTTTTCATACTATGCTATAATTGTACTATGATAATTATTTAGTGGAATGGTTAGGAGGAAACTAAATGGAACCGGTACCACTGTATACAAAAAAATACAAGGTTGATACAAGGGATATTGACTTCACAGGTAGAATGAAATTAAGCTCCATATTTTTGTATTTTCAGGATATTGCTGGAGAACATGCTGAAAACCTTGGCATGGGAAGGGCTGTTATGGAAGATAAGGGTGTCATATGGGTATTGGTAAGAGCCAGGGTAGATATAATAAGATACCCTCACTGGAAGGAAGGGATAACTATTGAAACATGGCCACAGGAACCTAACAGGCTGGAATTCATGAGGGATTTTCTTATAAGGGACTCAAAAGGAGAGATACTGGTTAAAGCTGTTTCCACATGGGTTATAATAGATGAAAAGACCAGAAAGCTAAGAAAAACAGAATCCATATTCCGCGGATATCCTCCTACAATAAAGGAAAGGGCTATATATTGCAAACTTGGAAGGCTTAAGCCCAACGGCAAACTGGACAAGGTATATGCCAGAGAGGTCAGATATAGCGATATTGACCAGAATGAGCACTTAAACAATGCCAAATATGTTGATTTCATAATGGATGCATTTACAATTGACGAGCATAGGAAGTATTTTGTTAAATCCATTGAAATTGACTACAGCAATGAAGCATTGCCGGGAGATACAATATCCTTTTTCAGAGATATGTCGCAGATAGATGAAAATATCATATACATGGAAGGAATTAACGAAGATAGTGGAGAAATAAACTTTAAGGCTAAGATATATTTTGACAAAAATTAATAACAATGGAGGAATGAATATGAAGTTTATTGATTTGCGAAGTGATACAGTAACACAGCCAACTTTGGAGATGAGGCAGGCAATGTATGATGCTCTGGTTGGAGATGATGTATATGAAGATGACCCTACCGTTAAGAGATTGGAAGAGCTTGCAGCTGAAAAGGTAGGGAAGGAAGCTGCGCTGTTTGTGGTATCAGGAACCATGGGGAACCAGCTGGCCATTATGACCCATACCAAGCTTGGAGATGAGATAATAGTTGGTGCCAACAGCCATATAGTTCAGCATGAAGTTGGGGCAGCAGCCAGGCTATCAGGTGTAAGCTATGCAATTGTGGATAATGAAGACAACAGAATTCATAAAGAAGATGTATTGGCTAAAATAAGAACTGAGGATATACACCATCCGGATACAGGGCTTTTGTGCCTGGAAAATGCGTTATCAGATGGGACTGTAGTGCCAATAGAAGAGATGAAGGAATTATATGAAACTGCCCATTTGAGGAATATACCTGTTCACCTGGACGGTGCCAGGCTATTTAATGCAGCTATATATCTAAATGTAGACCCAAAGGAAATATGCAAATATACAGATTCCGTTATGTTCTGCCTTTCTAAGGGGCTGGCATCTCCGGTAGGTTCAATGCTATGTGGTACAAAAGAGTTCATCAAAAAAGCCAGAAAGATGAGAAAGATATTGGGAGGTGGAATGAGACAGGCAGGGGTATTGGCAGCCTGCGGAATAGTATCCCTGGAGAAGATGATAGACAGGCTTAAGGAAGACCATGATAATGCAAAGTATTTGGCAAACAGGTTAAATGAAACTGAAGGCTTCTCAGTGGATTTGGACAAGGTTCAAATAAACATGGTCTTCTGCAAGGTAGAAATAGAAAACTTTGATTTTATTAAGTTTGCAGATAAGCTTCTGGAAAAAGGAATAAAGACCAATCCAGGAGAAAGAGGCAGCATACGCTTTGTAACCAACAAGGACGTAACAAGGGAAGATATAGATTATGCCGTTGAATCCATCAAGGAAGTGTTGCAGGATCTTTAATATCCTTGTCATTAAGCATTCTATTCCTATATTTTAAGGGAGTAGTACCCATTATCCTCTTAAAGGCCATATTGAAATAGTTCTGGTTGTTATATCCCACAGCCAGGGCTATTTCCAATATGGTCATATTTGTGTTTAACAATAATTCCAGGCTTTTTTCAACTCTTATTTCGTTAAGTACCTGTGAGTAGGTCTTTCCCGTTTCCTTTCTGAACAAGTCACAGAAATAGCATTTATTTAATCCCAAATGATTTGCCATGCTTTCCAAGGTTAAGGAACTGTTATAGTTTATATTCATTTCCTTTATGGCCTTATTGATGTGATAATTACAGATTCTTCTTTGGCAAATGGAATTAATTTTCACTATTAACCCCCCTTTTTATATATGTATGTATACTAAAAAGCCAAATATATTTAAGATTTTTTTAAATATAAATGGTACACTGAATATATTGAAAATGATAATCATTATCAATATATTACAATCTAGATTATATATAATATAAAGCGTGAATGCAAGTAAAATCATTAGGAGGCACCATGAAAGGACATTATTTATTAATAGCATTAATTGTACTATCTCTGATTTCATTGTTCATTGGAGTCAAAGAGGTGTCAATTAAAGGAGTAATAAATCTGGAATATGATGAGTTAAGGATACTTTTACTAAGCAGAATACCGAGGCTTTTAAGCATTATTGTAGCTGGAATGGGGATAAGCATTAGCGGGCTTATAATGCAGAGCATTACGCAAAACAAATTTGTGTCTCCTACTACGGCAGGTACCATAGATTCAGCAAAGCTTGGGATTCTTGTTTCATTGATAGCATATTCCAATTCAAGCACTATCATAAAGATGCTGATTTCCTTTGTATTTGCCCTGGGTGGAAGTTTTCTGTTTTTAGGCATATTGAAAAAGGTAAAGCACAGAGGTGCTGTTATAATACCCTTGGTTGGAATAATGCTTGGAAGTGTTGTGGATTCCATTACTACTTTCTTTGCCTACAGAAATGATATGATTCAGAACATAACAGCCTGGCTCCAGGGAGATTTTTCTATGATAATCAAGGGTAGATATGAGCTTTTGTATGTGACAATCCCTTTTGTTATTCTGGCATTTCTATATGCCAACAGGTTTACATTGGCTGGCATGGGAGAGGACATTTCGACCAATTTAGGTCTTAATTATAACAGGATTGTTGGGATTGGACTTGTTATAGTATCCATAATATCAGCTTCTGTTGTTATAACAGTTGGAAGGATACCCTTCTTGGGGCTCATTATACCCAATATAATTTCCATATACAGAGGGGATAATTTAAATACCAATATAGTGCCAACAATACTGATGGGTTCATCATTTCTTTTGTTTTGTGATATATTGGGAAGACTCATTATATATCCCTATGAGATTCCAATTAGCCTTACTGTAGGCGTACTGGGAAGCATCATATTTCTTTACTTACTTTTTAGGGGGAACAGATGATGAATGTGAAGAGGAAACTATATATTCTATTAATTGCATTTATAGTGCTGGTGATGCTTTTCCTTATCATAGGGCTAAACAGCTACAACTGGAAATATGCGCTATCCAGAAGGATACCTAAGATAATGGCTATTATATTGATAGGAAGCTCCATTTCCTTTTCATCTACGCTTTTTCAGACCATAACAAATAATCGCATACTAACGCCAAGTGTATTGGGGCTGGATTTACTATATATGTTTATACAAACCTTTATAGTGTTTGTATTCGGGTCTATGAAGATGGCATATCTGGGGAAGAATTTCAACTTCCTAGTGTCTGTTATTTTAATGGTATTGTTTTCTGTAATCATATTTTTAATGCTCTTTAAGAAGAAAAACAATATATTCTTTCTTTTGCTGTTCGGAATGGTATTTGGCACTTTATTTCAGAGCCTAACATCCTTCATGCAGGTTTTAATAGACCCAAATGAATTTTTAGTAATACAGAATAGAAGCTTTGTAAGCTTTAACAATATAAACATGGATTTATTGTGGATTGCAATTATAGGTGTGTTTTTGACGGCTATATACATTTTCAGGCATATAGGCAGTCTGGATGTCATGTCCCTTGGAAGGGATAATGCCATAAGCCTTGGTGTAAATTATGATGTGCAGGTAAAGAGAGTTTTAATTGTAGTAGCAGTTTTGGTTTCCATATCTACAGCCCTTGTTGGGCCTATAACCTTTTTGGGCCTGTTGGTTATAAATATAAGCCGTGAATTCATAAAAACCTATAAGCACAAATACCTTATTCCCGGCTCCATGCTAATAGGTTCAATAATACTGGTAGGCGGCCAGCTTATTGCAGAGAGAATAATGAAATTTGAAACACCTATTGGTGTAGTAATTAACTTTTTAGGAGGTATTTACTTCATATATCTGATACTCAGGGAGGGAAAGGCCATATGATAGAAGCGAAAAATGTAGTTAAAGAGTACAACGGATTTAAGGTACTTGACAATATAAGCCTTAAGATTAATAAAGGAATGGTTACTTCCTTTATAGGGCCTAATGGAGCTGGCAAGAGTACCCTTCTATCAATAATAAGCAGGCTCATTGATAGAGATGGAGGGGAAGTCTATATTGACGGAAAGGAAATAAGAGATTGGGACAGTGGGGAGCTGGCCAGGAAGATTTCCATACTAAAGCAGTTCAATCATATAAACATAAGGCTGACAGTGAGAGAGCTTGTAAGCTTTGGACGCTTCCCCTACAGCCAGGGAAGACTGACAAAGGAAGACTGGCAAAAGGTAGATGAAGCCATTAGATATATGAAGCTGGAGGATATTCAACATAAGTATCTGGACAATTTAAGCGGAGGGCAAAAGCAAAGGGCCTTTATAGCCATGGTAATAGCTCAGGATACAGAATATATACTGCTTGATGAGCCCCTAAACAATCTGGATATTAAACATTCAGTGGATATAATGAAAACATTGAGAAGATTGGCCAATGAACTAGGAAAGACCATTATAATAGTAATTCACGATATAAACTTTGCTTCATGTTATTCAGACTACATTGTGGTTTTAAACAATGGAAGAATAGCTGAAGAAGGAAGAGTTGATGAAATACTTAGGGAGGAAGTTCTGGAGAATATATATGAACTTAAATTCAGTATTCAAAATATAGGAAACAATAGAATATGCGTATATTATTAGAATAAGGAGGAATAATAAAAATGGCAATGATAATTAAAAGAAAAGGAATAGTCATACTGTTTATACTGGCAATAACCATATTGGGATTGGTTGGCTGCAGCACAGCTGATACAGGAACATCTGGCTTAGATGAATCTGAAAATGAAACTATAACTGTTTCTCATCCCCTTGGTGAAGTGACAGTAAAGAAAAATCCAGAGAGAATAATAGTATTTGACTATGCCACACTGGATTCATTGGATGAGATGGGTATAGAGGTATTAGGCCTTCCAAAGAGCAACATACCTGAATACCTAAATAAGTTTAATGATGAAAAGTATGAGGATGTAGGAACGCTGTTTGAGCCTGATTTTGAAAAGATTTATGAGCTCAATCCTGATGTAATATTTATATCAGGAAGGCAGTTGGAACTATATGAAGAGCTTAATGAAATTGCTCCTACAGTATTTCTGCAGGTAGATGGGGCTAAGTACATGGAATCAGTAACCAACAACTTAAAGATATTAGGGCAACTTTTTGACAGGGAAGAGTTTGTAGAAGAGCAGCTTTCAGGAATAAATAGCTCTATAAATGAAATAAAAGAAAAGGTAACTGAAGAAAGCTTAAATGCATTAGTTGTCATGGCAAATGACACTTCCATAAGCGCCTTTGGAAAAGGCTCAAGATTTGGGATGGTTTATGAAGAGTTTGGATTTGAGCCTGCAGACCCTGATCTGGAAGTAGCAAACCATGGCAATAGCATTACATTTGAGTATATTTTGGAAAAGAACCCTGATTATATATTTATAATAGATAGGTCAGCAACAGTTGGAGGAAATGTAACAGCAAAAGAGTTATTTGATAATGAGCTTATAAAGGAAACAGATGCCTATAAGAATGGCAGAATAGTGTACTTAACATCGCAGGTATGGTATGTAGCCTCTGGAGGATTGCAGGGAACAAATATAATGATAGAGGATATACAACAGGTTTTGGATTAGGATATATAAGGGGGCAGCTATTGAGCTGCCCTCTTTCAGCTGAGAGAAGCATTATGTCGATAATAGTAGAAATTTGTAACTTTTTAACAAGAGTAAATAGACAATTATTTTTAAAACTGATATAATTATATCCATGTCAAATTTATAGCAAAAAACTTAGAAAGGATGGTATCATGGAGTCATTAGAAAGGGTTTTAGCAAGTATTGTTTCTTTTGTTAATGGGATTCTCTGGAATTATGTATTAATCTTTGTTTTAGTCGGTACAGGAGTATTTCTTTCCATTGTACTGGGTTTTCCTCAGGTTAAACGATTTGGAAAAGCAGCCAAAAAGGTTTTTGGAGGCGTTTTCAATAAAGAAGAAAGCAAGGAAGGCAGCATGTCTTCTTTCCAGGCTTTAGCTACATCCATAGCTGCTCAGATAGGTACTGGCAATGTAGCTGGAGTAGCTACAGCTATTACTACGGGAGGCCCTGGAGCTGTATTTTGGATGTGGGTATCAGCATTCTTTGGAATGGCTACTATGTTTGTAGAAGCAACATTAGCTCAAAAGTACCGCGAAAAGGATGTTGATGGCCAATTAGTTGGAGGACCAGCCTATTATATTAAAAATGGGTTGAAGTCCAAGGGATTAGCATCATTTTTTGCAATAGCCCTTATTATAGCTTTAGGATTTATAGGGAATATGGTTCAATCCAACTCTATATCAGATGCAATAAGCAGAGCATTTAACATTCCCAATGTAGCAGTAGGTATTGCAATTGCAATTATAGCAGGATTGATCTTCATAGGTGGAATGAGCAGAATTGCAAAATTTGCAGAGCTGGTAGTTCCAGTTATGGCTGCAGTATATATACTTGGCACCCTGATTGTTGCCATAATGTTTAGAGGTAATATTATTCCGGTTTTAAGAGATATATTTGTAGGGGCATTTAGCCCACAGGCAGTTCTTGGTGGAGCTGCAGGCATAGGAATAAAGCAAGCTATTAGATATGGAGTAGCCAGAGGGCTTTTCTCAAATGAAGCTGGTATGGGCTCAACTCCAAACTCCCATGCAGTTGCAGATGTTGATCATCCAACAGAACAGGGGCTTTCATCAATGATAGCTGTATTTATAGATACCATTTTGGTATGTACTGCAACAGCATTAGTTATATTAACAACAGGAGCAGATAAATCAGGCCTTGCAGGTGTTGCCATAACACAGGAGGGATTCAACATTGCATTTGGGGCAATTGGCCAAAAGTTCCTAGCAGTATGCCTTACATTCTTTGCATTTACCACAGTAGTCGGATGGTATTACTTTGGAGAAAACAATGTAAGGTTCTTATTTAAAGGGAAGCTTGCAATTAGGGTATACCAGATTATTGTATTGATATTTATAGTATTGGGTTCATATCAAAAAGTTGGTTTAGTATGGGACTTAGCTGATATGTTTAATGGTATAATGGTTATACCTAACTTGATTGCATTATTCCTGTTGTTTAAAGAATCCAGGAATTTGCTGATAGATTATGATAATCAGCTGGCAAGAGGAGAAAGGCTGCATTATAACTATGAATTTGAAAACTCAAACAGAATTTAGTTAGATAAAATATAAGAGGGCTTCATTCTTATTAAAGGGTTGAAGCCCTCAATTGTATTTTTGGATTCAAATTTTTATTACAATAACCAGTGTCAGTGAAAACATTACATTTTATTTCAAATATATAGGGGTTTCTGTTCTAGCCATGATGATATCCATAGTAATTGCATATAGATTCAAAAGGCGCAAGTATTCCATATAACCCCCATAAGCAAAAAGCGCACCTTTACTCCTGGGTGCACTTTTTATCTATATAAAGTTGAGAACCAATATTACAATGCAATATGCTAAAAGCAGGGAAAAAATAAGCTTTTCTGCAAATCCGTTTGTTTTAACCTTTAATGGGAATACTATATTAGTTTTAACGGGATAAAAAAGTTTAATGCCTTTTGCAGTAAAATAGTCTGCTAAAAGGTGGGAAACATACCCTATAATAAACCCTTTATATATTGGAGATAATCCATATTCCATTAAGGTGAACTTTATTATGGCTGAAAATAAAATAATACCTAGTATGCTGTGGGTAAAGCTTCTATGGTTTGAAACTGCTAAGACAAAAGAAAACAGTCCTATTAGTATAAATAAAGGGATTTTATTTTGTGAATATATGTATATGAATATCAGTCCAATACTTAGGTAAAAAGCTGTCTTAAAGAAATTATTGTTTATTAAGAGCAGTTTTTGATTCAGCTCTCCCTTTGGATGGTCTAAATCTGGTGCCAAGGCGCCAATGGTAGAAGCTGTTATTATTGCCAGCTGTGTATCTATAGGCTTTTTAAAGGATAGAGTAAATCCTATTGCCATACCTATGGCCATGTGAGTTTTTCCTGTCATAGCTATTCTCCTTTAGATGTATATATATTTAATAAGTATACTCTAAAAAATATTAAAGAACAAGTGTTTTGAAGAATAATATTGTGAATATGGTCAAAAATTGTAGTATATTATCTCAATATCCAAGAGAAAATGTCAGGTTATAACAATAAATGGGATTATGATTAAAATATTACATTAGGGGTAAAATATGAGTAACATTAAGGATAATAAAATATATAAAAGCATATATATAGAAGGGGGATAAACATGGATAAAGTTAAACTGGCTATAATATACTATAGTGCAACGGGAACTAACTATCAGATGGCAAAGTGGGCTGAGGAAGCTGCCCTGGAGGCTGGAGCAGAAGTAAGAGTAAGAAAGGTAGAAGAGCTTGCACCAGAAGAAGTAATAAATTCAAATCCAGCCTGGAAAGCACATGTTGAAGCTACAAAGGATGTACCGGTTGCCACCCATGATGACCTGGAATGGGCTGATGCAATAATATTCAGTTCACCAACACGCTTTGGTAATGTAGCAGCTCAGATGAAGAACTTTATAGATAGGCAGGGAGGTCTTTGGGCACAAGGAAAACTTGCCAATAAGGTAGTATCTGCCATGTCATCAGCTCAAAATCCTAATGGCGGACAGGAGACAACAATACATGCCATATATAAATCAATGTGCCATTGGGGAGCAATAATAGTTCCACCAGGATATCTGGATGCATCAGTATTTAAAGCTGGAGGCAATCCATATGGTACATCTACAACTGTAAATCAGGAAAACAAAATGGTGGATGATGTAGAAGAAGCAGTAAAATACCAGGCTAAGCGTACAGTTACCGTAGCAAAATGGATTAAAAAAGGAAAAGAATAAGGAGGGATTTGGTGAGAAGAAATAAACTGTACTTAGTGTTACTTGTAGCAGTAATGGTTATGGCTTTGACAGCATGTGGTTCTAATGATACGGGAGATACAACCTACAAGGATGGTACTTATTATGGAGAAGGAGAACATCGTGAACATGGATATGAAGCAGCAGAGGTTACAATTGAAGATGGCAAGATAGTTAATATAGTGCTAAAGAGAATGACTGCAGAAGGCGAAGAGGTAAACTATGATGAATGGACAGGGGAGAATAACAGGCCAAATCTAAAGCAGATTAGAGAGGATTTAGCCCAGGAAATGATTGATAAGCAAACCTATGAAGTAGATGCCATTGCTACAGCAACGCAATCCTGTGAAGGATGGAAGGAAGCAGTTAAAAATGCGCTTGAGGATGCAAAATAAAAAGGCGGAATTAACCGCCTTTTTATTATTGTATAATACCTCCCATATTCTCGACAATTTCTTTTGCTTTGTTTATGTTTTCTCCTTTAGTTACTATTACTACGAATACGTTTCTGTTTTTACTGACATTGTTTCCATTTATATTATTTGTCAATGAATTGGTTTCTACAGAATTCATGGCTAAGCTTATAAAGCTTTCTTCAATATTGTCAATATCGTCTTTGTAACTATTGGCATCTACATAAACACTTTTTATTCCTTCTGACTTAAGCTTTCTAACAGCTTCAGTAGCAGATTTTAAATCAGGGAAGTAACTTTTAATCTTCATATCTATTCCTCCGTTAAGGCTATTTTTACATCTGTAATTTCCCCAAAATATATTAATTTAATTTCATATTCTCCACTTCATTTTCATAATGTTATTTATATAAAACAATCATTAGTGCTATGGGTGGGGAAATGGCTGGAAGAATCAGGATGTATTTAACTAAATTGAACAGAAAGGCATTAACAGTATCAGGTGCAATAATATTATTAATACTTCTGATAAACTTACATAGATATGAGGTATTAAATATATTCAGTTTTATGAAGGAAAACTTAATAGTAATAGATGCAGGGCATGGGGGAATAGATGGAGGTACCGGGAAAAAGAACGATATACTGGAAAAGGATATAAATCTACAGGTAAGCAAGAAGTTGAAAAAGGAACTGATAGTAGAAGGGTTTCAGGTTATAATGACAAGGGAAGAGGACATTTCCCTGGAGGATCTAAGCGAAATAAGCGGCTCCAGGTATAGAAGGGACCTGAACGCCAGGAAGAGTATCATAAATAACAATAAGCCACTAGTATTTGTAAGCATTCACTGCAATTCAAGCAAAAGGAGTACAGCCAAAGGAATCAAAATATATTACTATCCTGAGTCTATTGAAGGGGAAAAGCTAGCCAAATGCATAAGCTTATCCATAGATGAAAACTTCTATAAGGGGTATATGAAGGAAGAGAACATGAAGTCAGAAATACTTACCGAAGATTTCTTTATACTAAGGGAAACGGAATATCCAGGGGTACTGATAGAAGTAGGCTTTTTAACAAATCCTGAAGAAAACAGGCTATTGAGGGATGATGAATATCAAAGGCAAATAGCCCGGGCTATTAAGAAGGGAATACTTAAATATTTGGAGGAAGCTAGGAGATAACCCTAGCTAATTTTATTGTGGTATAATGCTTTTGGGAGGGATACATATGAATAAATATGAGAATAATAGAAATTTCATGAAATCAAATTTCCACGAGGAGGTAGAATCTGATCAGCAGAAACAATTGCCTCAGCCACCGCTTCAGAAACCATACAGCGAGGAGGATGAATTAATAGAGTTACCTAAGGCAGATAAGGGAATTGTAATCAAAAATGATGCATATGACTGTATAATGGATAGAATGAGCCATAGGAAATATAAGGATGGTTTTTTGAAGCTTGAAGAGCTTTCATACTTACTTTATATGACTCAGGGAGTTAAATCCATCAGAGGGAATAACTATGCAACATTAAGACCAGTACCATCAGCAGGTGCAAGACATCCTTACGAAACCTATCTGGCAGTTGACAGGGTAGAAGGTTTGAAAAAGGGAATATACAGGTATGTTCCTATAGAGCATAAGCTATTGCTGGTAAAGGAGGATAAGGATATATCCAGCCATATTATAGAAGGAGCATTGGGTCAGAAGTTTGCAGGCACTGCTCAGGTAAACTTCATATGGAGTGTTATACCTTACAGAAGTGAATGGAGATATGCACATAAATCCCACAAGGTGATGCTCATAGATGTAGGGCATATTTGTCATGCCTTATATTTAGCCTGCGAAACCATAGGTTTAGGTACCTGTGCCATTGCAGCCTATGACCAGAAGTACATGGATAATCTAATAGGTGTAGATGGAGAAGATGAATTTGTAGTATATATGGCAACAGTGGGGAGAGTGAAGTAAAGGTTTGAACAAATGAGCCAGATAATATAATCTGGCTCATTTTATTTTTGATGAAATTATAATATAATCATAGTAAACAGAAACTCACCTACTTCAGGAGGGAATATATATGGAATTTAACCTTTTAAATTATAAATACCCATCTCAAAGAACTGTAACTGTAGGAAACAGGGGAATGGTGGCCACATCACAGCACCTAGCTGCCAATGCTGGCTTGGATATTATTAAAAAGGGAGGTAACGCTATAGATGCTGCTATAGCTACAGCAGCTTGCCTTACAG
>ENA-UPSB01001677-UPSB01001677.1-bioreactor-metagenome-genome-assembly--contig:-NODE-1677-length-24804-cov-16.159966_pt1 | contig 24804 bp, 25 predicted proteins | sample MGYA00238182_ERZ773286 | MGnify/ENA primary metagenome ERZ773286 (study PRJEB29026, sample SAMN07631240) | bioreactor metagenome | isolation source: Switchgrass digestor | place: USA: Dartmouth... | reverse complement strand
TTTTTATTTTTCTTCACCGGTAACAATCCAGTAAAGAAATCCTACTAACAGGCTTCCTCCTATGATATTTCCCAGGGTAACAGGAATCAGATTTTGTGTAAATATCGCTCCCCAGCTTATATTTTTTGCTCCTTCTACAAAATTCTGCGCTATCATTCCTGCTGGTAGAAAATACATATTAGCAATACTATGTTCATAGCCTAAAGCTACAAAGGTAGTGATGGGAATGGGGATGACAAAGAGTTTAGTAAGATTATTTTCTGAAAATAGGGAAAGTAATACTGCTAGACACACCAGCCAATTGCAGAGGATACCCCGGAAAAAAGCCTGAGGAAAAGTTAAACTTACTTTAGCGTCTAATATGGCATAGGCTCTTTCTGCTATGAGAAAGTTTCCCATAGAAAATAATCCGGATAAATAATAAAGAAGGAGTAACAGTAGCGCTCCTAAAAAATTTCCGGCATATACTATTAACCAGTTAATTAAAGTTTTCCTCCACAGAGAGGGAGAGTCAAAGCATCGGTAAGTTAATAAGCAATTGCCGGTAAAGAGCTCTGCTTTTCCCAGAATTACCATAATTAACCCTACTGAAAAAACTAACCCTCCTAAAAGCTGGTTAAGCCCTAAAGGTAGAGAAGAGGTGGTAACTAAAGTAAAAAGTTGAGCAGCAAAGCCAATGTATGCCCCTGCTAATATAGCGGCGATAAAGATAATTTTCCCTCTTTTTTCACTTTTTCCTTCGCACCACTTGTGGATGATTGTTTTTTCTTCACTCATTTTTAATCCCCCTTAAAATAAAACTTAGAATTAATTTTGTTAAAAAATTATATAGCATAGTTATAGATTTTCCCATCGCCTTATGCTAAGATAACAAAAAATTAAGAGAGGGAGGATCCGAAATGGCGGAAATTTTGGATCAAATGGCCAAAGAACTTTTTGCCGGTAATGCCAAAGCTGTAGCAGAGCTCACTCAAAAAGCTCTGGATGAGGGTTTTGCACCTCAGGAAATTTTGACCGAAGGTTTGATAAAAGGTATGAATGAAGTGGGGGTGAAATTTAAGGCTAATGAAATTTATGTTCCCGAGGTGTTAATTGCAGCGCGAGCTATGAAAGCCGGAATGGAAATTCTAAGACCCAAGCTGGCGGAAACGGGGGTAAAACCAGTGGGTCAAATGGTCATTGGAACGGTAAAAGGAGACCTTCATGACATTGGTAAAAACTTGGTAAGTATGATGATGGAGGGAGCCGGTTTCGAGGTAATTGATTTAGGTATTGATGTACCGGCGGAAAAATTTATTCAGGCTATAAAAGAACACCAGCCTCAACTGGTGGGGATGTCTGCACTTTTAACCACTACTATGATTCAGATTCGGGAGAATATTAAAGCTTTCCAGGAAGCAGGGGTTAGAGATAAGGTAAAAGTTATGATCGGGGGAGCTCCGGTAACTCAGAAATTTGCCGATGAAGTAGGAGCAGATGGCTATGCCCCTGATGCTGCTTCAGCTGTAGACAAAGCTAAGGAATTATTGGGTATTAGCTGAGCTTTTAACTTCTTCTAAAAAAATAAGAGAGGGAATATTCCCTCTCTTTTATACTGAATTAATTAAATATTTTATTTAATAAATAATTTAAAATTTAAATTTAGGAGGGTAGAAATGTTAAACGATTTAGAAATTGCCCAAAGAGCACAGATGAAACCTATTGCTGAGATAGCAGAAAGCTTGGGGTTATCTTCTGAGGATATCGACTTCTATGGCAAATATAAAGCTAAAGTTTCTTTAGAAGTGTTAAAAAAATTTTCTGGAAAACCTCAAGGCAAATACATTGATGTTACTGCTATTACTCCCACTCCTTTAGGAGAAGGAAAAACAGTAACCACCATTGGTCTTTCTCAAGCTCTTAATAAAATTGGTAAAAAAAGTATAGTTTGCATTCGCCAACCCTCCTTAGGTCCGGTTTTTGGAATTAAAGGGGGAGCAGCAGGAGGTGGATATGCACAGGTAGTGCCTATGGAAGATTTTAATCTTCATCTTACCGGTGATACTCATGCTGTGGCTACTGCTCACAACTTACTGGCTGCTTTTATCGATAATCATCTTCATCATGGTAATAAATTAAATATTGACCCCTTTACTCTTAGCTGGCCTCGAGTGGTGGATATCAGCGACCGAGCATTGCGAAAGATAGTTATCGGCTTGGGAGGGAAAACCAACGGAGTCCCGCGAGAAAGTAGTTTTGACATTGCTGTAGCTTCAGAAGTAATGGCTATTTTGGCTCTAACTACTGATATTTTTGACTTACGGTCACGCTTAGGGCGAATAGTTATTGGTTACGATAACAATAAAAAGCCAGTTACTGCTGAAGACTTACATTGTGCTGGAGCAATGACGGTTTTGATGAAGGAAGCTATTAAGCCTAATCTTTTACAAACCTTAGAAAACACTCCTTGTTTTGTGCATGCTGGCCCTTTTGCTAATATCGCTCATGGAAATAGCTCCATTGTTGCCGACCAAATTGCTCTGCGCCTGAGTGATTATGTGGTTACCGAAAGCGGCTTTGGTGCCGATTGTGGGATGGAAAAATTTATGGATATCAAATGTCGCTATAGTGGCCTAACTCCCAATTGTGTAGTGATGGTTACTTCCATCAGGGCCTTGAAAATGCACAGCGGAAAGTATAAAGTAGTTGCTGGTAAACCTTTGGATCCGGGGTTAACGTGCGAAGATATAGAGGCGGTAGAAAAAGGAGCAGAAAATATGGTAAAACAGATTGAAAATGCTCGTCTTTTTGGGGTGCCGGTGGTAGTGGCTATCAATCTCTTTACTTCTGATACTGATAGAGAAGTAGAAACGGTGAGAAAAATCGCTTTAGAAAGTGGGGCTTTTGCTGTAGAAATATCTGAGGTATGGGAAAAAGGGGGAGAAGGAGGAAAAAATTTAGCCGAAGCAGTGGTGAGAGCCTGTGATGAACCTCAAAATTTCCACTTCCTCTATCCCTTAGATATTCCCATTAAAGAGAAAATCGAAATTATAGCTACCCAGATTTATGGCGCCGATGGGGTGACTTATGAGCCCAAAGCTGAAGCAGGGATTAAAAGATTTACCGAGTTAGGTTGGGATAAGCTACCTATCTGTATGGCCAAAACTCATCTTTCTCTTTCTCATGACCCCAATTTGAAAGGTAGACCCCGAGGATTTAAAGTTCCCATCCGAGATATCCGTCCCTCTATCGGTGCGGGATTCCTCTACCCTCTTTGTGGAGAGATGAGCACTATGCCTGGCTTGCCCTCGGAACCAGCGGGAAATAAAGTAGATATTGACGGGGAAGGGAGAGTAGTAGGTCTTTTTTAAGGGAGGAAAAAGTGAACTACGACTTGGTAATAATGGGGGGAGGAGTAGCAGGATTAACTCTCGCTCAAACCTTGCAGGATAAGCTGGAAGTTTTAGTGGTAGAAGAGTCATCTCCGGGGGGGATGGCCTCAAAGTTAGGGTGTAAAGCTACTGATGAGTGCCTCTCCTGCGGAGTTTGCCGATTTATCAATATAGAAAGAGAGCTGTGCTTTAAGAAATTTGATATTTGGGAAGGTAGAAAAATAACTTCTGTGGATAAATCCGACAGGGGATTTCACCTTAAAACTGAAAAAGGAGAAAAAGTTACCAGCCAGTTGCTAGCTGTGGCAACTGGCGCCTCTCCTTTAGAGATCAAAAATCTTTCTCGCTGGGGAGGAGGTTTACCCCGGGTTTATAGTGGCTGGGACATAGAAAGAGGTCTAAACGAAGGTATCATCTCTTCTTTTCGAGATTGTTCCTCTTTGGCTTTTATCCAGTGTGCTGGCTCTCGTAATTTCAAAGAGAAGCGGGGTTATTGCTCTCAAGTGTGTTGTCGCTATGCTTTGCGTATCGCTGAAAATCTCAAGTTTTCTTTCCCTCAAATGAATATTGATTTTTATTATATGGATTTGCAAATTCTGGGAAAGAAAAAAGAGAAATTATGGAAGATAGCTGATAAAATTAATCTAATTCGCCACCTACCTTATGAAGTAAAAGAAGAAGGGGGAAAGTTGTCTCTGGTTTTTGAAGAACAAGGAGTCGAGAGAAAAAGCTATGATGCCCTCGTGCTTTCCGTGGGAATGGTTCCTTCCTCAGGAACTAAAGAAATAGGAAAGTGGTTAGGGCTTAATTTTGATTCTACCGGTTTTATTAAATCTTATGGTTTGGGTCATACCTCTTGTGAGGGAGTTTTTGTATGTGGAACAGCTTGTGGTCCTAAGGACATTGAAACTACTCAGGAAGAGGCCCAAAAGGTGGGAGAAGAAATCTGGCGAGTGAGGAGAGGATGAAGTGAATAAACTTCTCTGGTTAGAGAATGAGGCTTTTTCTTTTCCCGATTTCTGGATAGAGGAGATGGAGAGAGATAACGGCTGGAAAATAGAAGTGAAAAATTGGGGAAATAAACCCGACAATTTTACCGAATACGATAGGATTTTTATTTTAGGAGATAGCTTTTCCTTCACTCAAGAAAAAATATCCTCGCTCTCTGAGGAGTGGGAAGTGAATCCTCTAAAGGTTCGAGTTTTCCCCGCAGAAGAAGTGAAAATTATTTTTCCTAAGTCTTTTTTATCTATCTTGGAGAAGTTTATAATTCAATCTCTTTCCCAACCTCTTTTCCCCGTTGAAGCCCGAAGGGTGGTTCCTGAAAATAGAGTTTTAGTTTTACCTCAATTATCTCCGGCTTTAGAACAAACCTTGAAAAAAAGAGGAATAGATACAATAGTTCCTCCTTCTTCTTTTTCTCTCCAGAGAGAGGGGATAAATTTTCGCCTTTATCCTTCCGGAGATAACGTTGGAGCGATAATAATATCGCCTCTTGAAGAAAAGAAATTTCCGATTTCTTTTTCTTCTTCGGTGCAGGATACTCGAAAGTTAGTAGACATAGAGTTTATGGAAAAAGAGATAGAAAAAAGGGATTTCAGGAAAGAAACTATAGGATTTATCATTCCTAAAAAAGGAGTAACTGAGAAAGAATGGCGGAAAGCTTTTCACCTTTCTCAAACTCTAGTAGAAAGAGATAAAGCGGAAGTTTTTATTTTGGTAGAAGAGGTGTTGGTGGCTGGAGAAAACTTAGAAAAAGAATATCGGAAGGCTCGCTCCTCCGGAGTTATTTTTGAAAAAGTGGACTTCTCCAAATTAGGAACGAGGCCTACTCTGGATATGCGAGGGATAGAAGTGGAGTTCGCTACTGAGCGAGATAAATTAAAGCGAGAAGTAAAAGTGGATTGGTTGGTTCTGCTTCCCGAGAGGAATATCCTTCCTTTTAAGCTCGCTCCTTTCTTTTGCGGAGATAAGATAGAGGGAGAAATTTTGCCTCTGGAAAATCCCAATGTTTTGCCTTTTTCTTCGGGAATAGAAGGAATTTTTCTGTGCCCTTCCGAGAAGGAAGAGGAGCTCTCTTTGGTTATAAAAAAATATTTAACCGAGGGAGTAGTAAGGGAGATAGGTAGAGGAGAGGTAGACGAAGAAAAATGTGTTCTGTGTCTTACCTGTTTGCGCACCTGTCCCTGGGAGGCTATAGAAATAGAAGGGGAAAGGAAAAAAGCTCGAATAAATGGGGAACGATGCCATCTCTGTGGGCTCTGCGCTTCTTTTTGCCCGGCTCACGCTATCGAAATAAAAGGTTTATCACTTGAAAACTGGGTCTCTGCAGTCTCTTTAGGAGGAAAAAATGAGAGTAGTAGCTTTAGGTTGTGATAAAAGTGGTTATCCTGCTCTTCTTCGGTGGGGAGAAGAAGGTTCTCTTCCTTTTGATGAAGTAAAAATTTTTTCTCTCCCTTGTCTGGGTTTGGTGACCGAGGAAGTAATTTTCCGCATTTTGGAAAATAGTGACGCTCTGCTTTTGGCTGGTTGCCCTCTGGATAGCTGTCACAATCAAAAGGGAAGCCAGGGAGTTTATCTCAAAGTAAAAAGAGTGAATTCTCTATTACAAGAAGCCGATATTCCGAAAAAAGTAGCTATAGCTTTTGTCACTTCCGGTAAGGTAGGGGAGATAGAAAAAGTGAGTGAGGAGCTCCTCGGGAGAGAAAAATGATAATAGCTGAGCGAAAGCCGATTAAAGAAATTTTGTCTTTTTTAGGGCCTGGAGAAAAAATCCTGGTTTTAGGTTGTGGGACTTGCGTCACAGTTTGTATGTCGGGAGGAGAAAAAGAAGCCCGAGAGCTTTCTTCTCTTTTGCGCCTGAAAGGATGGGAAACAAAAGATTTAACTGTAGAGAGGCAATGTGAGCCGGAATTTAATCTACGGGCGAGAGAAGAAATAGCGAAAGTAGATGCAATAGTTTCTTTAGCCTGTGGAGTGGGAGTGCAGGCTCTTGCCGAGTGCTTTCCGGAGAAAAAGATTTTCCCCGGTCTCAACACTACTTTTATGGGTATGCCGAAAGAGCAGGGCTTATGGGAGGAGCGATGCTGGGGTTGTGGAAATTGCATCGTACATCTTTTTGGTTATGTTTGTCCGGTTACTCGCTGTGCTAAAAGTCTCCTGAATGGACCCTGTGGAGGTTCAAAAAATGGGAAATGTGAAGTAAAGCCCGATAGAGATTGTGCTTGGCAGCTCATCTATGACCGACTGAAAAAAGAAAACCGATTAGAGGTTCTGTATGCCCTTCAGCCTCCCCGGGATTGGTCTACTTCTCGCTATGGAGGACAGAGGAAAATGATACGGGAGGATGTCCGGTTATGAGTGCTTTAGAAGAAATCCTTCGCCGGGGAGAGTTTGTAGTTACGGCAGAAGTGGGACCTCCCAAAGGAACCAACCGAGAAGTAATAGAGAAAAAATGTACTGGACTGCAGGGTTTTGTGGATGCGGTAAATATCACCGATAATCAGACCGCTATTGTTCGTCTTTCCAGCTTTGCCAGCTGTTTGATAGCTAAAGATAAGGGGATAGAACCGGTGATGCAGATGGTCTGCAGAGACCGAAATCGCATCGCTCTCCAGAGTGATTTTTTAGGTGCTTGTGCTTGGGGAGTGGAGAATTTTCTCTGCCTTACTGGAGACCACCAAAGTATGGGGAATCACCCTCAATCTAAGAATGTTTTTGATATAGATTCTATACAGCTTTTGCAAATTTTCAAAAATATGAGGGACGAAAAAGTTTTTCAAAATGGTGAACCTTTAAAAGGAGAGATAAAAGCTTTTCTGGGAGCAGGAGAAAACCCTTTTGCCGACCCTTTAGAATTTCGGGTGATTCGCTTAGCTAAAAAAATATCAGCGGGAGCACAGTTCATTCAGACCCAGGCAGTTTTTGACCTGGAAATTTTCTCCCGATTTATGGAAGAGGTAAGGAAAATGGGTCTGGATAAAAAAGCCTTTATTTTAGCCGGGGTGATTCCAGTTAAGTCTCTTTCAGCTTTGAATTATATGAAAAACGAGGTTCCGGGGTTGGTAGTCCCTGATTATTTAGTAGAGAGAATGAGGGAGGCTAAAGACCCCAAAGAGGAGGGAGTAAAAATCTGCTTGGAAACTATTGAGCAGCTGAAAAAGATAGAGGGAGTGAGGGGAGTGCATATTATGGCTATATCCTGGGAAAGCATAGTCCCAGATATAGTAAGGGGAGCTAACTTGTACCCTCGTTCGGGGAGGAGCTAAAGTGATGGCTGTGGATTATCAATTCAAATATCAGGTGGCGAATCGTCCAGGGGGAGAAGGATTATTGGTTTGTTTTTCCTGTGGTATCTGTACTGCCGGGTGTCCGGTGGCAGAGGTAGAAGGAGGTTTTAACCCTCGACGAATAATTCATGAAGTGTTATTGGGAGAAAGAGAAAAAGTGTTACGCTCCAAATTTATCTGGATGTGTGTAGGGTGTTACCGTTGCACTGCTCATTGTCCTCAAGATGTAGAGTTCACAAACATTTTGAAAGTTTTACGAGAGATGGCTACCGAAGAAGGTTATGTAGATACCCACTGGATAAAAATAGTAGAAGACATAGATCGCCGAACCCAGAAGTTACGCCGGGATTTGATTGATTATCTGTGGGAGGAAAAAATCCCCTCTTTTCAAGAATATGTCAATTTTTACCAGGAAGAAACTCGGAAGCTCCCCTGGGTGGAAAAACAAGGAGAAGAAAAGAATGGCTGAAAGTAAAGTGGGCAAGGTTTTGGTGGTAGGAGGAGGAATAGCAGGTATTCAGTCGGCACTGGACCTGGCTAACTCGGGTTTTAAGGTATATCTGGTAGAATCTTCTCCTTCTATTGGGGGGCTGATGGCTCGCTTGGATAAAACTTTCCCCACTAATGATTGTGCTATGTGCATTCTCTCTCCTAAATTAGTGGAATGTGGGAGGCATCTCAATATTGAAGTTCTCTCCTACTCAGAAGTAGAGTCCATTGAGGGAGAAGCAGGTAATTTCACCGTAGGGGTGAGAAGAAAAGCCCGATTTATAGAAGAAGATAAGTGCACTGGTTGTGGTGATTGTGCAGAAGTTTGCCCGGTGGATTTACCTAATGAGTTTGAAGGAAAGCTGAGTAACAGAAAAGCTATATTTCGCTATTTTCCCCAGGCTTTTCCTGGTGCTTTTACTATTGAAAAAAAGGGGGTGCCTAACTGCCAGGCAGGCTGCCCTTTGGAGCAAAAAGCAGAGGGCTACATCGCTCTTATAAAAAAAGGAAAGTTTGAAGAAGCGCTGCGGACTGTCTATATGGATAATCCTTTTCCCGGTATCTGCGGGAGAGCTTGCCATCACCCCTGTATGGAACGCTGCCAGCGAGCTATTTTAGATGAGCCTCTGGGAATACCCTACCTCAAGCGGTTTTTAGCTGATTACGGAAAAGAAAAAGGTCTTCGTCCACTTACCTTCCCCGAAGAAAAAAAGGGAAAAAGAGTAGCCATAATTGGAGCAGGTCCCAGTGGTTTGAGCTGTGCCTATTTTTTAAGTTTAAAAGGCTATGATGTGACTGTTTTAGAAAAGGAGAAGAAAGCCGGAGGAATGATGACTTTTGGTATTCCTCCTTATCGTCTTCCTCGAGAGGTAGTAGGAGAAGAGATAAAAGTTATCGAAAACTCGGGAGTAAAAATAGTCTATGGCCGGGAATGGGGTAAAGATTTCTCGCTTTCTACCTTATTTGAGGAAGGTTTCTCTTCTGTATATGTAGCTGTGGGAGCCTGGAAGGGGATGAAGTTAGGGGTAGAAGGAGAAAATCACCCTCGAGTGTGGGATGGTCTTCGGTATCTGGTTTCCTTAAACCAGGGAAACGGTATCCCTCAGGCTGAAAATGTAGTGGTGATTGGAGGAGGTAACGTCGCCATAGATTGTGCTCGCAGCGCTCTGCGCCAGGGAGCAAAGCGGGTTTCGGTGTATTATCGCCGTTCTCGAGAAGAAATGCCGGCCCGGGATGAGGAAATCGAAGAAGCGCAAGAAGAAGGGGTAGAGTTTTATTTTTGTGCCAGCCCTCGGAGATTCATTGAGCGAGATGACCATCTATTTATGGAAACTTATGTTATGAGGTTGTGTGCTCCTGATGAGTCGGGAAGAAGAAGGCCAGAAATTATCCCTGGAGCTGGTTTTGAAGTGGAAGGAGACCTTTTCTTAGTGGCTACGGGACAAAAAATAGACCTACCAGAAGGAGAATTAGAATTAACCCCCTCGGGGACAATAATGGTAGATGATGCTTTGCATACTTCTCGAAAAGGAGTTTTTGCTGGGGGAGATGTGGTTTTAGGTCCGGCTACTTTGGTAGAAGCTATAGCTCAGGGGAAAAGAGCTGCTCTTTCTATTGCCAGTTTCTTAGAAGGGAAAGAATTCCGAGAAGAAAAAAGACATCCTGCCCCGTTGAGTATTCCCTGGAATAGAGAAAGAGAACCTCAAGTAAAAATGAAAAAACTCAAACCCTCAGAGAGAGTTAAAGATTTTGGAGAGGTGAGCGCAGGATACACCGGCGAGGAGGCACAAAAAGAAGCAAGAAGGTGCCTTGCTTGTGGGGGATGCGCAGAGTGCGGGCAGTGTGTTTTAGCCTGTCAGAGAGGAGCTATAAATCACCAAGAACAAGATAGAGAAGAAAAAATAGAGGTAGGAGCGATAATTTATGCTACCGGAGCGAAAGTATTTGACCCCTCTTCGGCTTATCGAGAGTTGGGGTATAAGAAATATCCTAATGTGGTTACCAGCCTTGATTTGGAGCGCATTCTCAATGCTTCTGGTCCTTTCCAGGGGAAAGTGGTAAGACCCGGAGATGGGAAAGTTCCTCGAAAAGTGGCTTTTATCCAGTGTGTGGGCTCCCGAGACCCGGAAAGAGGTAAACCTTATTGTTCTTCGGTGTGCTGTATGTATGCTATCAAAGAAGCGCTGGTAGCTAAAGAACATTTATTGTTAGAAGGGGAGAAAGATTTCCAGGTTACTATTTTTTATATTGACCTTCGCGCTTATGGGAAAGATTTTGAGCGCTATTATGAACGAGCTAAAAAAGAGGGAATCCGTTTTGTCCGGAGCAAAATAGATAAAGTGCAAGAACTGGATAATGGAGATTTGGAACTTTATTATTCCAACCCCCAGGGAGAGGTAGAAAAAGAAAATTTTGATTTAGTAGTGCTATCAGTAGGGTTGGAAGTGGAAGAGAAAGAAAAAGATACTCTGGAAAATTTGGGTTTCTCTCTCAGCCCGGAGGGCTTTCCCTATACCGATTCTCTTTTTCCTGTTCGTTCCTTAAAAGAAGGGGTATGGATAGCAGGAACATTAGGTGGGCCAAAGGATATCCCCGATACGGTAGTTGAGGCCAGTGCTGCTGCAAGTGAGGTGGCTTCTTTTCTTCATTCTTCTCGTTTCCAGGAAGTAAAAGAAAAGGAATATCCCCGGGAGAGGGATGTGGAATCTGAGCCATTACGTATTGGAGTGTTCATCTGCCACTGCGGGATAAACATCGCTGGAGTGGTAAACATAGAAGAAGTAGCGGAGAAAGTAAAAAAGCTCCCTGGAGTAGCTTATGTAGAAACTAACCTTTATACCTGTTCTCAAGATACTCAGGAGAGGATCAAAGAAAAAATACAGGAATATCATCTAAATAGAATAGTAGTGGCTTCCTGTTCTCCCCGCACTCACGAGGTTCTCTTTCAGGAAACTCTCCGGGAAGTGGGACTAAACCCCTATCTTTTTGAGATGGCTAACATTCGCGACCAGTGTTCCTGGGTGCACCAACTTCAACCAGAGGAAGCCACCAGAAAAGCTCAGGATTTAGTGTCTATGGCAGTAGCCAAAGCCTCTTTTTTGGAACCTCTGCAGCCTATTTCCCTTCCGGTAGAGAAATCGGTTCTCATCGTGGGAGGAGGGATTGCTGGCTTAGTGGCAGCCAAAGAAGCCCAAAGTCAAGGCTTGCGGGTGTATCTCGTGGAAAAAGAAAAGGAATTAGGAGGGCAACTGCGAGGTTTTGCTCACCGCTTTACGTTAGAAGGGGAAGATTTAGTAGAGTTTAAAAATAGTTTGGAGAAAGATATCAGCGAACACCCAGATATAGAAGTGTTTCGAGAGGCAGAAGTAGTAGAAGTCAACGGTTTTGTGGGTAATTTTGAAAGCAAACTCCGCATCAAGGGAGAGGAAAAAGTTATCCGCCACGGAGGAGTGATTATCGCTACCGGCGCTACAGAATACCATCCTCGAGAGTTCCATTATGGAGAGGACCAGAGAATTATTACCCAAGTAGAGTTAGAAAGAATGATGGATAGAGGATTATCTTCTTTTCCCCGGCGAGTGGTTATGATTCAATGTGTGGGCTCCAGAGACGAAAAGCATCCTTATTGCAGTAAAGTCTGTTGCTCTACAGCGTTAAAAAATGCTCTATCTCTCAAAAAACTCTCTCCTCAGGTAGAGATATGCATCCTTTATCGAGATATGAGAAGTTATGGGTTAGCAGAAAGCTATTATCGGGAAGCTCGAGAAAAAGGAGTAATTTTTATCCCCTATCCTGACGATTTTCCTCCTTCTTTATCTTTGGGAGAGGATATTACTTTGCATCTGCGGAGTTCCTTAGGAGAAGAAGTTACCCTTCTTAGTGATTTGGTGGTTTTGAGTGCCGGGATAGAGCCACACAGTGACGATAAAGTAGCTCAGCTATTTAAAGTGCCTCTGAATCAAGATGGTTTCTTTTTGGAAGCTCATGTAAAGCTAAGGCCGGTAGATTTTGCGACCGATGGGGTTTATGTTTGTGGTTTAGCTCACAGTCCTAAACCAGCCCGGGAAAGTATCTTGCAAGCTAAAGCCTGTGTTTCTCGACTTATGAATGTTTTAAGTAAAGACACTATTCAATCCGGAGCACAAATTGCTGAAGTGATAAAAGAAAGATGCACCGCTTGTGGTGATTGTGAGAAAGTTTGTCAGTATCGAGCAGTCAAGATAAACCAGGAGAAAAAGGTAGCCGAGGTTAATGCTGCTTTGTGCAAAGGGTGTGGTCTTTGTAGTGCTACCTGTAAAAGTGGAGCCATCCGGGTGCAGGGCTTTACCCCGGAAGAAATAGTCTCTGAGGTGGAATATATACTATGAAAAACGATTGGGAGCCTAAAATTGTAGCTTTTTTGTGCCACTGGTGTAGCTATGCCGGTGCTGATTTAGCAGGAATAAGCAGGATTCAATATCCTCCTAACATCCGGGTGATTCGAGTTCCTTGTTCGGGAGCAGTTAATCCTCTTTATATTTTGAAAGCTCTGCGAGAAGGAGCAGATGGAGTTCTGGTGTCTGGCTGTCATCCTGGTGATTGTCACTACTTAAGTGGTAATTATTTTGCCCGACGCAAATTTTTTGTTCTCCATGAATTGCTACAGTGGCTGGGAATAGAAAAAGATAGAGTGCAATTTTCCTGGGTTTCAGCTTCGGAAGGGCAAAAATTTTCTCAAGTGGTAGAAGAGACAGTAGAGAAAGTAAAAAAATTAGGTCCCGCTCAAAAGTTGGTGAAGGAGTTTACTTTCTATGTTTGAGAGAGAAATACGAAGAAGAGCTAAGGAGCTTTTAGAAGCAAAGGCAGTAGACTTAGTTATTGGCTATACCTCCGGGTCTTTACCTTTTCAGGCGAGACCCATTTTGGTTTCCTCTCCTGAAGATACAGAGCAACTGGTGTGGAATCACTTTTGCAGCCCCAATTTAGCTCGCTATCTTTTGCCCTACCGAGAGAGCTCTAAAAAAATTGCTCTTTTGGCTAAAGGGTGTGATACCCGAGCGGTGGTAATTCTCCTCCGGGAAGAGCAATTTCCCCGAGAGAGAATCCATATAATAGGATTACCGTGCTCGGGGATAATCAGTAAAAGAAAATTAGAAGAGAAGCTGGGGGAGATAAAAGAAGAAGATTTCTCCTGGGAAGAAAATAGTTTCCTCTGCCAGGGTAAAAAGTGGGAAATAGACTCTTTTTTGGAAGATACCTGTGCCCGTTGCCGATACCCCAACCCCCCTCTTTGGGATGATTTGATAGGAGAGAAAAGAGAGCCGCGGGAATCCAGCGTAGATTATTTAGAAAAAATAAGTAGCCAAGCGGAAGAAGAGAGATGGCAGTTTTTTACCCAAGAGTTGAGCCGCTGTATTCGCTGCTATGCCTGTCGCAATGCCTGTCCTTTGTGCTATTGTAAAGAATGTTTTGCCGAAAGTGATGTCCCTCGCTGGATAAGTGGTGTTCCCACTCTTTCTGATAACTTATTTTTCCATTTAGGTAGAAGCATGCATTTAGCTGGAAGGTGTGTAGAGTGTGGGGCTTGCGAACGGGCTTGTCCGGAGGAGATAAAAATTGGGCTTTTGCCGCTAAAAGTGGAAGAGATAATCAAAAATAACTTTTCTTTTGAAGCCGGGTTATCACTGGAGGAAGAAGCTCCTCTTTTAACGTATAAAGAGAATGACCCCGGGGAATTTATAAAGTGAGGGAAATGATGGGCGAGGGATTAATAGCTAAGGACAAATGGTGGGAGTGGATAGAAGATAAAAAAGACAGAATATTTTTGACCGAGCGGGCTAAAAAAAGATATGGAGAATGGTTTCCCCCAGAGGTAAAAATGGTGAAGAATGGAAAAGAAGTTCTTCTTCCCCCGGGAGAAGAAATGTATCGTTACTTGTGGACAGGGGAAGAATGGAAAGTAGAAGAAAGAGAATTTTCTTATGAGCCTTCCTTTCTTTTTCTTCTTCCCTGTGAGGCTCGGGCAATAATTGAAGTAACCGATAAAGTTTTTCTGCACCCTCCAGTAGATAAAAATTACTGGTTGAGAAGGAAGTCTCTTTCTTTGGGAATTTTAGCTTGTCTTCAGCCGGAACCCACTTGTTTTTGTTCTTTAGTGGGAGGAGGTCCTTTTTGGAGAGACGAAGAGGCTTTATTTTTGGTTCCTCGAAAAGAAGATATTTATATCGAAGGAAGAGGAGAGCCTTTCTCCTTTAGTGAAGAAGGAGGAGAAAAAATAAAACAAGAAATTCAAACTCTACAAAAGGAAGTTGAAAAGGGGCTTCCTTCTCCGCTTCCTTCTTATTTTCCTCAGGAACTTTACCATCATTTTGAAGATGAAGAATGGAATGCTCTCAGCTGGCGTTGTATAAATTGTGGCGCTTGTACTTTTTTGTGTCCTACCTGTTATTGCTTTGACTTGAGTATAGAAGGAAGATTAAAAGGGTTTCAGCTCCGCAGCTGGGATAGCTGTATGTTTCCTAAATTTACTCTGCATGCTTCTTTTCATAACCCTCGTCCTACGGGAAAAGAGCGAGTGAGGCAAAGAGTGATGCACAAATTTTCTTATTTTCCTGAGCGAGAGGGAAATTTTGCCTGCGTAGGTTGTGGGGTGTGTGTGGAAAAATGCCCGGTTAACTGGGATATTAGAGAGGCTTTAGAGAGGATGGTGGAAAAAATTGACCGCCTCAGAACTTGAAGTTAATAATCCTTATCTACCTCTTCTTTTACCTATAGTAGAAATTATTGAAGAAACCAGAGATATCAAAACTTTTCGCTTGCAAGGAGACTCTATCTTTTCCTATCTTCCCGGACAGTTTGCTGAAGTGTTTGTTCCTGGGAGAGGAGAAGCCCCCTTTTCTATAACTTCTTCTCCCACCAGTGGGCAAATTTTAGAGTTCAGTATTAAAAGAATAGGAACAGTAACTACAGCCTTGCATCGTTTAGGAGAAGGAGAGAAAATAGGGGTGCGAGGTCCCTATGGAAATGGTTTTCCTTTGGAAGAGCTAAAAAACCACAATCTCCTGTTTGTGGGAGGGGGAATTGGGTTGGCTCCTTTGCGTTCTCTCATTAACTATGTTCTTTCTCCTCAACACCGAGAAGAGTTTGGAGAAGTGTTCATCCTTTATGGAGCGAGGAGTCCGGAAGATTTGGTGTTTAAGTGGGAGTTAGAAAAATGGCAGGAAAGAAAAGACCTCCATCTTCTCGTTACTGTAGACCGGGGAAATAATTCCTGGAAGGGAAGAGTGGGGTTAGTTCCTCAAGTGTTAAAAGAGGAGGTAAAAATAAAGGCGGAGGAGTGGAAAAGTATAGTTTGTGGCCCACCGATTATGATAAAATTTACCATCAAATCTCTTCTGGAGGCGGGTTTTTCTCCTTCCCAGATAATCACCACTTTGGAGATGAGAATGAAATGTGGTTTAGGAAAATGTGGTCGATGTAATATCGGGCCTTTCTATGTTTGTCGGGAAGGGCCGGTTTTCTCTTATGAGGTGTTGCAGAATTTACCGGAAGAATACTGAAGGGGAAAAGAGGGAGCGACATTGACTTATGAAGAAGCAGTAAAATATCTCTATGGTTTGATAAACTATGAAAAAATTAACTTTTCTTATTCTGATTTGAAGTTAGATAGAATGAGAGAATTAGTAAATAGAGTAGGTAACCCTCAGAATGATTTTCCCTCTATTTTAGTGGCCGGAACGAAAGGGAAAGGTAGCACTGCTTATTTTTTAGAACGCCTCTTTTTAGCTTGGGGATGGAAGTGTGGTTTTTATACCAAACCTCACCTTTTGACTTTTAGAGAAAGAATCCGCTTAGGTGGTAATCTAATTCCGGCTTCAGACTTAGCGCAGCTAGTAGAGGAAATAAAACCGGTGGTAGAGGAAATGAACGGCTCTCCTTGGGGAAGGCCCACTTATTTTGAAGTATCGGTAGCTTTAGCTTTCCTTTATTTTTCCCGGCAAAAAGTGGATGTGGGGGTAATAGAAGTGGGGTTAGGAGGAAGGTTAGATGCTACCAATGTTTGTGAACCTCAACTTACCGTCATCACCCCTATTAGCTTTGACCATACGGAAATCTTGGGGAATACTCTTTCTGCCATTGCCCGGGAAAAAGCGGGGATTTTGAGAAAAGGAGTAAAGTTAGTTCTTTCCCCTCAGGAGGAAGAAGCTCGAGAAACAATTGTAAAAGAAGCACAAGAAAGAGGCGCGCCGGTTAGCGAAGTAAAAAAAGAGTGTCAGTGGCAAATTTTATCTCGAGGAGAAAGCGGTTCTCTTCTTTCTTTCTCGGTAAAGGACTGGGGAGAGGGTATCTCTCATCTCTCTCTTTTGGGAGACCATCAGGTAACTAACCTTCTCAGTGCCCTTTTAGCTGCTCGGGAGTGGGGATTACCTTTTGACCAGGAGAAACTAAATAAAGCGATGAAGGATCTCTACTGGCCGGGTAGAGTTCAGATTATCTCCCCCGAGCCTTTAGTGGTATTTGATGTAGCTCACAATCAAGCCTCTTTTTCTCAGCTGGTTGAGACTCTCCGGGATTTTTTAGGAGTGGAAAAAGCGATATTTTTGCTCGGTCTTTTAGAAGGGAAGGATTATCCAGGTATAGCTCGGGAATTAAGAGATTTTGCTCCTTACGTCTTTTTGACTTTGCCCCTAAACCCCAAAGCTCTCCTTCCTCAGGTAATATCTCCTTACTTAGAAGAAGAGGGCATAAAAGTAGAAATAGTTAAAGACCCTTTTTTAGCTCGTGACTTGGCTTTTCAGTGTGCTCAAGAGCAGAAGTTACCTTTAGTGGTGGCTGGTTCTTTTTACCTCGCTCCACTTTTTGCTCACCAATTACTTTTACCCCCAGAGGAGGAAAAAGCTTATGTTAATAGTAGCAGAAAGAATTAATGCCACTCGGAAACCTATTCGAGAAGCTTTAGAAAGGAAAGATGAGGCTTTTTTTATTCAGGAAGCTAAAAAGCAGGAAGCAGCGGGAGCTCATTTTATAGATGTAAATGCCGGAACTGAAGCCAGCCAGGAAATAGAGAATCTACCCTGGCTTGTGGAATTAATCCAGGATGAGGTGAATATTCCTCTTTCTCTGGATTCGGCTAATGACCAGGCGTTAGCTCGAGCTCTTCAGGTTTATAATAAAAAAGAAGTGATGATTAATTCTTTCACTGTTGAAGAAGAAAGGATAAAAGCAATTTTACCTTTAGCTAAAGACTATAATGCTCTGGTGGTGGGTTTAGCTCTGGGAGAAGGAGGAATTCCCCAAACTATAGAAGACCGTATAAGATTGGTAGATAAGCTGGTAGAGGCAGTAGATTGTTATAAAATTGATAAAGGCAAACTTTTGGTAGACCCTTTGGTAGTGCCTATTGGTACTGACCATTATCAGGGGAAGATTTTTCTAGAAACAGTGAAGGCGGTGAAAGAAAAATATAATGAGGTGCGAACTATTTGTGGCCTCAGTAACATCTCTTACGGTATGCCTAATAGGAAATTATTAAACCGCACTTTTTTGGTTTTAGCTCTGGGTTATGGATTGGATGCCTCTATTATCGACCCCTTAGATCAGGAAATGATGAGTAGCCTATATGCGGCTTTAGCCCTTTTGGGTTATGATGAATTTTGTATGAACTATTTATCTGCTTATCGTTCGGGTAAATTGGGGAGTTGAACTGGTATTAAAATTTATCCTCCTCATAAAAAACTGGAGGTATAGTCTTTTGCGCAAATTAGTTTTGGCTGTTATTTTATTGGCTATTTTAGTTTTTCCTGCTTTGGCTAGCGAAGATGTAATCTTGGATTATGCTCTATGTGTGGGATTGGATCAGGATGGAATGCCTCTTGAGCGCCGAGATATGTTTATTACTGAAGAAGAAAAGATACTCTGCTGGGTATTTATTAGTGAAGTTCACAAAGGAGACGAATTACGTTGGGAATTTCAACCTCCTCAAGGAGGAGGATATGAAAGTATTTTGATAGTGGAGGAGGATAAACAATATGTAGGAGCAACTGGGGAATTAGATTTAGCCAGTTACCGTAATACCATCTCTCCCGGGGAGTGGAAAGTAGCTTTTTATCTCAATGGAAAGAAATATTTAGAGCTTCCTTTCACTATTTTGCAAAGTAACATTAAAGAAAGCGAAACTCCGCAAGAGGCTATTGAAAGAACTATGACAGCTCTTAAGGGGTTGGGATACGAAGTTTTAGATATAAATATTGATGAAAATAATCAAGCTTATTTAAGAATGAATATGGTATCTTCGGAGCTCAACGAGCAATTATGGAATCAGATTGGTATAGGTTTTGAATCTCTAAAAAGAATTTTTCCTCAAGCATCCTGGTTTGTGGTGCAACTAATATTAGATAATGAGTATGCTTTGAGTTTTCAGGTAAGAGCTTATGATTTTGATATGTGGAGAAAAGGTAACCTTAATAATGAGGCTTTCTGGAAGAAAAATGTGTATCGTTACGTTTATAATTTAAAGAATAAGGAAGAGATTCAGGATGTGTCTTCCTTTTATCTAGAGAAGTTTGGAGTAATATATTGAAAAGGTGAGTTTTAATGAGGAAAGTGTTTGATAAGTTTTCACCTGGAGATTTTCAGTTTTTAGCTGATTTGGTGGAAAGAGATAAAGATAGAACTTATTTTATCGATTTGATAACTCAAGACCCTGATTCTTTGGATTTGATTTTAGAGGAAGAAGAAATTTTTAAAAAAGCATCTCAGCAGAAGGAAAGTATTTTTGTCCGCATCAGTCCTTATCTCTATTTTGAACTACTTCTCCGTCAAGCTATTCGAGATATAAAAAGAGATGCCTATACCTTAGAGCAAGTAGGTTATAAAACTCGAGTGCCGGTCTTTGACAGTAAAAAAGTTTTAGAGATTCTCTCCCGAGATGAAATTAGAGATTATTTAGTGGAGCTACTGGTTTCTTTTATCCGGCTGAATCAATTTACTATTTACTTTAAACGAGGCAAAGGTATTTATTACAAAAAGGTTTTATCCGATATGGACTTTGACCTTCTGGTAGAAATGAGCGAATTGGTAGATGAACCTTATCGCTTTGTTTTTCTAAAGAGAGCAGGAGATCTGGCTTTATTTTTGAGCGGTATCTTCCCCGAACAGCTTTTTGAAGGACGCTCTTATTCTTTGGCTAAACATAGGCGGTTAACTCCTAGGGTTAACCAAGAAGAAGACCTGGAGAAAAAGGGAAGCGAGCTATATCGCAAAGCCAGTGAGAGTGAAGTGGCTAAAGAAAAAGAGCTAAGCCCTATATTGACTATGATGGCAGACAATTTCACTTTCACTAAAAAACCTCTTAATGTTATGGCAGATAGATATTTATACTTCAGGAAGCACGACATCTTTCCTCTTGCTGATAACCAGAACTGATTTTACTGGTTAGAGCTGAGTAATTATATCCTAAGGAAAGTTTGTTTCCCAACACGATATGGTAGCCTTGGTTCCGTCAATATCTAGTTTTCCTATTCTTAGAAATCTTAGGAATAAAAATACTACATTTACTTTTTAACCCCTTTTTTCTGCACTTTAGTGGAGAAATTCTGCTACCTCTGTATATTATAAAAGGACATTTTCACAGAATAACTACAATAGCCTCAAAAGTTATTGACGATTATCTTGTATTATTGTAATATATTGCAACAATACAATAAATAGGTGATGGGTATGATTGAGAAAATATTTAAGGCTTTGTCCTCTCCTTGGCGCATTGAGATTCTGAAAAAGATAGCGGAAGAACCTCTCTGCCAGTGTGAATTGGAAAAAACTATGGCTATTGATAAAACTACTATTTCTCGTCATGTGCGAGAGTTAGTCTTGGCAGGTTTTGTGGAGATTGAGCAAAAGGGAGTTATGAAGATTTTACATATCAAAGATGAACGAGTTATGGAAATTATTGCTCTGGCTGAAGATATGGTAGAGGAAAAAGTATAAATGTGGCAAGCCGCTTTACAGGAAGGACTTCGCACCATCGTAGCCTATCTTAACCCCTGGCATCTTTTGTTGGGGATTGTGCCAGCCTTCCTTATCTCAGGAGCAATTGCTACTCTCGTGGATCGGGAAAACATTTTGCGTTTTTTAGGTCCGGGAGCCAACAAGTGGATTGCCATTAGCATTGCCTCCATTGCTGGTGCAATTCTTGCCGTTTGTTCCTGCTCTATACTTCCTATGTTTACCTCTATGTATAAAATAGGAGCAGGGATTGGTCCGGCTACCAGTTTTCTCTATTCTGGGCCGGCAATCAATACTGCTGCCATCTTTATCTCTGCTGCTATGCTGGGGAAAGTTGGCTGGGCTCGGTCGCTTTCGGCAATAGTGATAGCTTTTATAATTGGTTTGGTGATGAACTTTCTTTTTGGAAGGGCTCAAGTTAAAGAGATAGAGGGGAAAGAGGTAAATAATTTATCAAAGAGTTGCATCCCCTGGAAGGGGTTAGTGATTATTTTCACTTTAGTGGCTGTTTACATAGTTGGTTTTAATTGGTATAAGGGCATTTTATTAGTGGTAGCTTTTCTTTTGGGGTATGTTTTGTTTGGAAAAGAAGAACGCAAAAACTGGTATCGGGAATCCTGGAGCTTGTTCAAGCAAATTTTTCCCATATTATTGATAGGAGTGTTCATTGCTTCGGTACTGAAGGCTTTTGTTCCTCCTTCTTTAATCGTAAAACTTTTTGGAAGAGAGAGCTTTATTTCCAATATTCTTTCCTCGGTTATCGGTGCAGTTTTGTATTTCAGCACTCTTACTGAAGTTCCCATAACTCGAAGCCTTATTGAGATGGGAATGAGCTCTGGTTCAGCTATTGCTTTTCTTTTAGCTGGCCCGGCATTGAGCCTTCCTAGTATGATTACCATTAACCGGGTTATGGGATGGAAAAGAGGACTAAGCTATATTGGATTGGTAATTGTATTTTCTGCCATTTCTGGTTCGGTATATGAATTTATATTTTAATTTGTGAGGTGAAAATAATGAAGGTTCAAGTCTTGGGAGCGGGATGCAAAAAATGCAACTTGCTCTACCAAAGTCTTCAATCATTTGTGGAAAAGCATAATCTGAATGCCGAAGTGGAGTATACCGATGACCTGGATAAACTTATGGAAGCCGGGGTTATCATGCCTCCGGCAGTGCTTATCGACGGAGTAAAGAAAAGTGAAGGGAAAATTCCCACTGAAGCTCAATTTAAAGAGTGGTTTCAAGTATAGTAAAAGCCAGCGCAGTGAGGAGATTCCCCACTGTATTTAATTAACTCTATACCAGAAAAGGAGAGAGTGAAACTGATTGGTTTTTTGAATCGTAGGGGTGAGCCTCCTATGATTCAGATTCCTGATAGAAACATTCAGGAATGATAATGAGGGCTGCCATTACAAGGTTTTCCGGATACTTTGATAAAAAAGTAAGGAGAAGAGGTTATGAAAATTGCCGTCTTTTCTGACATCCATTCTAACATAGAGGCGTTTCGGGCTGTTATGTTAGATATTGAGGCTCAAAAACCAGACCATCTTATATGTCTGGGAGATTTAGTGGGGTACGCTCCTTTCCCTAACGAGGTTATAGCGGCAGTGCGTTCTCTCGATATCCCGGTGGTTATGGGAAATTATGACCAGGGAGTGGGAAATGACCTAAACGACTGTGGTTGTGCTTATAAGACTGACGAAGAAAGAGTGCTGGGTAACATTTCTCTGCAATGGACTAAAAAAGTGACTACTCCGGAGAATAAAATCTATTTAAAAAATCTTCTTCCTCGATATCAGATGACTGCCAGAGATTATCAGATACTCTTTGTTCACGGTAGCCCTCGTCGGATTAACGAATATCTTTTCCCCGAACGCCCTGACGAGAGTCTCCTTCACGTGATGATGAATGAGACTGCTAATATTCTTTTCTTTGGCCATACTCATCGGCTCTTTTCTCGTATGGTTCAGGATATCTGGTTTATTAACGATGGGAGTGTGGGACGCCCCAAAGATGGAGACTGGAGAGCAGGATGGGTGCTATTGACTATAGAGGAAAACCTTCCTCTCGAGATTGGTTTTAGACGTTGTGAGTATGATTTGGAATCTCTTAAGGTAGCTTATCAAAGCTCTGGTCTTCCTCAAAAGTTTTACTATGACCTTCTTCCCACTAAATGATAGGGAGAAAAGAGCACATGAGGAAGGAAAAGCGTCTTCCTACTATTAGGGAGAAAATACCCCCTAATAACCCCCAAAAACAAAAGGAAGGAAACAAAAATACAAAAGACTAAAAGAAGAAAAACCACTGCCTCCTGTGGTTATAATCGGTTTTGCGAGATACTATAAAGTCAAGAGGTGTTATCGTCTGCTGGTAGTTTTCCAGACGACGGGTATAAACTATCCTATGCCTCTACCTTCAGGACGGCAGAGGCTTTAATTTTACTCTCTTTCAATAATTGTAAAACATTATTAGCCTCGGTAAGAGGAAAAACCTCAGTCTTTACCTCCAGATAATGTTTTTGAGCAAAATCTAAAAGCTCTCGAACGTCTTGGCGGGTGCTGTTGGCCACACTTTTTATGCTTCGCTCCCAGTAAAGGAGAGAATAAGGAATCTCGGGTAGAGGGGTGGAATAAATTCCGGCCATAATTACTGTTCCCCCTCGCTCTAGATAAAGAAGAGCATTTTTAACTAAATTACCAGAAGGGGCAAATATAATAGCGGAAGTTAGAGGATGAGGAGGGTGGTCTTCTGCTTTTCCTACGAAAGAAGCTCCTAAATCTCTTGCCAAACTTTGATGCTCTAGGCTTCGAGTGAAAACAAATATTTCCACTCCCTCAATGTTTGCCATTTGAGCTACGAGATGAGCAGAGGAGCCAAATCCAAAAATACCCAAGGTATCTCCTTTTTTTACTCCGCTCATCCGATAAGCTCGATAGCCAATCACTCCTCCACAAAGAAGAGGAGCTAATTCTTCTTCTTTATATCCCTTTGGTAGTTTATACACTGCTTCTTGAGATGTAGCTACATATTCGGCATAACCTCCTGGAACATCGTATCCAGTAAAAAGAGCGTTTTCACACAAATTCTCTTTTCTCTCTCGACAGAAGCGACATGTCCCACATACCCAGTTTAGCCAAGGAACTCCCACTAATTCGCCCGGTGATAGGTTTTTTACTTTTTCTCCCACTGCTTCTACCACTCCTACTATTTGATGGCCGGGAACAAGAGGTAAAAGATGAGAGGGGATTTCTCCTTCTACAATGTGTAAGTCAGTATGGCAAACTCCGCAGGCTTTAACCCGGATTAAAACTTCTTCCTCTCGGGGCTGAGGGAGGGGGAGTTCACAAAGCAAAAGAGGGTTAGTCTCCACAGGTGCTGGTTTTTCTAATACTAAAGCTTTCATTGTTTTCTCTCCTTGAACCATTTCCAAGTGGAACTAATACCTTCTTCTAAAGAGATAGAAGGAGTCCAACCCAGCACTTTTCTGGCTTTTTCCGAAGAAAGAGCGATACGGTTTATCTCTCCTTTTCTTTCTTCCTCAAATATTACTGGAAAATCTTTTCCACTAACCTTTTTCAAAATCTCTACCAAATCCAAAACACTGGTTTCGTTTCCTGTTCCTAAATTATATATCCCTGAGGCAGAAAGGGCTAAGAGGTTGGCTTTGGCTATATCTTCTACGTAAACGTAGTCTCGGGTTTTTTGCCCATCACCAAAGATGATACAAGGTTCACCCCTAAGTATCCGAGAGATAAAAATAGCTATAACCCCTGCTTCCCCTCGAGGGTCTTGGCGAGGGCCGTATACGTTGCCATAACGTAAAGCCACAAAATCCAAACCATGCACTTTATTATAATAGTTCAGATATAATTCTACCGAACGTTTGGCCACCCCATAAGGAGAAAGAGGAAGAGCAGGCATATTTTCTCGAACAGGAAGTGTCTCTACTTCTCCATAAATAGCTCCTCCCGTGGAAGCAAAAATGAATTTTTGAACCTGATATTTTACACTCAGCTCTAAAAGAGAAATACTTCCCAAGATATTCACTTGAGCATCAAAAAGAGGCTCTTCTATAGAGCGACGCAAGTTGATTTGAGCGGCATGGTGGTTAACATAATCTGGTCTTTCTCGAAAAAATATTTCCTCCATATCTTCTTTCGAAGTTATATCTCTTTCGTAGAAAGTAACTCCGGAGGGGAGATTTTCTCTTTTACCAGTAGAGAGATTATCCACTATCACTACTTCCAAACCTGAAGCAAGATAATTTTCTGCTATATGAGAACCAATAAAACCTGCTCCTCCACTTATAAGTACTTTGGCCACTTTATTCCTCCTATTTATAGTTTTACTTAAATAAGCCTCCTGGAATATTATATAGCTAATTGTAAAAATCCGTTGTATTAACCGCCGTTGTGAGTCTCGTCTGATACCTAATAGCAAACCATGGGGGAAATATTCCCTCATAACCCCGACTATAAGAGAAAAAGCTCCTTATCATCCCAAAAAGACCAAGAACAAAGGATCAAAATACAAAGGCGACAAACAATTATCTAAACTCTCTAGTTTTTATAGTTAACCGCAAAATCCATTATAATGACTATGAGGGGGAAATTTACCCCTTATAACCCCCTTCAAAAAATTAAAAGGAAAAAGATAAGAAACTTAAAAAAACAAAG
>ENA-UPSB01001676-UPSB01001676.1-bioreactor-metagenome-genome-assembly--contig:-NODE-1676-length-24805-cov-7.624929_pt1 | contig 24805 bp, 38 predicted proteins | sample MGYA00238182_ERZ773286 | MGnify/ENA primary metagenome ERZ773286 (study PRJEB29026, sample SAMN07631240) | bioreactor metagenome | isolation source: Switchgrass digestor | place: USA: Dartmouth... | reverse complement strand
ATCATTTATGCCTATATCTTTTTATGGAAATTGTGATCTTTATTGGTGGAGGCGAGGGGAGTCGAACCCCTGTCCGAAAACACATCCACGTGACTTTCTACGGGTGTATCCGGCGATTTGCATTCCCTCATCCGAGCGCCCGCCGGCAGGCTCGGGGATTCGGTAGCTTCATGATTCATGGCCGCGCTCAAAGCTTTGCGCGGACACGTGCACCACTAAGTCACGCCCTGGCCCGGCTCGTGGTCCTTCCGGGGAGGACGGCTGCCTTTAATTAGGCAGCGTAAGCAAGATTTTCGTTGTTGTTTGATTTATAAGTTGCCCTTTTAACGTGGCGGACTCCACGACCCGCTTATCACGATTCAGCATCCCCGTCGAAACCGGTACGCCCCCGTGAGAGTGCACTTTAGGTGCACTTAACAGCGCGATAATATTATTGCATATTTTCAGCTAATCTGCAATGGTAATTGGTTCAGGATATTCGACGCCGAAGGTATCGACCCTGATGGTTTTGATTCTCTGATCTTCGACCGGTTTGTCGTTTCTGTCGGTTTTTACCGAAACGATTTCATCCACCACGTCCATGCCGTCGATTACTTTGCCGAACGCTGCATAGTCGCCGTCAAGGTGGGGGCTGTCCTCCACCATAATGAAAAACTGGCTTCCCGCGGTGTCGTAAGCGGCTTCGGGGTTGAAGCGGTCGCCTCTGCGCGCCATTGAGATCACGCCGCGCACATGTAGAATATCGTTTTCGGTGTGACCGTTGTTTGCAAATTCTCCCTCGATCGTGTAGCCGGGTCCGCCCGTTCCGTTGCCCAGAGGATCTCCGCCCTGTATCATGAAATCGGGGATTACGCGATGGAAGATAAGGCCGTCATAAAAGCCGCTGTTTGCGAGGGATATGAAGTTATTGACCGTGTTCCCGGCCTTGTCGGGATACAGCTCGACGACGATTATGCCGCCGTTTTCCATCTCGATTGTTGCCACTGGATTCTGCACTTTATTATCCTCCTCATAGTCTTCCGTATTGCCCGGAGAGGGTTGATCGCCTTTGCCTGAAGCGATGAATACCGACGTCGGACCGTCCGCGCCGCCGATGATTCCGATGGAGCCCGAGCCTTGGGAACAAGCGGAAAACAAGAAAACCGTTATAATAACGCTTAGTAAGATATAGCTTTTGCGAATAATACCCAATTTAATCAAATCCTTTATCTGTTTCGCTCTTTAATAGCTTTATCCATCTCGCGGGCTGCGTCTTTGAATTTCTCCGACTCGCGTTTGTCGTGAAGCTTTTTGCCCTTGGCAAGGGCGATCTCAACCTTCACGCGCGGCCCCCTGAAGTAGACGGACAGGGGAACAAGAGCATAGCCTTCCAGCTGAACCCGTGCTCCCAGCCTGCGGATCTCGCGTTTGTGCATCAGGAGCCTCCGGATACGCATCGGATCCTTGTTGAATATGTTTCCTTTTTCGTACGGGCTTATGTGCATGCCTCTGATAAAAAGCTCCCCGTCCTTCACTATGCAGAAGGAATCCTTGAGGTTGACGGCGCCCTGCCGGATGGATTTGACTTCGGTTCCGAAGAGCTCAATGCCGGCCTCGAAGCGCTCGTGAATATAATAGTCGTGAAAAGCCTTGCGGTTTGCTGAGGCGGTTTTTACATTATCTGATGCTGGCATCTTAACCCTCCTTTGCCGAAGCTCTATAATAACCCAGGACCGGCGGATTGTCAAGCGGCACTGTTTTTCGATGTTTCCTGAATTACGATGTTTCTAATCTATGAGATTTCTTAGGACCGCGACATAGTTTTTGCTGGATACGACCAGAGGATAATCTATAACAAGCACGTCGTCGATCGCCTTGTCCTCCACGAAAGAGGGGAGGTCGAAGTCCGGCTTGTCGCTGCCGTAGAATTTTCTCGGGTCGACCACGAATATCTCCTCATAATGGTTTACAAGGAAAGGAACAAATGCGTTGCCATAGGATTCTTTTATTACAATGATCTTTTTGCCGTTGCCGACGTCGGTCTTTATATGCATAAGCGGTGTATCGCCGCCGATAAAGGCCAGATATTTGTTGCCCTGGGAGACTTTGCTCGCTATCACGTATCCGTTGTACGCGGTGCTTTCGTCCATTGCGCCGTCTTTATATACCCTGGATGTGAAGTTGCGGATCGGGCGGTAATAATGCAAGGTGTCGGGGTTTTCCTTTAAAACGGATGACTGTGGATATTTCGACGTGAAGGTATACATGCTGCCTACGAAATTTTCTATGGTGCCGGTTTCAAACTGATCGAGCGTATAGGGCTCAAGACCGAGCGTTTCGCAGAATGCTACATATGCGTAATATGCGCCAAGCTGGGTCCAGTGATGGTCGGTGCGGAAAAAGAGGTATTCGTCGGCGTGTTTTCTAAGTTCGCCATATGCGTCGACAGTGATAACGGAATCATTCATATAGTTGTAGGTCGTCTCAATGATATCCTTTTGGGAGTGGACGCCGGTGTGAAATTCTTCGGGCGAGTAAAACTCTCCGCCGTTCGGAGTTACAAGGTTGATGACGCGGGAATCCGGCATTTTTTCCTTATACATATTGAGTGTTTCGGCGTAAGTGGCCATTACACCCTCATTCTTATAACAGATCTCCATCGCGCGGTCGCCTACAATGATTATGCTTCCCGAACGGAAGTCCGCATGGTCGGGATTTTCCAGCTCGGGTTCCGGTTCCGGCGTCGGCTCGGGCGTCGGTGAAGGAGTCGGCGAGGAATCGGGTGCGGGAGATGGGGAAGCGGATTCGGGGGACGTTGACGGGGATGGGGAGACATTGCCTCCATTGGGTTCGTCAGTATTGCCGGTCGGAGCGCCGGGGGTGTTTATCGGAAGAGCCTCTCCTCCTTCCGCGATATCGTTATCCTGGGGAATGAGAAGGCTCACTTCATCCTTGGAAGTAGACGGGGTGAAGTAATAAAGCCTGTTGAGCTCGGTGTTTGCCGCCAGAAGATCGTCGCGGAACGGAAAGTGGTCGGTGAAGTATTCTTCGAATTCAAGCGTGAAATCGCCGAACAGCAGATTTTCCAGGCTAAACCTGGGTAACGGCTTAAGTACGCGGTTTTCACGTTCCGAAACGGTCGCATCCTCGTCAAACACGGAAAGTGCGCCGATCACTATGAGCGGAAGCAGAAACAGTATAATGGCAACGATATATCTCTTTCTCATTGTAACCCCCGGAACAACATGTTAATAAAATATATAACGCGTCAGAAGCGGAAATAGATAAACGGATTGTGGGTCGATCCGACCAGTGATATGGTGCAAAGCACAAGCAGCGCGGCGTTGGCTATGATAATTGAGGCGGATGGGAGTATGGCCTTTTTTCCTTCGGTTTGGTATGCACGGAGTATGGCTTGCCCGACGCGCGAAAGAAGCGGGGTCGAACCGATAATGCACATGGCCAGAAGAATGATATTGTTGGTCAGGAGCAGCCGGGATTCCGTATTGATGAACGGAATGCCGCCTATGCCGAAAAGGTTGGAGAACATGCGGGCAACGTCGGAGAGGTCGGTGAAGTAGAAAAGCACCCATCCGAGAATGACAATGAAGAATGTGAGCAGAATATTGACAAAATCGGGAAGCTTTTTAAGGAGCTTGCCGTATACATACTTTTCGAGGGCGAGAAACACGAAGAAGTAAAGCCCCCAAAGCACAAAGTTCCAGCTTGCACCGTGCCAAAGGCCTGTGAGAGCCCATACGATAAACATGTTGCGGAGCTGGTGCCTGCGGTTTCCTCCGAGCGGTATGTAGACGTAATCCCGGAAGAACGTACTGAGGGAAATGTGCCAGCGGCGCCAGAAGTCCGTTATGGATGTGGCGGTGTATGGATAGTTGAAGTTTTCGGAATATTTGAAGCCGAACATGTGGCCGAGACCGATCGCCATGTCCGAGTAGCCGGAGAAATCGAAATATATGTGGAAGGCATAAAGGATCATGCCAAGCCAGGACTGTGTGACGGTGAGGCCGCTTAAGGCGCCGGCGGGTTCAAAAAGCTGCGAGACGACCGCGCTGGCGTAATTCGCGAGAAGAACCTTCTTGCCGAGGCCTACAAGAAAGCGGGTTATCCCATAGGCAAAATTCCTGAGAGTGGTCCGCCTGTCATCCAATTGCGCGGCGATTTCGGAATAGCGCAGGATCGGGCCGGCAATGAGCTGCGGAAACAGGGATACGAAAAGCAGAAAATCCATAAAGGATTTTTGGACCTTTACTTCGCCTTTATACACATCTATCGAGTACGACATGGTCTGAAAGGTGTAGAAGGAAATGCCGATGGGAAGCGTCAGACCCGTGAAGGGAATGGACAGGCCGAATACCTTATTAATATTATCTATAATAAAGTTGCCGTACTTGAAGCTGCCGAGAAGGAGCAGGTTTATCACGACGGATCCTATAAAAGAAGCCTTTGCCTGCCACTTTCCGCGGTATTTCCCGATTATACGGCCGTTCGTATAATCGACAATGGCGCTGATAAAAAGAAGGATCACCCAGAGAGGTTCCCCCCATGCGTAGAAGAAAAGGGAGAGTATGGTGAGAATAATATTCTTAGCGCGAAGTCCAGGGGAAATATAGTATAAAATCAGCGAAACGGGCAAGAAAATATAAAGGAAAAAAAGACTGGAAAAAACCATGGAATCCTCCCGGGTGAGCGCTGACGCGCATTTGCATGCCGCTATCGGTATTCGTGCGGCTTTGATTATATCAGACCGGGATTGACAATACAATAAGTCCGCGGATTATTTTGAAAAAATATTGATTCCCGGGTATAAAAAATGAAAAAACGGCTTGACATTGTCGGTGATTTGCGATAATATAATCGAGCGCCTGTTTGCAAGTTATAATCTTGCGCAGTATGCGATCCGGAAGACGATGCCACTTCTGGAAACGCAGCGCATAATGCGATGATGCGGGAGATTGCCGTACAAGCCGATAATTCGGGAAAATTCGGGTTTTCCTGAATTCGGCGGAGCGGGTAACTTTCGCGGAGTATGTCCGATAATCGGGCGGCTGAGAACAACTGTAAGCGTATAGCGCGGGTTGTGGCCGGAGATTCTCCGTTTTTTTAACGGAGTTTATATGAAACACACGGCTGAGTTTACAGTATTTCTCGTCCGTATGCGGGCAATAAATAATGTACGCATAAGGAGGAATTACCAGTGGCACAAGCAAACAAGGAAATCATTCGCATCAGGCTCAAAGCCTATGACCACCAGCTGATCGATCAGGCTGCGGAGCGTATCGTCGAAACGGCGAAGCGCACTGGCGCACGGGTGTCCGGCCCGATACCGCTTCCCACAAAGAAGGAGATCATCACGATTCTCCGCGCGGTTCACAAATACAAGGACAGCCGCGAACAGTTCGAGCGCCGCACCCATAAAAGACTCATCGATATCCTCAAGCCCTCGCAGAAGACCGTCGAAGCCCTCATGTCGCTCGATCTTCCCGCGGGAGTTGAAATTGAGATAAAGCTGTAACCTCGGTCATGTTTTCACCCGGGCGGTGAAAACCAATAACATTTAGGGAGGATTAACAATGCAGAAAGCAATCATTGGCAGAAAGGTCGGTATGACTCAACTGTTCGATGAGGCCGGCAAGGTTGTGCCGGTAACGATTATTGAGGCGGGTCCCTGCGTCGTGACGCAGAAGAAGACCGTCGAAAAAGAGGGTTATTGCGCGATTCAGCTCGGCTTCGGCGATGTAAACGAGCGCAAGCTTTCGAAGGGCGAGGCCGGACATCTTAAAAAGAACTCTCTTCCGATGAAAAAGCACCTCAAAGAATTTCGGTTTGACGGCGATACGGCTCTCAACGTGGGAGACATTGTGAAGGCCGACATTTTCGGCGAAGGTGACAGGGTCGACGTAACCGGCATCAGCAAGGGAAAAGGTTTTGCCGGAACGATCAAGCGCTGGAACGGACAGCGCACTCCCACCACGCACGGCGGCGGTCCGGTTCATCGTCATGCGGGATCCATGGGCGCGAACTCCACGCCTTCCCGTATCATGAAGGGCAAGAAGATGCCCGGACACATGGGCGCGGAGCAGGTCACCATCCAGAATTTAGACGTTGTCAAAGTGGACCCCGAACTGAACGTCATAGCGGTTCGCGGCGCCATTCCCGGCCCCAAGGGCGGAATCGTGTTCCTTAAGAACACGGTTAAGAACGTCTGAGGCGAAAGGAGAAATAGAGGATGCCTAAAGTAGCACTTTACGATATGGCCGGAAAGCAGATCGGCGAAATCGAGCTTTCCGATGCGATATTTGGAATAACACCAAATATTTCTGTCATGCATGACGTGGTCAAAAACCACCTTGCGAACAGGAGACAGGGCACGCAATCCACCCTCACCCGCTCCGAGGTCAGCGGCGGAGGCCGCAAGCCCTGGAGACAGAAGGGAACGGGACGCGCACGCCAGGGCTCAATACGCGCCCCCCAGTGGACGCACGGCGGTATTGCGCTTGGTCCCAAGCCGAGAAGCTACCGCTACACACTGAATAAAAAAGTAAGAAGGCTTGCTCTGAAGAGCGCACTGTCGTCAAAGGTTCTTTCCGGTGACATAATCGTCGTGGACAACATCCAGCTCGACGCAATCAAGACGAAAAACATGGTGGCTTTCCTGAACGCGGTCGGCGCCACTTCGGGAGCACTGATCGTTACGCCGGAACCGCGCGAGAACGTTATAAAAAGCGCCCGCAACATCCCCGGCGTAAAGACGACGATCGCGAGCATACTCAATGTTTACGATATTCTTAACGGATCCAAATTTATCGTTGACCGCGGTGCGATTGCCCGCATAGAGGAGGTTTACGCCTGATGAAGACGGTATACGACATTGTCAAGCGCCCGATAATCACCGAGCAGTCGATGGAAGGCGTAGAATCCAAAAAGTATGTTTTCGAAGTCGCTCGTGGTGCCAACAAGATCGAAATCAAGAAAGCCATTGAAGAAATTTTCGGTGTCGAAGTCGCTAAAGTCAACACAATAAATTACATGGGCAAGGAAAAGCGTCAGGGCGTGTATGTCGGACGCCGTCCCGCCTGGAAAAAAGCCGTTGTTACCCTGAAGGAAAATTCAAAGGGCATCGAATTCTTCGAGGGTATGGTTTAAGCCCGAATTGAGTCAAAAGGAGTGTAACGCGAAATGGCGATAAAGACCTTTAAACCGACAACGCCCTCACGGCGTCATATGACGGTTCTGGACTATTCAGGGCTTTCCAAGGTTAAGCCCGAGAAGAGTCTTGTCGAGATAATCAAGAAAACCGCCGGCCGGAATTCATACGGCCGCATCACCGTCCGCCATCATGGCGGCGGAGCCAAGAGGAAATACCGCATCATCGATTTCAAGCGCAACAAAATCGATATGCCGGCAGTCGTGCAGACGATCGAATACGATCCGAACCGCACCGCAAATATCGCGCTTATCAAATATGAAGACGGCACATTGTCCTATATTATCGCGCCGCTCGGCCTCTCGGTCGGAGATACGGTAATATCCAGCGCCGCCGCGGACATTAAGCCCGGCAACTGCCTGCCGATCGAGAACATCCCGCTCGGTACGTTTATCCATAACATTGAACTCCATCCGGGCAAGGGCGGGCAGATGGTCCGCAGCGCCGGATCGGCGGCTCAGCTGATGGCCAAGGAAGGAAGCATGGCTCAGGTCCGTCTGCCTTCCGGCGAGGTCCGCATGGTCGCGATGAACTGCAAGGCCACCATCGGACAAATCGGAAACATCGATCACGAAAACGTCCAGATAGGCAAGGCCGGACGCAAGCGCCACATGGGCATCAGACCTACGGTCCGCGGATCGGTTATGAACCCCGTTGACCATCCTCACGGCGGCGGCGAAGGCAAGAGCCCGATCGGACGTCCGGGTCCCGTTACCCCGTGGGGTAAGCCCACGCTCGGCTACAAGACCCGCAAGAAGAAGAACCGTACCGACAAGTTCATTGTCAAACGTCGCAACGACAAGTAGAGGGGAGGAGGCTATAAATGAGCAGAAGCGTTAAGAAAGGCCCGTTCGTAGCACCGGAACTTATGAAGAGAATCGAAAAGATGAATGAGACCGGAGAAAAGAAGGTACTCAAGACCTGGTCAAGGGCCTCGACGATATTTCCCCAGTTCGTCGGACATACGATTGCCGTCCACGATGGCCGCAAGCATGTTCCGATATATATAACCGAAGACATGGTCGGTCACAAGCTAGGCGAGTTTGCTCCGACAAGGACCTTCAGGGGTCACGCCGGAAGCAAAACCTCGAAATAAGGAGGACCGTTAGATGGAAGCAAAAGCACATCTCAGATACGCGCGAATCTCTCCAAGAAAGGTTCAGATCATCTGCGATCTTATCAGGGGAAAGGATACAGAAACGGCCCGAGCCATCCTCATGCAGACTCACAAGGCCGGCAGCGAATACATGATTAAGCTTCTCAACAGCGCAATCGCCAACGCCGAGAACAACCACGAAATGGATGCCCAGCGCCTGTATGTTTCCGAAGTCTTTGCGGCCCCGGGACCGATCCTCAAGAGGATCCATCCCAGAGCGCACGGAAGGGCATACCGCATCAACAAGCGGACGTCCCACATCACCATTTCGCTGAAGGAAAAGGAATAGCAGGAGGTTTTTATGGGTCAGAAAGTTAATCCGCATGGACTTAGAGTCGGCGTAATAAAAGACTGGGATTCCAGATGGTTTGCGTCAAACGAAAAGGTTGGCGACCTTTTGATGGAGGATTACAAGATCCGCCAATATCTTAAGAACACCCTGTATGCCGCCGGCGTTCCCAAGGTTGAGATCGAGCGTGACTCGGCGAAGGTCAGGATTTATCTGCATTGCGCACGTCCGGGCATGGTTATCGGACGCGGCGGGCAGGATATCGAGATCCTGCGCGGAAAGCTCGAGAAAATGATCGGCAAGCCGGTGGCGCTTAACATAGTTGAGATCAGGTCGCCCGACCTAAATGCCCAGCTGGTGGCCGAAAACATTGCGTCGCAGCTCGAAAAGCGCATTTCCTTCCGCCGCGCGATGAAGCAGGCGATGGGACGCGCCATGAAGCTGGGCGCCAGAGGAATAAAAACCAACGTGTCCGGACGTCTTGGCGGCGCTGAAATTGCCCGTTCCGAGCACTATCATGAAGGAACCATTCCTCTCCAGACACTCCGTGCAGATATAGACTATGGTTTTGCCGAGGCAAAAACCACCTATGGACGCATCGGCGTCAAAGTCTGGATCTACAAGGGCGAGGTTCTCCATACAACGGGACACAAGCTCAGCCGTTCGCTCGAAGCCCCGCGCCCGAAATCCGAGCGCCGTGAGCGCCGCGAAGGCCGGGGTGACAGACGTGCGTCGGGCGAGCACCGCAACGTAAACAGGCAAAATACCAATGCCGGAGGAAACCGTGGTAACGGTCCCCGCAGGGAAGGAGGAGGCCGCTAATGCTGCTGCCGAAGAGAGTAAAATACCGCAGGGTTCAGAGAGGCCGTCTCAAAGGAAAGGCAAGCCGCGGCAACAAGGTGACATACGGCGAGTATGGTCTAGTAGCACTTGAGCCCGCGTGGATCACTTCCAATCAGATCGAAGCCGCCCGTATCGCGATGACCCGCTATACAAAGCGCGGCGGTCAGGTCTGGATTAAGATCTTCCCCGACAAACCGGTCACCGAAAAGCCCGCCGAAACCCGAATGGGATCCGGTAAAGGCTCTCCCGAATACTGGGTGGCCGTGGTCAAGCCGGGAAGAGTCATGTTCGAAATGTCAGGAGTAACAGAAGATATTGCCCGTGAGGCAATGCGCCTTGCTGCACACAAGCTTCCGATCAAGTGCAAGTTCGTAGCGCGCGAAGATGCGACTGGTGGTGACGTAAATGAAGGCTAAAGAGATTAGGGAGATGTCTCCCGCGGAGCTCAACGCAAAGCTCGGTGACCTGAAAAAGGATCTCTTCCAGTTAAGACTCCAGCACGCCACAAATCAATTGGAGAATCCGATGAGAATCGCAGCCGTCAAAAAGGATATAGCGAGAGTCCAGACGATTATCCGTCAAAAACAGCTTGGGAAAGCCTAGTGCCCGTGAAGGAGGATACTAACAGATGAGCGAAAGAGCTTTTCGTAAGACTATGACGGGCACTGTCGTGTCCGATAAAATGGATAAAACCATTGTGGTGGCCATTGAAGACAGAGTAATGCATCCTTTGTACAACAAGATTGTAAAGAGGACTTACAAGCTGAAAGCCCACGATGAGAAGAATGAATGTTCGGTAGGCGACAAGGTAAGGGTCATGGAGACCCGCCCCCTGTCAAAGGACAAGAGATGGCGCCTCGTCGAGATCATTCAGAAAGCACAGTAAGGGGGTAAATCCGTGATACAACAGGAGACTCGGCTCCGCGTCGCCGACAACACCGGCGCCAAAGAGCTAAAATGTATCAGAGTGCTTGGCGGTTCCAACCGCAAGTATGGCAACATCGGCGATATCATAATCGCATCGGTCCGGAAAGTGACTCCCGGCGGCGTTGTCAAAAAAGGCGATGTTGTGAAGGCGGTAATCGTACGCACCGCAAAGGGCGTGCGCCGCGCCGACGGAACCTATGTCCGGTTTGACGACAATGCGGCCGTTATCATAAGAGACGACAAGAATCCGAGGGGCACGCGCATTTTTGGCCCCATAGCCCGCGAGCTTCGCGACAAGGACTTTATGAAGATCCTTTCGCTGGCCCCCGAAGTAATATAAGGGGAGGGTAAAGAATGAAACTGCATGTAAGAAAAGACGACACCGTTATCGTTCTGTCGGGTAAGGATGTCGGAAAGCAGGGCAAAGTCCTCGCCGCCGATCCGTCCACCGGTATGGTTCTGGTAGAGGGAATCAACATGGTTTCGCGCCATCAGAAGCCCCGCAGACAGGGCGAAGCCGGAGGTATCATAAAAAGAGAAGGCTATATCCGCGCCTGCAAAGTCATGCGCGTATGCCCGAAATGCCATAAGCCCACACGCCTTGCGCATAAGATAAACGCCAACGGCGAGAAGAGCCGCGTATGCAAAAAATGCGGCGCGGAGATATAAGGGAGGAGGATGAGCTATGAATGTACCCCGTCTGAAAGAAAAGTATAGAGAGTCGGTCGTCCCCGCCCTTATGAAGAAGTTCGCATATAAGAACGTAATGGAAATTCCGAAGATCGAAAAGATAATCGTAAACGTAGGATGCGGCGACTGCCGTGACAACCAGAAGATGCTCGAATCGGTCGTAAGGGACATATCGACTATTACCGGACAGAAAGCAGTAGTCACTAGGGCTAAAAAGTCCGTGGCGAACTTTAAGGTTCGCGCCGGAATGCCCGTCGGTGTAAAGGTTACGCTTCGTCAGTCCAGGATGTGGGAGTTCCTTGACAGGCTGATCAATGTTGCGCTTCCCCGCGTGCGTGACTTCCGCGGCGTCAATCCCAACGCCTTCGACGGCAGGGGAAACTTTGCTCTCGGCCTTACCGAGCAGCTCATTTTCCCTGAAATCGATTACGATAAGATCGAAAAGATCCGCGGTATGAACATAGTGATATGCACCACCGCTAAAACGGACGAAGAGGCCCGTGAGCTGCTTACGCTCATAGGAGTTCCCTTCGCCAAATCCTGAGGAGGCAATTATGGCTAAGAAATCAATGATTTTGAAGCAGAAGGCGGAGCCGAAATTCTCAACGCGGCGCTACAACCGCTGCAAGATTTGCGGCAGGCCCCACGCTTACCTTCGGAACTTCGGCGTGTGCCGTATCTGCTTCAGGGAGCTTGCATACAAGGGCCAGATCCCGGGCGTAAGAAAAGCCAGTTGGTAAGGAGGCAGCAATATGCATATAACCGATCCTATCGCGGATATGCTCACCCGTATCAGGAATGCCAGCTCGGCCAAGCACGATACGGTTGACATCCCCGCATCAAATATTAAAAAGGCGATTGCCGAGATACTCCGTGAGGAAGGATACATTTCCGGTTATCAGCTGGTCGACGACGGCAGGCAGGGAATCATCCGCATCACGCTCAAATATCTCGAAGGCAAGGAAAGGGCAATCACCGGCCTTCGCCGCGTTTCAAAACCCGGTCTGCGCGTGTATGTCGGAACGGATGAACTTCCGAAGGTGCTCCGCGGTCTCGGTATTGCAATCATTTCAACACCCAAGGGCGTTATGACCGACAAAGCGGCAAGGGCCGCCCATGTCGGCGGAGAAGTCCTTGCGTTCGTCTGGTAAAGGAGGTACGGCATGTCCAGAATAGGAAGATCACCCATCGCCGTGCCCGCGGGAGTCGAAGTCGCTCTGAAGGACGGCAACACGGTTACCGTAAAGGGACCGAAAGGAACTCTGACAAGGAGCTTCCATCCCGCTATGAAAATCGAAATGGACGGCGGAATTATTAACGTATCGCGCCCGAATGACGAAAAGCAAAACCGTTCGCTCCACGGATTGACACGTACTCTCATTAACAACATGATAGTCGGTGTCACCCAGGGTTTTAAAAAGGAGCTTAACATTGAAGGAGTAGGATACCGCGCCCAAAAGCAGGGTAAGCAGCTCGTCCTGAACCTCGGTTATTCCCACCAGGTCGTGTTTGAAGAGAACAGCGACATTGCCATAGAGGTTCCCAATCCTAACAGGATTGTCGTCAGCGGGCCGGATAAGCAGAAGGTCGGCCAGTTCGCGGCGGAAATCCGCGAGAAGAGGCCTCCGGAGCCTTACAAGGGCAAGGGAATCCATTATGTTGGAGAGGTCGTGCGCCGCAAAGAGGGCAAGACCGGCGCCAAGAAGAAGTAAAGAGAGGTGTGCCTAAATGGTAAACAGACCTGATTCAAATGCCCAGCGCCTGCGCAGGCACAGGAGGATTCGCGGCAAGATATCGGGCACGCCCGAGGTCCCCCGCCTCTGCGTATTCCGCAGTCTCGCAAACATATATGCGCAGGTGATAGACGACGTAAACGGCAAAACTATCGCCTCCGCTTCCTCCCTCGACGACAGTATCTCAAAAGAGGGCTCCAAGAAGGAGATTGCCAGACAGGTAGGCAAGCTCGTTGCGGAGAGAGCCAAAGCTGCAGGCGTGGAAAACGTTGTTTTCGACCGCGGCGGCTACGTTTATCACGGACGTGTGCAAGAGCTTGCCGACGGCGCCCGCGAGGGCGGCCTGAAGTTTTGACGGGAGGAGAATTAAGAAATGGCTTATAGTAAAGCTTTAAAACTGGATCCCGATACCCTTGAGCTGAAAGAGAAGGTCGTTTCGCTCAACCGTGTTGCAAAGACCGTCAAAGGCGGACGCATCTTTAAATTCTCGGCCCTTGTCGTCGTCGGAGACGGCAACGGGATCGTCGGCTTCGGCCTCGGAAAGGCATCCGAAGTTCCGGACGCCATCCGCAAAGGTATCGAGGACGCAAAGAAAAACCTTGTGAAGATCAATCTCTACGGAACCACCATTCCGCATGAGGTTATAGGCAAATTCGGAGCGGGCGAAGTGCTCCTGAAGCCGGCGGCACCCGGAACCGGCGTTATTGCCGGCGGCCCGGTGCGCGCCGTATGCGAGGCCGCAGGGATCCGCGACATTCGTACAAAGTGCCTGAGGTCCAACAACCCGCAGAACGTCGTAACGGCGACAATGGAAGGCCTCAAGTCGCTGAAAAGCGTGGAAGGCGTATCCCGTGTACGCGGAAAAGCGCCTGCGCAGATATTAGGATAAGGGAGGTCCGTGAAAAAATGGCCAACATCAAGATAACACTTGTCAAGAGCCTGAACGGACGTCTTGTCAAGCATAAGGCAACCGCTGAGGCGTTGGGGCTTCGCAAGATCAACGACACATCGGTCCAGCCCGACAATCCCTCGACCAGAGGCAAGATAGCCAAAATCGGCTACCTGCTCAAGGTAGAGGAAGAGCAATAAGGAGGAGCGAGAAGATGAAATTGCATGAACTTGCCCCCACCCCTGGTTCTACAAAAGTCAGGAAGCGCAAGGGCCGCGGACCTGGAACAGGAAACGGCAAAACCGCAGGCCGCGGGCATAAGGGCCAGTGGGCCCGTTCCGGCGGCGGAGTTCGCGTAGGATTTGAGGGAGGCCAGATGCCCCTTGTAAGGCGTCTGCCCAAACGCGGCTTTGTCAATATATTTGCAAAGCACTACGAGGCTGTCAACGTTTCCGAGCTTGATGTTTTTGAAGACGGCAGCGTCGTCAACGCGGAAGCCCTCATAGCCAAAGGAATCATTAAAAATGCCAGAGATGGCGTCAAGGTTCTCGGCAATGGAGAGCTTACCAAGAAGTTGACGGTCGTTGCGGCGGCTTTTTCGGAGTCAGCCCGCCAAAAGATAGAAGCGGCCGGAGGAAAGACAGAGGTGGTATAGAATGATCGAGACGATGCGTAATGCGTGGAGAATTCCCGAGTTACGGAAGAAAATATTGTTCACGCTCTTCATTCTCCTGATCTACCGCTTCGGTGCATCAATTCCGGTTCCCTACATCGACCAGCAAGCCCTGCAGGCAATGTTCTCGTCGACGTTCTCAAACACATTCTTCGGTTTCATGGACGTCATGTCGGGCGGCGCATTCTCATACGCGACCATATTCGCGCTGTCGATCCAGCCATATATCAACTCGTCGATTATAATCGAACTTCTGGCGATAGCCATACCCGCCCTTGAGCGCATGCGCAAGGACGAAGGGGAAGAGGGACGCAAGAAGCTCGCCGCCATCACGCGCTATGCTACGGTCCTGATCGGTTTGATGATGGGATTCGCTTACTACACGACGATCCGCAGCTATGGATTTGTCACCGATAAAAGCTTCTGGTCTGCAGTGGTTATCGTACTTTCATTCACGGCCGGGTCCGCATTCATTATGTGGCTCGGCGAGCAGATCACCGAATTCGGTATCGGAAACGGCATCTCAATCATTCTTTTCTCCTCTATAGTATCGAGATTGCCTGCAATGGTCACATCGCTTTCAAACGGTGTGAGCAGCGGCACCATAGGATGGTTTACGATTATACTGCTTCTGGTCGGCACCCTGGTCGTGGTTGCGTTTGTCGTATTCATTACAAACGCCGAACGCAGAATACCCGTCCAGTACGCAAAAAGGGTTGTCGGACGCAAGATGTACGGCGGACAATCGACACATCTTCCGCTGAAGGTCAATATGTCGGGAGTTATGCCGATCATCTTTGCGCAGTCGATCGCAACCTTCCCCGCAACAATTGCCGCGTTCTTTCCGGCGCCGGCCGAGGGTTCCTTCTGGGATAAGCTGCTCAACGGGATTAACAATACGTCGATTCTTTATGCTATCGTTTTGTTCGTCCTGATTATTGCATTCAGTTACTTCTATACGGCAATTCAGTTCAACCCGCAGGAGATCGCCAACAACATGAAGAAGAACGGCGGATTCATACCGGGCTTCCGTCCCGGGAAACCGACCTCCGACTTCATCACGAAGGTTCTCAACAAGATCACTCTGTTCGGAGCCGTTTTTCTCGGTGTCATAGCTATTCTCCCGATCATACTGAACAAAGCCATAAACATTGCCGGTCTCGCTATCGGCGGAACTTCGCTGCTGATAGTCGTCGGTGTGGCGCTTGAGACCGTAAGGGAACTTGAGGCGCAGATGATGATGCGCCATTACAAGGGTTTCCTTGAATAACAAGAGGGAGTATCGATATGAAGCTTATTCTGCTTGGTGCCCCTGGTTCGGGAAAAGGTACCCAGGCTGTATTCATCAGTGAAAAGCTTTCGATACCAGCCATATCGACCGGAGACATCCTTCGCGAGGCTATAAAGAACGGAACCGAGATCGGACTCAAGGCAAAGAAATACATCGAGGCCGGCGAGCTCGTGCCCGATGAGATCGTTTTGGGGATAATCCGGGAACGTATCTCCCGCGAAGACTGTAAAAACGGATTCCTGCTTGACGGATTTCCGCGCACCATTCCGCAGGCGGAAGCGCTTGAAGACATTGCGCCCGTTGATTACGCAATATCGCTTGAGGTGCCGGATTCCGTCATTGAACAGCGCATGACGGGCAGACGAGTCTGCAAGGATTGCGGTAAGACCTATAACGTTCATACTATGCCCTCGATACGCGAGGGAGTATGCGACAATTGCGGCGGCGAGCTTGTCACTCGCGCCGACGATAGTCCCGAAACGGTTCGTGCGCGCCTTGCGGTTTACCACCGGGAGTCAGAGCCCCTCAAAGGATTCTACGAGGGCCGCGGCAAACTCCGCTCGGTGGCGAACCACGGCAGCGTCGAACACACCACAGCCCTCATTTTTGAGGTTCTCGGGTTGACGGCAGTATGATTAGTATAAAATCTCCGTCCGAAATCGATTTAATGCGCAAAGCAGGCGAGATTGCAAAGAACGCCCTGATACTGGGCGGAAAACTTGTAAATCCCGGCATTACCACCGGAGAGATCGACCTGGAGATAGAAAAGTATATCCGGTCTCACAACGCTGTACCATCCTTTAAAGGATATAACGGCTTTCCGGCGAGCGCCTGCATCTCGATCAACGAGGAAGTAATACATGGCATTCCCGGCAAGAGAGTAATCAGGGAAGGGGACATCGTTTCAATCGATGTCGGCGCATGCTTCGAAGGCTACCATGGAGACTGCGCTGCGACCTTTGCGGTTGGTACCGTCGCCGAAGAGGTCAAGGCACTGATCGAGACCACGAGACAGTGTTTTTATGAGGGCATAAAATTTGCACGGGTCGGATACAGGATATCCGACATATCAAGCGCTATCCAAAAATATGCCGAGGAGCGGGGTTTTTCGGTCGTCCGCCCATATGTCGGCCACGGTGTGGGCGCCTCGCTGCACGAGTCCCCGGAGGTTCCGAACTTCGGAAGGCCCGGGCACGGTCCCAGGCTCGTGCAGGGGATGACAATCGCCGTCGAGCCCATGATAAATCTGGGCGTTTGCGATGTTCGCGTACTGTACGACAAATGGACGGTTGTCACGGCCGACGGAAAGCCATCGGCACATTACGAGAACACCATTCTAATAACCGACGGTGATCCTGAGATTCTTACATCAGGCAGTGAAATTCTGTGAGTTTGGTTATAAAATTAAGCACATTCGGTTTTCAAGGAGGTAGCGTTTGTGGCAAAAGAAGATGTCATAGAGCTCGAGGGTACTGTGGTTGAGGCGCTGCCGAACGCAATGTTCCAGGTTGATATCGGCAATGGGCACCAGATCCTTGCCCACATATCGGGAAAACTGCGGATGAACTTTATCCGCATACTTCCCGGCGATAAGGTGACCGTGCAGATGTCGCCCTACGACCTGACCCGAGGCAGAATAACCTGGAGATCAAAATAACAGCGAATTCTTCAGATAAGGGAATCCATCGGATTCTTATAACAGCAAGTTGTTTTCGGAACCATTCAAATCGTTAAGGCGAACTTTCGTCTTACAGTGGAGGCCGTGTGAAGCGGGTCGTGACCGATTCCCGGCGAGCCGTGATCGGACTCCGAGAAATCGTATACGATTACCCGAACAACACGGATAAATGGAGGTTTACAATGAAAGTCAGACCGTCTGTAAAGCCCATTTGCGAGAAATGCAAAGTCATCCGCCGCAAGGGCAAGGTAATGGTAATCTGCGAAAACCCAAAGCATAAGCAGAGACAAGGCTAATAGGAGGTGCTTGTTAAAGTATGGCGCGTATTGCCGGTATTGACCTGCCGAGAGATAAGAGAATCGAGATCGGTCTCACCTACATCTACGGTATAGGCAGAAAACTGTCAAACGACATTTTGGCGGCCACCGGGGTTAACCCCGACACAAGAGTAAAAGATCTAACGGAAGACGAAGCTTCCAAACTGCGTGAATATATTGAAAAGAACTACCATGTCGAAGGCGATCTCCGCCGCGACGTGGCAATGAACATCAAGCGCCTCACCGAAATCGGATGCTATCGAGGCACTCGTCATCGCAAAGGGCTCCCGGTACGCGGACAGCGCACCAAGACCAATGCACGCACACGCAAGGGTCCCAAGAGGACCATCGCGGGCAAGAAGAAGTAAGGAGGAACTGAAATGGCAGCACCAAAGAAACGCACGGTCGTAAAGAAGCGCCGCGAGCGCAAGAACATTGAGAAGGGCGCCGCTCACATCAATTCTTCCTTCAACAACACCATGGTAACCATCACCGATCTTAACGGAAACACAATCTCCTGGGCTTCCGCCGGCGGTCTCGGTTTCCGTGGTTCAAGAAAGTCCACCCCCTTCGCGGCCCAATCAGCTGCCGAAGCAGCAGCAAAAGCCGCCATGGAGCATGGTTTGAAGACCGTGGAGGTATTTGTCAAGGGGCCCGGTTCCGGCCGCGAGGCCGCGATTCGCGCTCTGCAGGCAGCAGGGCTGGAGGTAAACATGATAAAAGATGTCACCCCCATCCCGCATAACGGATGCCGTCCGCCAAAGCGCAGGCGCGTCTAATGAATTTGGAGGTGTAATATATAGATGGCAAGATATACAGGTGCCGTTTGCAGGCTATGCCGCCGCGAAGGACAGAAGCTGTTTCTTAAGGGCGATCGCTGCTATACGGATAAATGCTCGGTTGACCGCCGGACTTATCCGCCCGGACAACACGGACAGGGACGCAAGAAGCTGAGCGAATACGGACTCCAGTCCCGCGAGAAACAGAAAACTCGCCGTTACTACGGCGTACTTGAAAGCCAGTTCAGGAAATACTTTGAGATGGCCGAGCGGAAGCCCGGTGTTACCGGTACAAATTTGCTTCAGATTCTCGAGACTCGTCTTGACAATGTCGTATACCGCCTTGGTATGGCAATGTCGCGTGCCGAAGCAAGGCAGCTTGTCAGGCACGCCCACTTTACCGTGAACGGACGAAAAGTCAACATTCCTTCCTACCTTGTGAAGCCGGGCGACGTAATCGCCCTTCGTGAAAAAAGCCGCAGCCTTGAGAAATTCAAGATTGTGACCGAGGCCAACGCCTCCAGAGTCCCGCCCAAGTGGCTCGATCTGGACCGCGAAGCCCTGCAGGCCAGAGTTGTGGCTCTTCCGGAAAGGGAGGACATTGACCTTCCGATCGAGGAACACCTTATTGTCGAGTTGTACTCTAAGTAATCCGTGCCAAAGGTTATTTACAAATACCGCGGTTTCTGGGAATTGGAAAAGCTGTAAACTTGACTAAGGAGGGTGTACGTCAATGGTAGAAATTGAAAGGCCGAGAATCGAATGCATCGGATCCGAGGAGGATCCGTCTTACGGCAAATTTGTAGTAGAGCCCCTTGAGCGGGGTTACGGCACCACTTTGGGAAATTCGCTTAGACGTGTTCTTTTGTCATCGCTCCCCGGCACCGCTGTCACCAGCATTAAAATCGCCAATGTTCAGCATGAGTTCTCCACGATTCCCGGAGTAAAGGAGGATGTGACCGAGCTCGTTCTCAACATCAAGGGAATCGTTGCGAAGCTGCACAGTCCCGGGCCGAAGACGGTCTATATAGAAGCCTCGGGTGCCCGCGAGGTTGTTGCCGGCGATATAAAAACAGACGGAGAAGTTGAAATACTCAATCCCGATTATCATATCGCGACGCTCGGCCCCGGCGCAAATCTCAACATGGAGCTTACGCTCAACCATGGAAGGGGCTACGTGCCGGCCGAACGCAATAAAGCACCCCAGGCAATTATCGGGGTTATACCGGTCGATTCTCTTTATTCGCCGGTTCGGAAGGTCAACTACTCGGTTGAAAACACCCGTGTAGGAAACATGACCGACTTTGACAAATTGACTCTTGAGGTTTGGACGAACGCGACCATTTCGGCGAGAGACGCCGTTAGTCTCGGTGCGAAGATACTGTCGGACCATCTTAATCTGTTCACCGATCTTTCCGAAACGATCAGCGCGAAGTCTACAGTCGTAGAGAAGACCGAAGCACAACGCGACAAGGTGCTCGAAATGACCATCGAGGAGCTTGACCTGTCGGTTCGTTCCTTCAACTGCCTCAAACGTGCAGGTATCAATACAGTGGAAGATCTGATCAGCAAGACTGAAACCGACATGATGAAGGTTCGCAACCTCGGCCGCAAGTCGCTTGACGAAGTAATAAACAAGTTGGCCGGAATGGGACTCAGCCTTGCAAAAGAGGATAACTGAAGTCGATACCGCTTACTTCACAATGATTTGATACCTTTAAGGAGGTTATTCAACATGCCCAGAAAATTGGGACGCGATAGTGCTCATCGCCGTGCCGACATGAGAGCGATGGTCACCTATCTTCTCGAAAGCGGGAAGATCCAGACGACCGTCACACGCGCCAAAGAGGTCGCTTCGGTTGCCGAGAGGATGGTTACCATCGGGAAGAAAAACACCCTTGCAGCCAGGCGCCGCGCTATGTCTTATATAACAAAGGAAGACGTCGTCAAGAAGCTTTTCGACGAGATCGCACCGAAGTACGCCGACCGCAACGGTGGATATACGCGCATTATGCGAATCGGACCGCGCCGCGGAGACGCCGCAGAGATGGCTATCCTCGAGCTGGTCGAATAATATATCGGTTGATATGCCACGGGTATAACAAGGGGACGGTTCCGCCGACAGAAAAATCTGCCGGTAAACCGTCCCCGTATTGTCTCAATAAAATATTTACATGGAGAGTCAGATGTTGATTTCGAGGCCGTCATAGGCGGTTATGAAACCGTTAATGCGCAGACGCTCTTCTATTTCAAAGTGTTTCAGGCCTCCGTTGTGGGAGAAATGCGTCGCAGCAAAACGAGTGCGGTTATCCACGCAGCCAAGCTGGAACAGGCGGTTTCTGGTTGTAAGATCGTCTTCGATGCACATATGGCCGGCAGTGCCGCTGTTGGTGAGGTGCGTGCAGTCAAGGCTGATAAAATCGAAATAGATGCCGGCTATGTAGTCCCAGGTGACCTCGGGGAAAAAGCCCGAATCGTTGGCATAAAGAATTCTGCGCCCGTCCTTCTCGATTATGTATATGAAAGCGCTGGTTGTGCTGTGGCGGGCCTTGAGAGGCGTGACCGTATAGCTGCCGACGGCCTGAGGATTGAAAGCCTTGAGCTCCACAAGCTCTATGTAGTCCGCAAGGAGTTCAATCTTATCGGCGGGAATCTCCTTTCTCAGCTCGCCCAGAGCGAAAGCGGAGGCAAGAAGAGGGATCCTCGCGTTCGACCTGCGCTCCGAGAAGGGCGGCATAACGTTTAAAAGCTCGCGAACATAAAAATGATCGTAATGCGTGTGCGTTATAAGGATGTATTTCAGCCGGCTTAAGTCCAGACCCAGGGCTGCTGTCTGGGAAAAAGTGTCGGGAGAAATATCGATAAGCATTTCACCGTCGATTATGGCGGAAGTCCTGTGCCTGATTTCCTTTCCGCCCTTCGCACGCGCGTATGCGCACACCTTGCATGCGCAGAAAGGGGAGGGGATTCCTTCCGAAGAGCCGGTGCCGAGGAATTTTAGAATCATAAGCGATCACGCTCCTTTTTGAGACGGAAACTCCATCTTTGGAGGCGGCCTGCCTTATCGGCCTTTACCCTACATTATGAGTGAATTATAGTGGATATGTTCCATAAAGGCAATAATATTTTGCAATTTTTATATAATATCCATACATTTGACAGTATAACGGTTATGCTGTAGACTATAACAAGTCCGGATCGGAGCAAAAAGATGTCCGGTCAGAATCAGGCGCATATCAGCGGCATAGTACGCAAGGGAACGGAGATGCAGATGGAGAATTTTGCAGGAATACTGGCGGAAGAATTCAAGCTTAGGAAAGAGCACGTTGAAAACACGCTAAGGCTCATTGAAGAAGGAAACACCATTCCGTTTATAGCGCGCTACAGAAAGGAGCTCACCGGAGCGATGGACGATCAGACGCTCAGGGAGCTCACGGAGCGCTACGCTTATTTGCAAAGCCTTGAAGAGCGCAGGCGCGAAATAATCAAGTCTATCGAAGACCAGGGCAAGATGACCGAAGAGCTTATGAGGTCGATTGAAAACGCGAAAATACTGGCGGAACTCGAAGACCTGTACAGACCGTATAAACAGAAGCGGCGCACGCGCGCCACAGTCGCCCGCGAAAGGGGTCTCGAGCCTCTTGCCGACATCATCTTCGCGCAGGAGGACGTTTCCGCGGATCCGATGGCGCTTGCCGCGGGTTATATAGACGCTGAAAAAGGCGTGGAAACGGCCGAGGATGCAATTAAGGGTGCGATGGACATTATAGCCGAGCGGATATCGGACGACGCGTCGATCAGAAAGGCGCTGAGAGAGTATATCCTTAAGTACGGCAGGCTTGAGTCCAGGGCGGCGAAGGATGAGGATTCGGTCTATTCTACCTATTACGAGTTCTCGGAGCTTGTGGAGAAACTGCAAAGCCACCAGATACTGGCCATAAACAGGGGTGAAAGAGAAGAATATCTCAAGGTTGCCATCATATCGGACGAGGGTATAAACCACGGCCTGATATACCGCAGAACGGTTAAAGGGACAGGCCCGTTTTCCCAAATAGTCCGGGAAGCCGCGGACGACGCTTACTCGCGTCTCATTTACCCGTCGATTGAACGGGAAATCAGAAATACTCTGACCGAAAGAGCCGACGAACAAGCGATCAAAATGTTTTCAATGAACCTCAAGCATCTTCTGATGCAGCCTCCCGTAAAGGGAAAAGTGGTTCTGGGGCTTGACCCGGCTTACAGGACAGGCTGCAAAATCGCCGTCGTGGACGCCACCGGCAAGGTTCTGGATACCTCCGTCGTATATCCCACCCCGCCGCAAAATAAGGCGGAGGAAGCAAAGAAAGAGCTCCTGAGGCTCATTACCAAACATGGGGTCGAGGTTATTTCGATCGGCAACGGGACGGCTTCGAGAGAGTCTGAGATTTTTATCGCAGATCTGATCGCGGAAAGCGGTCTGCCGTTATCCTACATGGTTGTCAGCGAAGCAGGGGCCTCGGTATACTCCGCGTCAAAGCTTGCCGCTGCGGAGTTTCCGCAGTATGACGTATCCCTCAGGAGCGCGGTGTCGATCGCGAGGAGACTGCAGGATCCGCTGGCCGAGCTTGTCAAGATTGATCCGAAGGCGATCGGGGTCGGACAATACCAGCACGACCTGCCGGCGGCAAAACTGGACGGCTCTCTGAACGGCGTCGTGGAGGACTGTGTCAACAGCGTAGGCGTAGACCTCAACACGGCTTCGGTGTCGCTTCTTTCCCGGGTTTCGGGCGTTTCCGCCGCCGTTGCGAAAAACATAGTGGAATACCGGGATTCTCAGGGCATGTTTAAAAAGCGCTCGCAACTGCTCAAGGTGCCGAAGCTCGGTCCGAAGGCATATGAGCAGTGCGCCGGTTTTCTCAGGGTGCCGGACAGCGATGATGTCCTTGACAACACCGCCGTGCATCCGGAGTCGTATGAAGCGGCCAAAAAGCTTCTGGAGATTTGCGGATACACGCTTGCGGACGTTAAGGCAGGCAGGATAAACGAGCTTGAAGCCCGGGTAGAGAAAATCGGCGCGGCAAAAGCGGCCGAACACTGCGGAATCGGGCTTCCGACTCTCCGCGACATCGTGAAGGAGCTTCTGAAGCCCGGAAGAGACCCGCGCGACGAGCTGCCGCCGCCGATTCTGAGAAAGGACGTCATGGATATATCCGATCTGAAGCCCGGCATGAGGCTGAAAGGCACGGTGAGGAACGTCATCGATTTCGGCGCGTTTGTGGACATAGGAGTCCATCAGGACGGGCTTGTGCATGTATCGCAGCTTGCCGACCGTTTCATCAGGCATCCGTCCGAGGTCGTGAAGGTCGGGGATCTGGTCGAAGTTACCGTTCTGTCAGTCGACACGGCGAAGAAGAGGATTTCCCTCAGCATGAAGAGCGATGTGCAAAAGGGACAATAAAGTAAACGGGCAAATAAGGCGATAGAATCGAATGTTCAGGAAAGCATTCAGTATATCCGATCAACTGCTAAGCGAACATCATTTAAATATCAAAAGAATCAGGCCATATACGATGCTCGCCATTGTGCCGAAGACGATGACCGGTCCGGCCACGTTGAACATCTTTGCCGCCATGCCGGTCACGATGCCCTCGGATTTAAACTCCATCGAAGGCGAAACCATGGCGTTTGCAAAACCGGTGATCGGTACCAGCGAACCGGCCCCCCCATATTTGGCAATGCTGTCATATACGCGGAGGGCCGTCAGAAACGCACCGAGAAAGACCATGCATACCGCGGTCATGGATGAGGCCTGCTGAACCTCGGGGATGAAGTTCTTCAGGATAATATTGTAGATCACCTGTCCGATCGTACAGATTGTGCCGCCTATCAAAAACGCAAGAAGCACGTCTTTCATGATGGGTGAGTTCGGGCTTTTGCTCTTGACATATTCGTTATATTGCTTGTTTGACATATTCATACTATCATTCCGCCTTTAACTGATTCATTGATATATTAGTAAATTGCTTACTGCTGGTGAAGATATGCACAGTAATGCATTGCAGCGCATTGCAGTGTAGTGCGGTGAAGTACTTTACATTCAATGTTGTGCTTGCATATACTGCTTGCATGCTATGCATAACATAGCTATATTATCTGACGCCGGAAGGAAATTCATTCTGATCTTTTGCAATGAAGTTGAACTCCCGCCGTGCTCTGTTAAACCGCGGACGAATATATTCATTCTATATTTTGACTTAAAATAAGTATATATTACATCACGAAATAAAAAACAGAGCCTGCGACTTGAAGTGGTAAGCTTAAATTGGACACGGAGGGGGTATTTTTTGGACACATGAT
>ENA-UPSB01001666-UPSB01001666.1-bioreactor-metagenome-genome-assembly--contig:-NODE-1666-length-24929-cov-6.840275_pt1 | contig 24929 bp, 18 predicted proteins | sample MGYA00238182_ERZ773286 | MGnify/ENA primary metagenome ERZ773286 (study PRJEB29026, sample SAMN07631240) | bioreactor metagenome | isolation source: Switchgrass digestor | place: USA: Dartmouth... | reverse complement strand
TATATAATCGGACTGGGTCAGGTGGCTGTGTTGTTCCTCGCCGGGAGATTCCTGTTCGGGGTCGATTACGGTCCTAGTCCACTTCTGGTAGCGGCGATTCTGATGATGTTTTTGCTGTGCGTCACGGGGTTGGGGATCCTTCTATCTACCGTGGTCCGGACTTCAGTTCAGCTTCAGGCCCTGTCCCCGATCGTGATTACGGCCACGTGCATGCTGGGAGGATGCTACTGGCCTTTGGAGATCGTGTCTCCAACAATGAGGACCATCAGCAAGTTCACGCCGCAGGCGTGGGCGATGGGCGCTCTAAACGATGTCGTGGCGCGGGGAGCGGGCCTGTCTAGCATCTACTTGCCGTTGTTGGCCCTAGCCGGTTTCACTTTGGTGTTTTTTTGGCTGGGCGTGACCAGGACCAAGTTCGAGTAGAGGGGCAGTCTCGTTACCCACGCGGATGGAGCCTAGAAGCGTCCCGTCGGAACGGGTTTCAAACACGAATGTGGTTGACCTGAGTGCGCCGGCGGGGGCGTCGCAATGGATGACTAACGGGTCTACCAGGCGTGTGTCCCCAGCGCCCAGGTTTAGTCCGTAGAACCGGACGAAGTCGCGGTCGGTGTTGAGCTCGGCCGTGATTTGCACTGTCAGGCCGTCCCCGGTTTTCAACTCGCCCGTAGCTTTGAAGGAAATGCGACCTGTTTCGCTCCATTCTTTGTAGTGATAGGCGGACGGCAAGGAACTGCCTACTTCCTGTTGGTTGAGAGGTCTTAACTTCGGATGAGCCTGCAGTTCGTCAGGCACCTTTATCCGGATGCTCAGGAGTTTAGACAAGACCAGGACCAGGCACTTGTGCTCGATGGTGATTTCCTGCGGCTCCCGGGTGTCGAGCTTATTGACCTCCAGCGACGGGAGTGCCATCCTGACGGCATCCTGCTTGGAGGTTTCCAGTCTTTGGGCCCCAATGGCATAGTGCTGGGGGGCTACCAGACCCTGAACGTCAAGCGCATCCTGCATGATGATTTCCGGGCTTTGTGCCGCGACAGCCGGCGATGCGCTGAGATACGCATTCTTTGCTTGCATGGATATCTCAAGAAGGTCAGAGGACGCAGGCGCTTTGTGGTCGCGCGGGCGCAAGAACTCCACTTGGCGTTGTTCTAGGTCTTGGAAATGGCGGTTTGTGAAAACTGCCGTGGGGCCGGCGACTTTCACGAAAGACACCCCCAGATGCTTCCCTTACCTCCGCTCGCGCTAGTAATCACTGAACAAGAACAGATTACTAGAGGAAATATCGCATTCAACCAGGGTTTATGTTAACCGGCGATGTAGGAAAAACTTCTCAGAACCGCATGAAAGCTGGGTCATACGGGTTTGGAGATACCCCGGCGTCCATTGCCGGCAGTTAGTCTGTTCTGGGGCCTCTCACCATCGTTATCCTGGTGTAGGCCAGACAGAATCCGGCCCGGGTGACGTTCCTTTGTGAGGCGTTCCCGGGTTGGGTCATGACCGCGGCCAAGTCGCATCCGGCTTGGGCAGCCGCCGACAGCCTCGCCTTGAGGAGAGCGGACTGAACCCCGTTCCTTCTGAAAGCAGGCAGCGTGCTCGCTGTTGAGAGAAGCGCCGTCCCGTCTATAATCTTGAGGGCTCCGCCTCCCGCCACTTGGCCGTCTACCTTGGCCAGGAAACAGATGATCCCAACGGTGCGGAACAGCGCCCGGAAAAGATCGATGTCATGGGGGACGCCTTCGTCTGTACCCGCGAAACCTCTGGCGACCGTGAGACTCCAAAGATTCAGATCCTCTTCATTCTTCTGCCTCATCGGGATGATCGTGATCCCCGGTCCAAAGTCTGTGAACTCCGGTTTTCCTGGAGTCAGGGGACGTACGAACAGGTTGAGGAAATGGAATATGCGGTAGTCCCGGTCCGCTATGAGATCCAAGAGAGACTCGTCGACAAACGGGCAGATATCAATGGTTGGACGAGCGCGGCGGTATCTGAGGAAGTCTTCAACCATATCCAGTTCGGCGGGTTTCACCCGGCATGTAAGCCCCATGCCTGTAGCCCTGCTGAGAGGGGACCGGCTTCCGGCAAAGGAGACGTATCCTCCAGCGACCGGAGTGGCGCATGCTCCCGAGCCGGGGTAAAGGTTGGCGTATGCCCAAGCGTACCGGGCGGTCATCTCGGCTTCAGCCAGTTCCAATCTCGTGGCTATGGACTTATCGACAACGAGGCTATCCATCCTGCCCATTATTCCTGCGCGCCTCCCGGCCTAGAGTTCGTCACTCAGAATGGCACCGCGAACCGTAATCGGAACCGAACCGTAATCAGAAGCGAACCGTAGTCCGAACCAAACCGTAATCAGAACCGCGCTTGTTTGTGCCTATATGATACACCATTCTCGAGCTTGGTCGAGGAATCCTACCTGAATACCGTTACGAGTCTTCCTAGAATGACTATTCAGGGGCTAGTGAAGTACCTCGGGAACTATCGGAGGTCGTCGCTCCTAGAAGATAACCCTGGCTTCTATGAAGAGGAAAAGAGGGATTTCTTTCCGCGCCCGGTTCTCCGCGGCAGCTCTTGGGCCTGGCTGGTTCTTCTTGTGGGAGATCCACTCCTCAAGCCTGGTTATCGCGAAGCCCTGGTTGGTCAGGTGTTTGAAGTAGGATTGGAGCGGCCTGTGGAAAGACAGAGTCTGGTCAAGAGATCCTGGGGCGGGTTTTCCTGAAGGAGATTTCGCGCCGCGTGCGGCTGTCTTTCCTGGATGCATGTCAATCTTGACCGTTTGCTCCGAGAGGTACCGGTCGATCCTCCGGTATTGATCTCCAGTCTGGGGGTCCCATTCCCACGAACTGGCTTTCGAAAGACTAACCGGGCCTTGTGGTAGAAATTCTACCACTACCTCGGGTAAGTGGTAAGAATCTTACTACTGCCTCGGAGCGGTGGTAGGAATCCTACGACCACCTCGGCTCAGTTGTAGGAATTCTACTTACTGCCTCAGCTCGGTGGTAGGTATTCTACTACTACCTTGGCTCGGTGGTAAGAATTCTACCACCGTCTCGGCTCGGTGGTAGGAATTCTACTACTACCCCGGCTCGGTGGTAAGAATCCTACCACTGCCTCAGCTCAGTCGTAGAAATTCTACTTCTACCTCGGCTCGGTTGTAGGAATTCTACAACCACCCCGGCTTAGTCGTACGAGTTCTACTACTGCCTCTGCTCGGTGGTAGAAATCCTACAACTACCTCCGCTCGGTGGTATGAATCCTGCTACTTCTCGCACCGGGGCGAGAAGCATCCAGTACCCGCTATGCGCTTTGTTCTCCTTGACGGTAATGGTATAGTCGTATGGGCGCGAGATTTCATCCGCGTTCACTATCCGCTCTGATGTCCTGTCTTGAAGTCACGAAAGGAGCTTCGGAGATGGTATCGAGTTCGAGAGGCGTAGTTCTCCAAAGAGGCATCTAGCCAAGCCTAGCCTCACTATGCCTTGCTGTCTCGAACAAACGATCGCCATTATCCCGGAGGGACTTCAACATGACTGTACTAGTCGCCAATAACCTCGCTAAGTATTTCGGCGCGAGACTGATATTCAAATCCATTTCCTTCACCGTGGGACAGGGAGAAAAAGTCGCGGTTATCGGCCGAAACGGAGAAGGCAAGACCACGCTGCTCAGAGTCATCGCGGGGGAGCTGGAGCCGGACGAAGGATCCGTAAGCCTCGTCGGCAAGAGAACTCTCGGCTACTTGTCGCAGGACATACCCCTTGTGGACGGGACGGTCTTGTCTGTAACCCTGTCTTCAAGAAAAGACATCGCCGACCTCTCGTCCAAGCTTGCGTTTCTTGAAGAAGAGATGGCCCGGATAGGCCAAGAATCCCCTGAAGATGCCCGCCGCATGGAGGAGCTTCTCGACGAATATGCCAGGGCTACGGCCCGTTTTGAATCCCAGGACGGCTACAGTCTGGAGCACAAAGCCAAGTCTATCTTGACCGGTCTGGGATTTACCACGGACGAATTCCATAAGGACGTCTCCGTCCTCTCAGGTGGCGAACGGGTGAGGCTTACCCTCGCGAGACTCCTTCTTTTGGAACCCGACCTCCTGATGCTCGACGAGCCCACCAACCACCTGGATTTGCCCGGCGTCGAGTGGCTCGAAGGTTTTCTCAGTACGTATCCTGGCGGAGTCCTGCTGGTGAGTCATGACAGATATTTCCTGGACAAGGTGGCTCACAAGATCATCGAACTCGACCGGGGAGACGGTAAGGTCTACACGGGTAACTACTCTGCTTACGTCCGGCAAAAGGAACTGGAGTTTAGGCTGCAAGCCGAAGCGTACAGGCGGCAGCAGGAGCTCATCGAAAGGACCACTGCCTTCATCAAGAAGTGGAAGGCGACGCCCACTCGTGTCGGCCAAGCCCGGAGTCGCGAGAAGATGCTTGAGCGTCTGGAACTGGTGGAGAAACCCAAGCAGGAGAAGAAGACCATGGGACTCCGGTTCGAGACTGAGGTGGAATCTGGCGATGAGGTCCTTTGGATAGAGGACCTTTCCAGAGAGTTCCCGGTCATTGGTTCGGACGACGAGCCGACGGGAGAGATGCGGCGTCTCTTTCACAATTTCACGTGGCTGTGTCGCAAGGGCGACCGCGCGGCGCTGGTAGGTCCCAATGGGTGCGGTAAGACCACGCTTCTGCGCTGTCTGGCGGGGACCGACCGCGGGTACTCAGGCACCGTGAAATACGGGCAAAACGTGGTTACCGGGTTTTTCACTCAGGGCCAGGACGACCTGAACGACCAGAACACCCTGTACGAAGAAGTCCATTCGCTTGGGCTCGAGCCTCAGGCGTGCCGCGATCTCCTGGGCAGGTTCTTGTTCTCCGGGGACGAGGTAGAGAAGTCCGTCGGCAAACTGTCGGGAGGCGAGAGGAACCGCCTTGCCCTCACCAAGCTCGTGGCAGGTAAGGGCAACCTTCTGTTTCTTGACGAGCCCACAAACCACTTGGACATGGCCTCTAAGGAAGTCCTGGAACAGGCTTTGAAGGATTTTCCCGGCACGGTTATTTTCGCGTCCCACGATAGGTTCTTCATTGACCGCATCGCTACCCACCTTTGGATATTCGATGGCGAGACCATTCACATATTCAAGGGCACCTACTTGGAGTACAGGGAGAAAGTGGAATCCGGCGCCGAGATAATCTATGAGGAGGAACGGCCATCGTTCGTTTTCTTGAGGAGGACGCCCTCCGGAGCCGGACGAGGGAGTGCTAGGGTCGCCCCGTCTCAACCAGGTGGCAGGGTGTCTCCCTCAGGTAGGGTAACGTCAGGCAGGGCGGCTGCGTCCGGCAAGGCGCCTCAACACGGGAAATCCGACAAAGCCGACAAATCCACGGGACAGCCTTCGGGGAAACCACAGAGGACTGTGGACGCGGAAACGCGGGAGCGGATGCGTGAACTGCAGCGTCTCGAGTCGGAGATAGAGGTCTTGGAAGCCAGAAAAGAAGAAATGCTGGAGCTCTTCCGGGACCCGTCTTCCTACGGAAATCCCAAAGAACTGCCCATGAAGGAGTTCAGCGAACTGGAAAAGGAGCTTGAGGCTCTCTACGCAAAATGGGAGGAGCTCGGGACCGCCCTGGCAGGAAAGCAAGAGGCCGATGAGAAAAACTAGGCTAAATCGCTAGATGGGGAGGTTCCCGCCGTGGAGAAGTCCGCTCTCGACGCTATATTGAACCGCGCGACCGTCCGTTCTTACCTGGATAAGGACGTACCCGATGAGGTCATAGAAAAACTGGCCAGGGCCGCTCAACAGGCGCCGTTTACGGGGCAGATGTACGCTTTCATCTACACCCGCGACAAGGAGAAGAAGGAAATCCTCGCGAAACACCTCGGCCGCCACTTAGCCCAGGCGCCCGTGTTCATCTTGTTCTGCATGGACTTCCGGAAGCTGGAGAAGTTCATCGCGTACAAGGGCAGGGAGAACAAGTCCGGCCAGGTCCAGATGCTTTTCTTGGGTATCCAGGACGTGGCGTACGCCGCGGCCAACATGATTACGGCAGCCGAGGCCATGGGGTTAGGCACGTGCTTCTTCGGCGGCGCCCCCATGATTGCGCCTTTGCTGACCGAGATGTTCAAACTTCCGGACAGAGTGTACCCTGTGGTCGGAATGTCGCTCGGATATCCCGCCGTAAAGCCGGGTCCCAGGCCTCGCATCCCGACATGGTGTGTTCTGTTCAAGGACGAGTACCACGACCTGACCGAGGATGAAGTCGCTCAGGCGCTTAGCGTGATGGACGCCGGCTTGATCCGTGAAGGATACTACAGGAACCTGGGGGCCAAGATTCCCAAGCCTGAGGCCGGGGAAGACACGGTTGACTACGACACCTATGGCTGGGGAGAACACATATCCAGGAAGTACGCGAGGCAGGCCCAATCCGAGATACTGAAACAGCTTCTGGCGGAAAAGGGCATCGTGCTTTGACGATGAAGTCGAGGCAACGCGCCGGTGCTGGTGCCGGTGTGCTGCTCCGGCAGCGTTGCCTGCGGCCGTGCCTGGCAGCAGCGCTCAAGCGACAGCTTAGGCGACAGTGCTATAGCGAAAGAGGGACGCATGATGACCGGCACCAAACGGGTTTACTGGGATTTACCTTTCGATAAGGCATACTCCACCCAAGTGCTTTCGGCGGAGTTTAAAGATGGTCAGTTACAAGTAGTTCTAAAGGAGACCATTTTCCATCCTGAAGGGGGAGGACAGCCGTCCGACACCGGGGTGTTACGGCTCCAGGACCAGTTGATTCAAGAGAGGCTAGGGGGCGGGGAACTGGCAGTTTCCAAGGTGCTTGAGGAAGGCGACAAGATCCTCCACTTCGTATCTCTTAGCCCCACGGCATTAGCGGCATCTCTAACAGAGACCGCGGAGACGACCAGGACGGCAGATAGGGAAGGAACGACCGGGACGGCGGATACGGAAGGAACGGCCGGGACGCCCGCGGGGGAAGAGGTCGCCGCCCTGCTCAGAGGCGCAAATGTAACTTGTGAAATCGACTGGGACCTCAGGTTTGACTTGATGCAGCAGCACACGGGGCAGCACATCTTGTCACGTGCCTTTGAGGAACTCTTGGACGCCAAGACCGTCGGCTTTCACCTGAGCGAGGAGTACGTGACCATTGACTTGGCGATACCGTCCCTATCTGAAGAAGACGCGGCCAGGGTTGAAGACAGGGCAAACGAGATCGTCTTCCGAAGCGTCCCTGTGTTCGCCAAGGAGTATGAGGCGGGGAAGCTTCCCGAAGAGATAAGGAGCCGGTTGCCTATTTCAGCCGAAAACATACGCGTGGTGTACGTCGGCGACTTTGACGCCTGCGCCTGCGGCGGAACCCACGTTACCTCGACCGGCCAAGTCGGCCTGATCAAGATAAACCAGATTGACCGCGCCCACGGAGGGGTGCGCGTCGTGTTCCGGTGCGGAAACCGGGCCCTCAGAGACTACCGGCAGAAGGAGCGGTTCCTGTCTGAGACAGCCAAGATCTTGTCCCAATCATGGACGTCGGTCCCGGCAGCCGTAACGGGCCTGACCGATAAAGTGGTCAGCCTGGAGAAATCCCTGGAGGACGCGCGGAAAGCCCTGCTGGAGCAGGAGATTGCCGGCATGATCCGGGAGGCCGCCGGCGCAGCCGCCCACGAAGCCCTGGTAAAGCACCTGCCGGGCAAGAGCGTGGAAGAACTGCGGATGGCCGTGAAGCGAGTATCGGAGGCGGTCAAGGTACCTGCCGTCTTCTTCACGCTAGAGCCGAGGTTCCAGGCGATTGTGGCCAGTTCCGACTCGAAGCCGGACGCCCGGACGGTGACAGCCAGAATCGCCTCATTGGTAGGGGCTAGGGGAGGAGGAACCCCCCAGCTAGCTCAGGTCGGTTCCAAGGAACCTTTGGAGATGGACGAAAACGAAGTGAAGCAGGTCATCCTAGAAGCATTGCAGGACGCGTTGAATCATTAGGCTAAATAATTAGGCTGACGCGAGCGGCCTGCCGGACAGTCCCCACCGGTCCTAGAACGTTCGATGGGGGCTGATAATCGAGACCCTCGATGGGCGAAAGCCTCCCGGCAGGCCGCTCGCTGCTTACACACGGAAAGGGATTAGTTCTTCCTAAGAACCCTCCCCGCGAACGCCGCCTTCACCACGCCGTTTTCCATAGCCTGCACGCCGTTTACGAACACATGCTTGATGCCTTCCGCGCGGGCGTAGGGTTCGGTACCCGTGGCCGTATCCATCAAGGTATCGGGGTCGAACACGACCAAGTCCGCCCAGTACCCGGGCTCGATTAGGCCCCTCTGGGACAGTCCCACCGTTCTCGCCGGCAGCCACGTGCTCTTCATGACCGCGGTCTCCAGCGAGAAGAGGCCTTCCTTTACGAACCGTCCGACTACCCTAGGGAAAGTGCCGTAGTGCCTCGGATGGGCAGGTATTGGCGTTATCGGGCGATCGAGAGCGAAGGCGTCGGTACCCGGCATGACGAACGCGGCGCTTATTACATCGTGCACATCGTCCATGCTGATGGCCGAAGCCGCCCATACGTCCAAGCCGTCAGCGAGAAGGAACTCAAAAACCAGAGAAAGCGCGTCTTTACCTGCTTCGGCCGCGTACTCTTCCAGTACTCGCCCTTCCGCTTCCGGACGGGACGGGCACTTCACGATGTAGTAATCACCGAACCTCTTTGAAGCGGCCTGTACTTCCGGCAGGTCCTTAACCTTGGCCATGAAACCGGGGTCTCTCAAGAGCCGTTGCGCCCGCTCAAAAGTAGCCATGGTCGGTGCGGCCGGCGCGGTGCCGTCGGGCGACTCGAGGAGCTTCATGGCTTCGGGAGGCAGGTACCTGGCGAGGGAGGAGGCTTGAGAGAACTCATAGGGATAGCAGTCCGCCGAGATGCGCAATCCCTTTCGACGCGCGTTCTCGATCATCTCGAGGCTCCTTCTCACTTTGCCGAAATTCCTTTTGCCCAGGGCTTTGTGGTGGGAGATTTCGGCCTTTACGCCCGTGAGTTCCGCTATTCTAATCACTTCGTCTACGGCTTCAAACAGTTCATCGCTTTCATTTTTCATATGAGTTGAGTAGAGTCCGTCGAACTCGGCGACCACTTGGGCCAAGGCGATGATCTCCTCCGTGGGCGCGTTCCCTCCGGGGAGGTAGCTGCGGCCGGTGGACATGCCCCACGCTCCGCTTTCCAAGGCGTCTCGCAGGAGGCATTTCATTGCGTCAATCTCGCCGCCTACGGCACCCCGCTTTTCAGTACCGACGACGTGCGCTCGCAAGAGGCTCTGGCCCACCAGCGGGGCGACGTTGACGCCGGTGCCGGCCTTGTCCATCTTGTCCATGAGTTCACCAAAGGAATGCCACGACCAGTCCAGTTTCTCGTAGGCTTCAGGGTGAACGAGACCTGACAGGAGGCCCCGCAAGACGCTCTGTTTGGTTTCCTCTTTGACGGGCGCGAGCGACCATCCGCAACTGCCCACTATTTCGGTAGTAATACCTTGGGAAATGGAACTCTCGGCTTTTGGATGAGTCAGGATGGAAAGATCTGAATGGGAATGCATGTCTATGAAACCGGGGGAAACGACCAATCCTTTGACATCAATTACTTTTTCCGCGACTGCCTCGGACAAGTCTTGTACCGCTTGTATTTTCCCGTCCTTAATGGCCACGTCTGACCGGAAACCGGGGCGACCGCTGCCGTCTACGACCGTTCCGCCTCTGAGCAGCACATCGAACAAATGGGGTCCCTCCTTATGCGTGGTTCATATGTGGTTCTCCCTCGCCGTGTCCTATCCATTCCAATATACCAGTGAACGTGGCTAAACCGCATATAGCAGGGACCATTTATCTGTTAGAATTCGAATGTGAGTGTCACGGGGTTGCTTTCAGACTTTAGAAGGCGCGCTTCGTAGTAAGTGACATAGAGCGCGAGCGTGCCTCTTGGAGGCTTTGTCAAGGGTTTGGAAGACCGGGAACTGTTACAGAGAATCCTTGGCGGTGACAAGGATGCCTTTGCCGAACTGGTCCAAAGGTACTATAAGAACATCTATAACCTGGCTTATAGGATGACCGGAAACCGCGAGGATTCCATGGACGTCACCCAAGAGGTTCTGCTCAGGGTGTACAGGGCTATTAGGTCCTTCGACCCTGAAAAGCCCTTTCTTCCGTGGGTGTACCGGATAACCTGGAATATATGCGCCGACAGGGGACGGAAGATAGGCCGTACCCCCCGTGAGGATTCCATCGATGACAACGAGATGGAGTCGATCAAGCTAAGAAGCCAGGAACCGGGCCCCGATAGGAGCTATGAGAAAAAGGAACTCAAAGAGGTTCTTGACAGCGCCATAGCGAGACTTCCGGAAGGGTACAGAGAGCTTGTGGTTATGTTTCATGTTGACGGGTTGTCGATCAAAGAAATCTCGGACATTACCGGAATGAAGGATACAGTGATCAAGAACAGGCTGTATAGGGGACGTCAGATGATGAGAAAGATGCTTGAATCAGGTGGGATAACATGGACAGCGTAAGTAGCATCAGTGTTTTTCTTGGCGAGAACACAGGTGGTGCGACGCCATGAGTAGGGGCAAATGCCCGGATGATTTACAACTGGAATCGTTTATCTCTGGGGATCTCTCCACGATTGAATCTGTGACAGTTCGAGTCCACACGCTTTTGTGCCCGTCGTGCCGAAAAAGGCTTTCGGACCTTCGTGCTTTCCAGTCGGTCCTAAAAGACATTCCCGTGCTTGAGCCACCAGAAGGATTCTCCGACAAGCTTCTGGCGGAAGTCGCTTCATGGGACTTCCCTCCGCCGGAACCGCTGGTAGAGGATGTAGCCAAAGCGTACCTGGAGGAAGAAGGCGCAGAGCCGGAGGTGAAAGGGATCAGGCTCCGCTGGAGCTTGGCAACCGCGGCGTTCTTCGTGATGAGCTTCCTGCAGTGGCGTTTTTCAGACATACTGCCGCCCATTCTTCAGGGCAAGTACTTGATGTCCTTCGCGGAACTGGACAGCCTTTGGAACTTCCTGTTTTCGGGAGCCTGGCTTAGGAGCCTCAAGGATGTGGTCGCGGCTATCCGCGTGGACGGAATCTCCTCTCTGAGAATTCTTGGCGACACTGTACCAACTCAGATTGTGAGCGTACTTGTATTTGGCGGTATCGTGACCGCGGTTTTCATTAACCAACTGCGGTCGTCGCGAAAGTGGAGGCGATAAGCGTTGAAGCGGCTCTATAGGTCAAGGCAGTTCCGCGTTCTCGGCGGGGTGGCGGCCGGAACCGCGGAGTATTTCGGAATAGACATCACGCTAATGAGGCTCCTGTTTATCTTGGCAGGCCTGGTCATGCCTCAGGTTATTGTCGCGTACATCCTCGCGTGGGTGATCATACCCGAGGAGCCGGCAGTGGCATCAGAACCGTACAGGACTACGACCCAGAGCGCAGGTCAGAGGACAAGCCAGGGTACAACCCAGACCGCGGACTCGTACGCGCCGGTTTCCGAACCGCTGCCGCCTACAGCAGATGAGATACTGGGGCAGAGCGGAACCGCGCCGGTAACCAGCGTTCCCAGCGTTTCTCCTGGAACGACAAACACGGAGGATAGGGAATCCGACAAGGGCAAGCAATTCTTCGGCTACCTGTTGATAGGCATAGGCGTGATAGCGCTTCTTAGGAGTTTTGTCCCCCGCTACGTATGGAGGATGCCTTTCGAGCTGCTTAGAAGCTGGTGGCCGTTAGCGATAATCGCGTTGGGCTTTGCGCTCATTTTCGGCGCCTTAAAGGGGAGGTAATTCATCGTGGTTAGTCGCCTGCTAAACGGCCTTACGCTGGTCGTTATCGGCATTATCCTCTTGATGAATACAACCGGCTCTCTCCCGTGGGACGTATGGGGAGCGGCGCTCACTTACTGGCCGGTGCTCCTGATAGGCTTGGGCGTGCAGATAGCGTTGTCCCGGTGGAAGATACCCGGCCTTTCCCTGGCCATCATCGCCATACTTATTCTGGGAGCCATGAACCCGTACGCAAACAACGGCGTGTTCCAGAGAAGCTGGCAATTCCGGTTCTTTCCCACGATGCAGCTGGAGGTTTCGGAAAAAGACTGGTCTCTGGACTTGGAACCTGCCGTGTCTAAGCTGGAACTGAACTGCGAAGCGCCCGGGATGGATGTTGAGGTCGCAGGACTGCCCGACCTTAACGACATCGATCCTCCCGGGGCGCTTCAGGGTAAGCTGCGGTGGGACAAGTACGGGCCGGTGGTCACAGAGGTGTCCTCCGGGGACACCTTGAAGGCCACACTTAAGTCGTCGGTCCCAGTCGATACTTCCCAGGCAGGCACACAGGAATGGGTTCTGGCAGTCAATTCGTCGCTGACCACTCGCCTCAATCTGACCGGCGGCGTCGCCAACCTCAAGTTGGACGCCAGCCGGTTGTACGTTGAGAACGTCGTGTTGTCAGCGGGCGTCACTAGCCTCGACCTAAACCTCGGGCTTTCGGGGAAGAAAACCGGGGTTTTGGTAACGGGCGGCGTGGGGAACGTGAAGGTCGTCGTCCCCGCGTCCGCTGGAGTAAGAATCGACATAAGCGGCGGGCTCATTTCCCGCGACTTCTCAAAGCAGGGCCTGGAGAAATCCGGAGACGTGTGGATCACTCCGGGTTATGACAGCGCGACCACCAAACTTGACCTCACAGTAAGCTGCGGCGTAGGAAAGGTCAGCCTCATCCGCAAAGACACCGCGTTCTGACTACCTCCACCTTCTTCTGGGCATAATACCTGCGTTAGGAATATTGGGAGAAGGTGGCAAGAAGCACCTCATGCGCGTAGGCGTTCCCAGAAGCCTGAGCTTCTATTATTTATTTCCTTTCATCAGGTCCTTTCTCAACGAACTCGGCGTCTTGTGGCTTGAGTCGCCGCGGACCAGCGAACACGACCTGACTTACTTGGATTTGTGTCCCACCGACGAGCCCTGCGTGTCGGTCAAGGTAGCGTTCGCCCACGCCAAGAACCTCTTGGACAGGGGAGCGGACATTCTCCTTGTGCCCACGGTGGTATCTCTTTCAAACACCGCGTATTGCTGCCCGAAGATGATCGGCCTGCCGTCGATGCTGAAGGCCGGATTGGGGCTGGACGACTCACGACTCTTGAGCCCGACCATCGACTTCAAAGACAACCCTGACAAGTGGAGGCTGTCGTGGATCGAGGCCGCCCACAGGCTGGGGGTGGACGATCCCGAACTGGCGAACCGCGCCCTTGACAAGGGGCTCGAAGCGTGGCGCAAGACCGAGCGGTACCTCGCGTCCAGTAAGACGCCGGTAATCGAGGTAATCGAGGGCTCCGTCAATCCTTGCGGCCTGGACTTAGGAGAATTCGCGCGGGCGAAGGAACACCCGGATGGACACCGGGATCACTGGACAACCGGGGTCATGGGGCACGCCTATATCCTCCACGACGTCTTCGGCAAGAAAGTGATGAAGGTCCTAAGCGGTTACGGGAGCGTGATCACCCCAGAGGAAGTCCCCGTTGAGGACGCCAACGAAGCGCTCAAAGAAATACCTGATGGAGACAAGGCATGGACTATAGAGGCCCGGATCCTCGGCGCCGCTTTGCACCTCCTTAAGCAGAGGAAAGTGGAAAGGATGGTGTTCGTAACGGCGTTTTCCTGCGGGCCGGCGTCCATCATCGAAAACTACATAGTGAAGGAAGCGGAGAACCAGGGGATCCCCCTCCTGAACCTGGCGGTGGATGAGCATTTCGGAGACGCCGGGCTGATCACGAGGCTTGAGGCGTTCATGGATTCGGTGCGGCCGGCTCCCGTGAGACCGGCGGCGGGGGAGCGGATTGCCGCGGATTCGCGCGAATCCCATGACGTCAACAGGAAGCAATCCAGCCGCATTCAGTGCGGGGACATTGCGCGACAGGCGGTCGGCGGTGATAGGGCTGCGGCATTCTCCGGTAGGCGCCTGCCGTCATCCGCGCCGTTTGGCCTGGTTAATATGGGCAACTTGGGCATAGCCCTGGAAGCCATGTTCAACTACATGAGAGTTCCCGTGGTCCGCGCGCCGGCTGTCACCGAAGACATGGCGCTGGCCGGGAAAGAGCTCGCGCCTGAGTTCATCTGTTCTCCCATGGTAAACGTACTGGGGCAGGTCAGGTATCTCGCCGACAGGGGGATAGACCGGATTCTCATGATCCAGGGCAAGGGGAGATGCCGGCTGGGCTGGTACTCTCAGGTCATGCAGACCATACTCGACAGGGCCGGATACCAAGTGCGCCTTGTTGCGGTGGACTCGCCGTTCCCCTGGAGGGACAAGGGCAAGGCGTTCTTGGAAGCATACAACGAAATAGCGGGCGGGACCGGGGCGGCCAGAGCGCTGGGAGGCCTGGCGCTGGCCATCAGAAAACTCGCGGTCATGGACAGGGCTTCCGACATACTGCGTGAGATCAGAGCAAGGGAGAGTGTCCGCGGTGAGGGAGACAAGAAGTTTGCCCAATTCCTCTTGGAACTCAGAGAGGCCAAGTCGTTCCTTGCCATCGAACGCACTTTGATACGGTTTGCCCGTGAGGTACAGAAGATCCCCACCGATCCGGTGGACCCCATAAACGTCTTGATCGCGGGCGAGATTTACGTCGTGAATGAGCCTTTTGCAAGCAAGGACGCGGAGAAGATCCTGGGTTCCCTTGAGGAACGGGTGAGGGTGTACAACAACCTCGGGATCAGCGAGTGGGTCGCCTATCACCTCTTGAAGATGCCTCGGGCGGTCAAGAACTACCGTCAAGTAGCCGCGGCTGCCGCCCCGTACCTCGCGCCGGACGTGGGCGGGCACGGGCGCGAGTCTGTGGGCGAGACGGTGCTCGCCAAGACCCGCCAAATAGACGGAGTCCTGCACCTATTCCCGTTTACGTGCATGCCCGAGATTATAGCCCAGAACGTGCTTGTCAGGGTGTCCAAAGAGCTTGATATTCCGGTGTTGTCCCTGATGATATCGGAGCAAACCGGGGTGCAAGGGCTTCAGACCAGGCTCGAGGCGTTTTGCGACCTTCTGGCGGGAAGGAGAAAGAGAGCTCAAAAACATGGTTCGTAAAGGACACAGGTTCTTAGGGATCGACGTAGGAAGCGTCACCACCAAAGTAGTGGTTATAGACAGCGATGACAGCATCATCTTCGAAGACTACATCCGCAATGAGGGCGGCCCTATCGGAGCGCTTCAAACAGGCTTCAGGCACCTGGACGCCCAGGGCATCACCGACAAGATTCAGGCGGTCGGGGCCACCGGATCCGGGAGAGAACTGGCGAAGGTCATCGCGGGAGCCGACGTCGTGAAAAACGAGATTTCCTGCCACGCCCGCGCCGCTTCGCACCTCTTTCCCGATGTCGGGACACTCATTGACATCGGAGGACAGGACTCAAAGATAGTGTTCTTCCAATCGGGCTACCCTGTCAGTTTCAATATGAACACCGTTTGCGCCGCAGGTACGGGGTCGTTCTTGGACCACCAAGCGACCCGCCTGGGCATCCCCATAGAGGAGTTCGGCGAATGGGCGCTCAAGTCCCGTTCGCCCGCAAGGATCGCCGGGCGCTGCGGGGTTTTCGCCGAATCGGACCTCATCCACAAGCAGCAGATGGGCTACAGGAAAGAAGACCTGATCGCCGGGCTTTGCGCCGCGCTGGCCACCAACTACATCACCAATGTAGCCAGGGGGCAGAAGATCCGTCCGAGAGTGCTTTTTCAGGGCGGAGTGGCCGCCAACAAGGGCATCAAGAAAGCCTTGGAAGACAAGATTGGCCTGGAAGTGACCGTGCCGCCCCATTTCAAAGTCATGGGAGCCTTTGGAGCGGCGCTTATCGCAAAGGAGAGGTTCATAGAAGACCGGATTCCCGAGACTCGCTTCAGGGGTGTATCCAGGATAGCGAGGTTTACCGCCGTAAGCCAAGGCTTCCCGTGCTCTGATTGCGCCAACAACTGCGAGATTCAAGAAATCCTCATAGACCAGGCCCCTGTCGCCCGGTGGGGTTCCAGGTGCGGCAAGTGGGAGGACTTGAGCAGGAAAAGTCCCTCTGAAAAGACGGACGCTCATTCCGCCAAGGTTATCTAGTAGGCGTCTAGTGAGCGCACGAAGGCTTCGCTCTGCTCTCAACCCGCTTTCCGGCATGTGTTAAGCCGCCTTCGTATTGTTACTGTGCTGCCTCCGAGCGATCTTCGGGGCTGCTTTTGCCCTGTCTTTGCGCTGCTTTCTAGCCACGTTTACGCTGCCTTTAAGCCTTCCTCAAGGCGTTTTTTTGTGAAGGATATGGGTCTCGTGGAAGCGAAGTCATTGCCTTGAACCGTCATGAACCGGTCTTGGTTAACGTGTTCATATGACGAGTTCCTTGAAAGGCTACTAGTTGGCTTCCTGGAGGACAAGCTATGATTAAGATTGTGCACTGCGCGGATATCCACGCGGGCAGGCCCGCCTCGCTTGAGTTGGGTCCCGAAAAGGCGCTTACGAGGCGGAAAGAGATTGAAGAGACCTTCTTTCGAATAGTGGAGATTGCCCGGGAGGAAAAGGCAGACCTGCTCCTCATCTCAGGCGACCTATTTGAGCACAAGTACGCGAGACCTTCCTGGGCGCGGGAGGCCGCCGAAGCTCTGGGCTCCATACCCGATACCAGAGTATTTGCAGCTCCCGGTAACCACGACCCGGTCCTTAAGGACTCCCTATACCTCAGCACCCCGTGGCCGAAAAACGTGACCGTGTTGCTCTCACCTGAGTGGTCGGAGGTAGTCATGGAGGACAAGGGCGTGGCGGTGTACGGACGGGGATGGACTACATACCGGGAGACGGAACCGCTCCTCCGGGGCTTTCACGCCAGACGCTCCGACCTCTTGAACTTGATGCTGGTTCATGGTGAACTGGTGAACCGCTCTTTGGAGGGGTCCGAGTACCTGCCCATCTACCCGGAGGACGTTATCGGTTCGGGAATCCACTACCTGGCTTTAGGCCATATCCACGCCCCGTCAAGCGTACGGTTGGGCGATACTGCGGCTGTCTACGCGGGATGCCCGGAGCCTTTGGATTTCGGAGACAAAGGCGAGCGCGGCATCTATCTTGTGACCGCGGAAAAAACCGCCCGCGGGGATTTCTCGGTGAAACCCGAATTCAAGCCCATAGCCAAACGGCAGATGAAATCCGCGGAGGTTGACATAACCGGACTGGACACGGAAGAACGCGTCCGCAACGCCATTTTGAGCGTGGACGCGCCCGAGGCGCGTAAGAGGGACTTGTGGGCGATAACCCTCACCGGGCGGGTTGAACCGGAGATCTCCTTTGAAACCCAGTCTTTGGAGAGGGAACTCTCGGGCGAGTTTTTCTCCCTACGAATATCCACCGATTACTGGCCGGACTATGACCTGCAAGCCTTGGCCGATCCCGACAATCAAAGCCTGGAGGGAAGGTTCGTAAGGCACCTCCGCGAAATGGCGGACGAGCGGCGGGCCCAGGGCGACTCGCGGGGCGCGGAGATAGCCGAGCTGGCCATCTACTACGGGCTCGACGCGCTGCGTCAAGGAAAGGTACTTCTTAGAGGGAGGCGGTGGAATTGAAGCTTCGATACCTTTTGCCGGCCGCCTTCGGTAAGTTCCATCTGAAAGAACCGATAGTCCTGCAAGACGGGCTTAACCTTATCGTTGGGGACAACGAAGCCGGAAAATCCACGCTGGAAGCCTTCATCCACGGGATGCTTTACGGTTTCAAGAAAGAGGGAAAGTCCAGGATATCCAGGCTTCCCGAGTTCGACAGGTACCGCCCGTGGTCGGGCAGCGAGTACCGGGGCGTGATCGGATATGAGGCGGACGGCGCGAACTACCGGGTTGAGCGTTCGTTTGACCCGGACCTGGTCAGGATTTACGACGATGACACGGGAGAGGACATAACCCGCAGGTTTAGCCAGGACTCCCGCAAGGAATATGACTTTGCCCAGCGCCACCTGGGGCTTTCCGCCATGGAGTTTCGAAACACGGTCTGGATCCGCCAGCTGGGGAGCACGCAAGAGCCCGGCTTGGGCACGGAGATCCAAGGCAAGCTGGGCGACATCCTCCAAGGCGGAGCCGAGGACGTCTCACTGACCAAAGCTCTATCCGCCCTCATTGAGGAGCGGAACAAGATAAAGTCCCCCAGGAGCACGAAGCAACGCTTGGACGTCGTCATGCAGCGCCTGGCTGAACTCAAGAAGGAAGCCCAAGACGCCGCCGCCAGGGAGGAGCAAGTGAGGGATTGGCTCATCGAGGCGTCGTCCCTGAGCCGGAATAGGGACCGGCTTGAGGAAGAGTGTAGGGACCGTCAAGCCGATCTGGACCGGACACGGTACTTACTGCTAGCCGACCTCTTGGCCCAGGTAACCGCGTTAGATGAGAAGGCCAGGGGGTTGCGGGATTCTCTGGCCGAGAGGGAGTGGGCCAAGGACCTGCCCAAAGACGAGGAGGGGAATTACAAGTCCATTCTTCAGGAGAAGGAGTCTCTAAGCCAAAGATGCCGCGAGGTCGAGGCGGAACTGGACGCCCTTCAAGAGAAAGCCAAGAACTACGACGCGATACTGGACCGCTTATCACGAGTACAGGCCGTGAACGTTGACGCGGCCGCCCTCGCTTCCATGTATACCAGGTATCTTTCGGCTAAAGCCACCGCGTCAAAGAGCGAGAGGGTCGCCAACGACGCCAGGAAGGAACTAAGGGCGGCGGAAGAAGAGACCGAGACGTGCGGACTACTAGACAGGGACTTCAACGAAGAGACCATCAAGCAGGCAGAAGAGCTTCAGTCTATCGTCCAAATCGCGGAAAAGCAAAAGGATAGCCTGGCTGTCGAAGCCGAGCGAACGAGGGCTCAAGTCCTATCTAGGCATCCCGGCGGGACATCCGGCTGGCTCTATGGACTGTCCCTCGGGGTTCTGGCGGTCGCGGTAGTGTTTACGGTGATGGGGTGGCCTGTGGCTGTTCCCGCTTTCGCCGTAGCTGTGGCCATGTTCGCCTTCGGACTCTACAGACAAAGCAGGGCCGCCAAAGCGAGGCGTGACGACGAGGCCGTCCTGGCGGAGAAAGAAAGATTCGTAAAAGAACAGGAAGAACGGGTCGAGGAAGCCAGGCGGGCCTTGTCCCAGTACCTTGCCGGCTTGGGCGTATCATCCCCTGAGCAGCTCCGGGCTTTATCCAGGGAAGCCGCCGCCGTCCGGGCAAGGTTGAAAAACGCTAAGGACAAGTACGAGGTTGCCCAAAACTACTGGTTTGAGGCGTCCCAGGAGTACGCCGCCGCCGAAAAGGAGCTGCTCTCGGTGTTGCGGAGCTCCGGCACCATCGGCCCCAACGAGTACGTGAGCGACTCGGCAGTTGAATCGTTGAAGAGAGACCTATCGGAGTTGGCTTCGGCGGTCCAAGGGAAACGAGTGGTTTCGGAGCGCTTGCAGGAGACGAGAGAGTCGTTGGGAGAGCTCAGGGCGAGGCTGGAAGGTCTTCTGCAAAGAGAGAGCGCGCTGCTCGCGTCGGCCAAAGTCTCTTCGGCTCAGGAGCTTATGGAGAAAGCGCGGGCCAAAGAGGAGTATGACGACCTAAAGCGGTCGCTGGACGAAGTCCTCCGGCGCAGGGAAGACCTCCTGATGGGACGGTCTCTGGAAGACTTGGTCTCGGAAATGCGAGACCTTGAGGCGAGGCTGGGCGAGATACCCGAAGCTCAGCCGCTGCCTGAAGGAGGCCAGAAAGCCTACGAGGAGAAAAGGCAGCAGCTTGATGAGGTGAAAGCGCGGCTCGCCGAGATTAACTCGGAACTGGCATCCATTCAACGTGGGATCAAACTCAGGAGCGAAGAGGGCCGTTCTCTTGCCCAGATTGAGGAAGAGACCGCCCGCTACCTTGAGCTCGAGTCAGAAATGTCGCTTGATAGGGATGCCCTTGACCTGGCTTACTCCACCTTGGAGGACCTGTCCAAGGGTATACGCAGAGAGTTCGCTCCTGCTCTGAACCAGCGGGTCGGAGAGATCCTGGCGGCCATCACCAACAACCGCTACCAAGCGCTTAAGGTATCTGCCGACCTGCAAATGAGCGTCGCGCACCCGGACACGGGGAACCTGGTAAGCATAGACGCTTTGTCCGCCGGGACCCTGGACCAGTGCTATTTCGCTCTCCGGGTGGCCATCGCCGAAGTCATCACGAAGAAGGACGGCTTCCCGCTCTTCTTGGATGATTCCTTTGTCCAATACGATGACCGCAGGTTAGAGGGAGTACTGCAAGTGCTGTCGGCCTTGGCCGCGCGCCATCAGATCCTGCTGTTCTCGTGCCACGGCCGCGAGGAGGCTTTGGCACGGAAACTCGGGCTCAGCCATCACCTGTTGAAGTTGTAGCTATGAGGCTTTGGCCTGCGTCCGCACGACTTGTCGGTATCCTTTGATGCCGGCCTTGCGCGCGCGGGCGCTGGCTAGAGCCTCTTGGCCTTCATCGCTTCCTCGATCTTGGCGGCGAGGCAGGAGCAAGTGGCGTCCAGGATCCCAAACGAGACCTCCAGAGCTTTCCAACTAAGAGGTTCTCCCGGGTATTCCCTGAGATAGATAGCCGGATGGATGAGGTTTCGCACCATCCTGACCACTTCCACCAGGTCGCCTACTTGCGCCCGTCTGGGGTCGAATCTCGCGCTTTCATCTTTGCTGTTGGGGAGCCAGCCGAGTCCTTTGGCCACGAGCAGCAACTGAGACAGGCCCCAGTCTTTCGGCGGCCTAGAAAACTCCTTAGCGTCGGACGACTTGACGAATTCCTCGACTTCTTCAGGGAAGCAGCGAGTCATGGCAAGCAGAGAAGCTTCCAGCGCCGACGCCAGGAGGACGCAACCGGCCAGGCAAGCTTCGGCCTCCGCGCACTTAGCCGCTTCATCCCGGTAAAACTCAAAGACGCTGACTACCTCAGGCACGGATTCCGGACCGGGAATTCCGAGAGAAGGTCTTTCCGGAACCGCATGTGCTGAATGGACTTCGCGTGCCGCATGTGGCTCTGCTTCCATACCGGCCATCATCCATCGCCTCCAGAAAACTAGTTTGCCCTGGCGGGCACCTAGTTCTTGCGGCATCCTTATCCTCGTGGCGGTTCTTGGAGCGTGTCGGCCGGGACGAGTCTGACGTTGGTTTTTTGGATTCAGTGCTTGTCGTTGTAAAACACGATTCCGATCATCCCGGGTCCGCCGTGAACCGCAAGAACCGGGCCCATTTCCCCGATGAACAACTCCTTTACGTTGAGCCGCTTCTTGACCAAAACCGCGAACTTCTCCGCTTCTTCTCTGGCGTTAGCATGCATGACGGCTACGACGGTCGGAACGTTCCCGGCTTTTTCTTGGGCAAGGTCAAGCAGCCTCGCCAACGCGCCCGAATACGTCCGGACGTGGTCAACTACCTTGACTATCCCATCGCGTATCTCAAGCACGGGCTTTATGGACAGGATGGAGGCCAAAATCGCCTGACCTTGCGTGACCCTGCCGCTTTTCCGAAGATACTTCAGCGTGGGGATGGCGACGTAGGTATAGACTCGGTCTCTCAACGAGTCCAACTTGGCGATGATCTGGTCTTTGGAGAGACCCTGCACGGCTGATCTGGCCGCTTCCATGGCCAGAAAACCGATACCCATAGAAAACGATCTGGAATCGTAGACGGTGACGTCCGCTTCGTTTGAGACCGATGTTGCCGCCACCTCGGCTGCTTGACAAGTGGCGCTAGCGTCGCGGGAAAGGTGGATGGAGAGGATGTCCTTAGCCTTCTTGGCCAGCCGCCTGTAGACTTCCACGAAGTCGCCGGGCGGCGGGGATGAAGTGCTGGGAAGGACGGGGCCATCCAGCTTCTTGTAGAATTCCTCGGTTGAGAGCGTAACGCCGTCTTTGTAGGATTCTTCTCCGACTTGCACCCAGAGAGGGACCACGCTGATATCGTGCCTCCGGATCACCTCCGGATCCAGGCTAGCTGTGCTATCGGTAACTATTTGAACTGTTTTCATGGTGAGGCTCCTCTCTGGTGTTGCGTTGACAGCGGGATAACTCCGGTATTTACCGGGTTCAGGCCGTAATTCCGTAACTCTCGAGCTTTGAGGCTGAAAAGCGTTCTGAATCCAGAAGTTTCCGCACATAAAAGGTTTTCTGGTCGCACAGGCAGGTTTCCTGCAAGGTGGCTAAAAAAGGAGGCGGACCATCGGAAGCATCTGTAGGAGAGACCTCCGGCTATTTCCAAGACCTGGGAAATGTGATAGACTGGGGCCATGAACCGCTACCGCGTGGATATCGTTATCTACCTCGTGTCCGCTTTGTTCCTCATCGGGGCCGTCAGTCTCTGGTGGCACGGAGTCTGGCCGTCATCTTCAGGGGTAGTGCTTGAGCCTTTCGGCCAGGACGGTATCGGGACCGGACTTGAGGGTTATCCGGTTTCGGGCGGTTCGGGTCCAGGAGACCAGGGTGACGACAACCTGGATAACGGCAGTCCTTCGTCCGGACTCAAAGACGGTTCCCCGGAGGTCCCCACTATCGTAGTGCACGTGGCAGGCGCCGTGCTGAGACCCGGAGTCTACGAGTTGATAGAAGGACAACGGGTACACAACGCCATTGAACTGGCGGGAGCCGCCGATGACGCGGACTTGGACATGCTTAACCTGGCGGCGGTGCTCAGGGATTCTGACAAAGTATATGTGCCCCGGAAAGGGGAGAGTCTGCCCCCAGGTTGGACCGGTATGGCAGGAACAAGTGGAGCCGGAGCGGGATCGACAGGAGGCGGCAACTCTGGTTCAGGCGGCGTGAGTTTCCCCATAAACCTTAACACCGCGACTGCAAAAGAACTTGAGGCGCTGCCGGGGATCGGCCCTTCACTGGCCAACGCGATCATAACCTACCGCACTGAACACGGGCCCTTCAAAGATCCTCACGATGTCGTGGCAGTTCCCGGCATAGGCGAGAAGACATATCAGAAGATGGCCCCCCTGATCGTCGTCAGATAAGACTCTTGTCACGGGCTCCGCATCACGGACACTGTGCCACGACCCGCAAACCCACATGCCTATTGTTGACAACGCTTTCTGGCTGTATCTATAATATCCCTCGGTTAGCACTCACCAACCGAGAGTGCTAACAACAGGTGCCCAACCCAAGGCACTGGCACAACAACACAAGGGGGGTTTCTTCTTGGTACTAAAGCCACTGGCCGACCGCGTTGTGATTAAACCAATCCAAGCGGAGGAGAAGACTAAGGGAGGAATCGTTCTCCCCGATACCGCGAAAGACAAGCCCCAGGAAGGCGAGGTCGTCGCGGTTGGACCCGGCCGCATCCTTGACAATGGGACCAGGCTCACGCCCGAAGTCAAGGTAGGCGACAGGGTGATCTACTCCAAGTATAGCGGCAGTGAGGTTAAGATCGACGGCGAAGAGCACCTTGTCGTGCGCGAGCAGGACATCTTGGCTATCAAGGTCCAGCAATAGCCCGCAAATACTTATCCGCTAGGAGGGACTCATAGAAGTGCCCGCAAAGATGATCATATACGATGTGGAGGCCCGCAAAGCCCTCGAGGCCGGCGTCAACGCCGTAGCGAACGCCGTGAAGGTCACCCTCGGACCCAAGGGCAGGAACGTAGTGCTTGACCGCAAGTTCGGGTCTCCGGTTATCACCAAAGACGGCGTTACCGTCGCGAAAGAAATCGAGCTTGCTGACCCCTACGAGAACATGGGCGCCCAGCTCTGCCGCGAAGTCGCGTCCAAGACCAACGACGTGGCCGGTGACGGCACCACCACAGCGACAGTTTTGGCCCAGGCCATCGTCCGCGAAGGACTCAAGAACGTGGCCGCCGGCGCCAACCCCATCTTCATCAAGAGAGGCATCGACAAGGCTGTCGCCCGTGCCGTCGAAGAGATGAAGAAGATGGCCACCCCGGTGGAAACCAAAGAAGACATCGCCAACATTGCCGCCAACGCCGGAAACGACAAGGAAATCGGCAACCTCATCGCCGACGCCATGGATAAGGTCGGCAAGGACGGAGTCATCACGGTTGAGGAGTCCAAGGGAACCTCGACAACCGTGGAAGTCGTTGAAGGTATGGAGTTCGACCGCGGCTATCTCTCGGCTTACTTCGTGACCAACACCGAGACCATGGAAGCCGAGCTGGAGAACCCGTTCATCCTCATCTACGAGAAGAAGATCAGCGCTGTGGCCGACATACTCCCGCTGCTTGAGAAAGTTGCTCGGAGCGGCAGGCCTCTGCTTATCATCGCCGAAGACGTTGAGGGCGAAGCGCTGCCCACCTTGGTAGTCAACAAGATCCGCGGGACCCTCCAGGTATGCGCCGTCAAGGCGCCCGGGTTCGGCGACAGGCGGAAAGCCATGCTCGGCGACATCGCCGTGCTCACCGGCGGCCGCTTCATCTCCGAAGACGTCGGCATCAAGCTTGAGAACGTTGACCTCGACATGCTCGGCGAAGCCGCCAGGGTACGCGTTGCCAAGGAGAAGACGACCATCGTCGAGGGCAAGGGCAACGCCAGCGACATCCAAGGCAGGATCGCTCAGATCCGCAAGGAGCTCGAGGAAAGCGATTCCGACTATGACCGCGAGAAACTCCAGGAGCGTCTCGCCAAGTTGGCCGGCGGCGTAGCCGTGATCAAAGTCGGCGCCGCTTCCGAGACGGAGCTTAAGGAGAAGAAGCATCGTTTCGAGGACGCCCTCGCCGCTACCAGAGCCGGAGTAGAGGAAGGCATGATCCCGGGCGGCGGCACCATCTTCATCAACGTCCAGCACGCGCTGGATAACCTCAACCTTGAGGGCGACGAGAAGGTCGGCGCCTCCATCGTAAGGCGCGCCCTTGAAGAGCCGCTCCGCCAGATCTGCTACAACGCCGGTCTGGAAGGCTCGGTCATCGTGGAGAAAGTCAAGTCCCACGGCAAGCCCGGCTGGGGCCTGGAAGTCG
>ENA-UPSB01001664-UPSB01001664.1-bioreactor-metagenome-genome-assembly--contig:-NODE-1664-length-24940-cov-5.143621_pt1 | contig 24940 bp, 20 predicted proteins | sample MGYA00238182_ERZ773286 | MGnify/ENA primary metagenome ERZ773286 (study PRJEB29026, sample SAMN07631240) | bioreactor metagenome | isolation source: Switchgrass digestor | place: USA: Dartmouth... | reverse complement strand
TGTCCTGTCCAGCACCTCATTTCCAGGAAGAGCGCTTTTCAGTTCCAATTCCCTTGCCGTAATTCCCTTTTCATTCAAATCAATAATGACCACCTTTGGTTTTCGGTTTATCTCACTGATCGCATTGGTAATCCTCATTAAGCTGCCTGGGTTTATATAGTATTTCTGACCCAGCCTTTTTATGCCAAAACCGCTGTGATAGTGACCGACAAGGGTAATATCCGCTTCCGTATCCGATATTTCATCAATCAGAGTATATCGTATGCCTTCAAAGAAAGGTTTCTCCAGAAGCATTCCATGTACAATGTTAATGGCATAGTCCACATTTTTTTCTTTTTTTAAAACATAGTATTTTCTATAGTCTTCCCCATCAAGGTTATAATTGTATGATTGTCCGGCAAGCTGAACTCTTATGCCGTCCTTTTGCAGTAATATCCTTTCATCATAGCCCAACAGCTTTATCAGGCCTATCCCGTCCAATATCCCAAGCATCGTCCTTCCAACAGTTTCAGGATTCTGCCCGTAAATGTCATGGTTACCGGCAACCGTATAAATGGGCCTGCCAAAACTCTTGATAATGATGCTGAATTCCCTCACGATGGCCGGTGATATATCCGGACGGTCAAACCAGTCACCTCCGTGGAGTACATAGTCAATATCCTCTTCTTCAATAATCCGCCTTACTTCTTCAAACTTATTTTTCAGAGTATTATAATAGACGTCTGTTCTGTTTCGTGGGGTAGTTCCCCTTATATGAGTATCTGTAAAAAAAAGAAACCTCATAATTTTCTCTCTTTCATGCTTTTTATGTTTAGATTATATCACAATTGGTACCAGGATATAACAAGAATATAAGTCAAACATTTAAACAAGGAACACTCATTTGCATTCCAACCGATGTCTTTCCTAAGATCGCTGTCTTTCCGAAAGGCTGTTAATTATCCTGTCTGCAAGATTATACCCGAATCCTCTGTTATAAAGATATGTATAGGCTTTCCTGCGTACTTTTTCATCTTTCAGGTCATAATTTCCGAACTTTTTGACCAGCAGTTGCTTCGCTGTTTGCAGGTCATCAATTTCTGCTTCGTTTAATGCCTCATTTATAACATCCTCATCAATACCTTTGTTTTGCAGTTCCATTTTCAGCATTTTTTTTGATTTAGGCTTCAGTTTCATCCTGTCATTAATGAATTTGCCGGCATATACTTGGTCATTGATATAACCCATGGATTTCAGTTCTTCTATGACTTTTCCTATAACATCATCACCATAACCTTCATCCTTAAGCTTCCTGTATACCTCACCGCTGCTTCTCATCTTGAGGGAGAGATATTTTATTGCAGTATTCTTGGCAGCCCTGAAGATTACAATGTTCCTTATGTAATCAATATCGTCTCCGGTAAGCTCTTTATCTTCATATAGATTCAGGGAGAAATAATCTTCCTGGGAAATGGTAAATGAATAACTGCCATCAATATATACCAGCAATTTACCTTTCAGGTTTTTGCTTTCTTCTACCGCCGTAATTCTCACTTTAACCTCCGGATTAATATAGACAACAAAACAGGAGCACGGTATCAAAAATGCTTCTCGTGATTTCGATCTCCAGCTCCCTGTTTCAACGTTATCGTCTCTATTCTATTTTAATACTATTCGGTTGGATAGAAAAGGAATTATTTTCTTATGAAAGAATATTAATACAAAAGCTTGAAAGCACAACTGACCAAATTGATTGCTCCGATTTACAGTCCTCATCAAAGGGTTTATTCTTCAATATCAAATGGCTCGCTGTCACCTTCGATGGTATCGGGCTCTGTCCGGTCAGCATGGAAATTTGTGTTCTGACTGCAAGCTTCCCTTATCTTGGCCTCAATCTCATTGCATATTTCCTTGTTTTCCTTCAGGAACTGCTTGGCATTTTCCCTTCCCTGCCCGATTCTCTGTCCGTTATACGAAAACCACGAGCCGCTCTTATTGATTATATCCATGCTTACACCCACATCCAAAATATTTCCTTCTTTGGATATGCCTTCTCCGTAAATTATGTCAAACTCAGCCTCTTTAAACGGCGGTGCCACTTTATTTTTTACAACCTTGACCCTTGTCCTGCTGCCTATCATTTCATTGCCTTGCTTCAATGTCTCTATCTTCCGGACATCAAGCCTGACAGACGCATAGAACTTAAGGGCTCTTCCTCCCGGGGTTGTCTCAGGATTGCCAAACATTACCCCGATCTTTTCCCTCAACTGATTAATAAATATGGCAGTTGCTTTTGATTTGCTCACAACTCCTGCCAGTTTTCTCAGCGCCTGCGACATAAGCCTTGCCTGAAGACCCACATGGGAGTCTCCCATTTCCCCGTCTATTTCTGCCTTTGGAACAAGGGCGGCTACTGAATCTATTACAATAACATCGATAGCTCCGCTTCTCACCAGAGCTTCTGCTATCTCCAAAGCCTGCTCCCCTGTGTCTGGCTGTGAAACTATCAGGTTATCTATATCAACACCTAGATTCTTGGCATAAACCGGATCCAATGCATGCTCAGCATCTATAAAAGCTGCTTCTCCTCCAGCTTTTTGAGCTTCTGCAATAATATGAAGCGCCACGGTGGTCTTACCGGAAGATTCAGGTCCATAAATTTCGACTATTCTTCCCCTGGGTACTCCTCCAACACCCAATGCAATATCCAGTCCAAGAGCTCCTGTAGGAATAGCCTCCACATTCATATGGGCGTTTTCTCCCAGCCTCATTATAGCACCTTTGCCGAACTGCTTTTCAATTTGACTCAATGCCATTTCCAAAGCTTTTTTCTTCTCAACCATAACTTTACGCTTCCTCCCTAGAGAAATAATCGAACATCAGTTCTTCTTAAATTATATATTATTGATATCCCGGTGTCAATATTGTTTTTGCATTTTTTTACAAAAATCTAAAAGAATTTCAAAATTTTTCTAACACATTGTCTGGCTTTATCCAATGCTGTTTTAACCATTTCCACAGCTTCTTCAACTTTAGTGAGATAGACAATTGAGAAGTATACAACTACACCTATCAATATTTCCAATAACAGATACAGCAGCTCAATCAGTTTTCCAACCACGCTGAAAGGTCGCAGGAAATCAATTGGGATTAAGCCGTTTACCGCCCACAGCAACAATCCCATAACGGCAGAAGCGAGCGAAACTTTCAGTATGAACTTCATCAGATCATTTGTGCGTATTGCTTGTATCTTGTTGTTCAGTCTTGCCACCAAAATACAGGTATTGATCAAGCTTGACAGAGAATAGGCCAGGGCAATCCCTGCCACCCCCAGGTTGGTTACGCTGTTGAAGAACTGACAGAATATAGCGTTTGTCATGATGATTATAATTCCATTATACAGCGGCGTTTTGGTATCATTAATGGCATAGAAGGCACGGTTGATTATTGCCAGGATGGATTGGCTCACAAGGGCTACGAAATAGAATGCCAGTATTTTCCCCGTAGTGGCTATATCAACCTTGTCCGACCATTTGTATATGGCGCTTATTACAGGAATGTTCAGAACCACCAGGCCAACTGCAGACGGGATGTTGAGGAGCAGCACCGTCCTCAGTCCCTTATTCAGGATATTGCGAAAATCATCTTTCTGGTCCAGCGCCGACTTCTCTGACAAGGTGGGAAGCAGAGCCACCCCCATGCCCATGGCAAATATCCCGTAGGGAAGCTGCCATGTATCATTGGCATTTCTTAGCGCTGTCACGCTGCCTTCTGAAAACCCTGAAGTAAACACATTGGATATGAGCAGGTTCACCTGGGTGATGGAAGAAGCCATAAGCGACGGAACCGCCAGCTTGAAAAGGCGCCTGAATCCGTCATGTTTCAGGTCGATGACAGGCCTGTAGTGTTTCATGTTTGTTATGGCAAAGGACAGTTGAAAAAGAAAGTAAAACAGAGCGCTGCACATGAAGCCCAATGCCACCTTCTCAACACCATAACGGCTCAGGAGCAGAACGCTTAAAGCGCTCCCCATGTTATACAGCGACGGCCCGTAGGCTGCCGCGGCAAATCTTTGGTATGAGTTCAGCACCCCATTGGTTATGCCCGCCAGCATGATAAATGAAACCGATGGAAACAGTATCCTGACCAGCCTGACAGTCAGTTGTTTCTTTTCATCGGCAAAACCTTTTGCGATCACATCCACAATCTGGGGCGAAAAAATGATCCCAAGGGAACTTATCGCCACCATGGCAATAATTATTATATTGATAAAGGTACTAACGGCCTTCCATCCTTCCTCCTCTTCCTTCCTGGCAATAAATCCGGTCAGCACCGGGATCAGCGCAGCAGATATCGCTCCGCCCACCAGAAGATTGTACATAAGGTCAGTTATACTGAAAGCCATGATGAAAGCATCAGTCTCAGTCTTCGACTTCAGCATATTGCTTATAAGCGTCGATCTGAGAAATCCTGTGATTCTGCTGACTGTTATGGCTGACATGACTATTACGGCAGCACCGGTCAATCTCTTTTTCTGTGTATCTTTCAAGTCATTTCCTCCTGGCACATGAAACATACCGCTTTAATCGGGTTTACGCATGTTTCTGTGATATATTTTTCATGGCAATGCCATTTTCTCCCTGCATCTTTCGGCACAATTCACTGATGCTTTCATACATTGACACTGCATCACGTCTATCTGTCTATACACTTTTTGCTTTGTCTCAGTGGGATTGCAGGCTTAAAACATACCTTCTTATCATATCGAGACTGTTAAGAACAGTTATGTTCCTGATTTTCGCGCGGCTTCCCGCAAGCCTCAACTCTTTGCATTCCACGTTGTCTTTATCCGCCAGCGCTATATATACAAGCCCTACAGGCTTTTCAGCCGTTCCACCTCCCGGGCCTGCAATTCCGGTCACCGAAACTCCTATATCCGTTCCGGCTGCTTTCCTTATTCCACGGGCCATTTCCACTGCAGTCTCCCTGCTCACTGCACCATATTTATGTAATGTGTCGGGATTGACCCCGAGACATTCCATCTTTGCCTTGTTGCTGTAGGAAACAACGCCTCTTTCAAAGACCTGGGATATTCCCGGAACATTGGTCAGCTGTCCGGCTATCAGCCCTCCTGTGCAGGATTCGGCCAGGGCAACTGTTATATTTTTTTCTATGAGCATTTCTCCCACAACCTGATAAAGGGGCTTATCTTCCAGAGTATAAACCATTTGACCGAGCCTTTTTTGTATTTCTTCCACCACAGGAGCGATAATCCTCTCCCCTTCCTCACGGTTGGTGCAATTTGCCGTAACCCTCAGGGTAACTTCCCCTTCCTTTGCATAAGGTGCTATGGTAGGATTGGTCTGATTTTTAATTAAATCCATTAACCTTTCTTCCAAAGCTGATTCACCGATTCCGATGATCCTGAGATGTTTTGAAACCAGCATGCTCTTTTCTTTTTCCATGAAGTATGGGATTACGGTGTTCTCAAACATTGGTATCATCTCTGACGGCGGTCCAGGCAGCATTATTACCACCTTTTTCCCTGATTCTATAATACATCCGGGAGCCGTGCCGTTATCGTTTCTGATTACAATACAACCTTCCGGCAGATAGGCTTGCTTGATGTTATTATCTGACATGGTTCTGTTTAGTTTTTTAAAATAGCTTTCTATTTTTTCAAGGCTTTCCTCATGCAACACCAGCTTTTTCCCCAATATCTCAGCCACTGTTTCCTTTGTCAGATCGTCCTGGGTCGGGCCCAGACCTCCGGTCATGATGACTACATCTGAACGGCTCAGAGATATTTCAAGGCAATCTATTAGCCTCTTGCGATTGTCTCCCACCACACTGTGAAAATATACATTCACCCCAACTTCGGGAAGACGGCTTGAAATGTACTGGGCATTGGTATTTACGATCTGCCCCATCAGTAACTCTGTTCCAACTGCTATTATTTCAGCATTCATAAAAATCCCTTCCTAAACCAGTTTATATTCATATTCTGACCTGTTTTTTCAATTCCTATATTATATCATAATATTCCAATGCTTAGTATTTCTCAACGAAAATAAATGTTCTGAACAAGACGTACAGTCTACATATCTGTTGAACTTGAAATATATATTGTATATAATGGTATTATTAATGAACTGATATATTCCCTCAAAATAAATATTCTTTCAAAAGGTGGTTTTTATGTATACAAATGATGAGATCTTGGGAAGAATTGTTGATAACATCGAAAAGGTCATAGTGGGCAAAAGAGAATCTGTCGAGTTGCTCCTTGTTTCTCTGATCTGCAGTGGACATGTGCTGATAGAAGATGTCCCCGGTGTAGGAAAAACCAGTCTTGTTGCGGCAATGGCCAAGTCCATCGAAGCATCTTTCAAGAGGATCCAGTTCACACCCGACATACTTCCTTCCGATATTACGGGTTTTTCTGTTTATAACCGAAAAACCGGAGAATTTGAGTTCAGGCCGGGTGCGATAATGAGTCAGCTTATTTTGGCTGACGAAATAAACAGAACATCTCCCAAGACTCAGGCAAGTCTTCTGGAAGTCATGGAAGAAGGGCAGGTTACAGTGGACGGTAATACTTATAAAGTACCCAAGCCATTCATGGTAATGGCCACCCAGAATCCGGTGGAATACATGGGAACTTTTCCCCTTCCGGAAGCGCAGCTGGACAGGTTTTTTATGAAAATCTCCCTGGGGTATCCGTCTGCCAACGAGGAAAGCAAGATACTTTACAGGTTCAACAAATCAAATCCTCTGGAGACACTGGAGCCGGTCGCGTGCAGCCAGGATATCATCAACTATCAGGAAAGCATAAAAAACGTCCATGTGGACGGAAGTCTGAGCAGCTACATTGTTGAAATAGTCAGCAGTACAAGAAGACATCCGGACGTGCTTCTGGGAGCAAGTCCAAGAGGATCACTGGCCCTTTTCAGGGCATCCCAGGCGTGGGCTTTCTATAACAAGCGAGATTACGTTATACCGGACGATATAAAAAAAATGGTGCTGCCGGTACTATCTCACAGGGTGATTCTGAAACAGGAAGCAAAACTCAAAAAAATAACCCCCGTTGATATACTGTCTTCCATAGTTGAAAGCATTAAAGTGCCTGTGGTGAGTTGATATGGCTGCTAACAGAATTCTTTACGGCTTTTTGCTGGTCCTGTCCGTTATCTTTGCAAACTTCTACGGCGGTAAGATGCCTTACATGCTTCTCTTCCTGGTGCTTCTGCTTCCCGTGATTTCAATGTTATATACCGTGGTGTTGTATTTTTTGTTCAGATATGTGCAGTTGGTAGACCGCAAGTATGTGACAAAAGGTGAGAAGATTAACTACAGGTTCGAGATAAGCAATGAAAGCATACTTTGTTATCCCTTTATAAAAGTCAACTTTTATGGAAACGAGGATTTCCTCGCCAGGCAGTTCTCTTCAGAATCCTTTTTCCTTTTGCCACGGAAGAAGTTGTCATTTTCCTATGAAATCACGTGCAGCTACAGAGGGGAATACATGATAGGCATGAAATCGGTCGAGTTTGAGGATTTTATGGGCTTATTCCGGCTTGTTTACAACATACCTGAACCAAAGGACATTATTGTGCTTCCCAGGATTATTTACCTGGACAGGTTTCTTATGAAAACAAATCTCCCATCGGACACCCAGAGCGTTCTGAACACACAGTATGAAGATCTGACAACAATATCGGATATAAGGAAATATTCCTATGGGGATTCGTTGAAAAGAATACACTGGAAACTCAGCTCAAAAATGGACGAACTGTATGTAAAGACTTACCATGGCACTTCCCAGACAGCCGCTATGTTTTTTCTGGATTTCAAACAAATTGAGGTTCCCCGTGAGGTCAGAATAAAACTGGAAGATAATCTTATAGAAGCTGTGGTTGCCGTAATTCGCTATTGTCTTTTCAATTTTATACCGGTAAACATGGTGTACTATATGAATGATATTGTTCAGATGGAAGCCAAGACACCCTCAGACTTTGAAACGATTTACAAGACACTGGCCCAGACCAGATTCAACCAGAATGTAGCAGTTGAAGATATTATGGAACTGTTCCTGATTGACAGCAGCAAAAAAAGGGATGTCTTCATCTTTACTGCAAATCTGAACTATAACTTGTATAATCAGTTATGCAAAGTTCGAGTAAATGGATATGAGGTCAGTGTCATATATGTATCTTCAACCAGTCTGACAGGCAAATCAACTCCGGAGGTCGAAAACATATTGTCGTCCTTACCGGATGTTGGCATTACAGTATACAGGATAAATGCCGATGACGATATAAAAATGGTTCTGGAGTCTTGACTATGATGAGAAAGAGTATTTTAGTCAATTATACGGTAAATATCATCCTCTGCATATTAACAAGTTTCAGCATGGTGTATGCCCTTACATCGACGCTGAATTTTCATGACTACACTCCTGCTGTCATACTGAAATACATATCAGTCATGACAGCAGTGTTCGCTATAGTTTTCTACAATAAGTTATCGTTCATATCATCAATTGCCATTGCAGCCATATCGTTGCCGATAGCATTCTTGAAATCGGAAGGCAATGCAAGGCTTGTTTCAATACCGGGAATTCAGGAATATATATCCTGGATGGAAGGATATACAGCAGGTTATTATTTGCTGGATAAGACCTATGAAGCCTTTACGGTATTTCTTCTCTGCTTTTTTATAACCATTGCCGTATATGTTTTGACATGCAAATGGCATGATATCTTTGGAGTACTGGTGGGTGGCACCGCTCTTTTCGTCTGCCAGTGGATCCTGGATTATTTTGTTAGCTACCTGTCTTTCTTCATATATCTTTTTGTCATTGTGGTTTACTATTTTCGCTTTGTTCACTTAAGAAGATTTAAAAAGAAAAACAATGAATATTCGGATTCCGCGCTGTTTTCCCTTAATGTCATGCCGGTATCACTAATAATCCTGTTAACCGCTGCTGTTATTCCCGCAAAAAAGGAGCCTCTTAATATAAGCTGGCTTACAAAAAACGTTAACCGAATTGTGAATTATGTCAATGAGCGGGTATTCATTAATGATCAAAACCAATATTTTTCAATATCCTCCTCAGGTTTCGGTGACGGTTCATTATTGGGCGGAAGCGTAAATACTGACAAAACCCACGTCCTGTCCGTTAAATCTCCCAGGCCGCTGTATCTGAAAGCTGTAACCTGCTCCACATATACCGGATATTCATGGAAAGGAAGCAGCCAATGGAATCCTTATACCAATGGTTCCGGAATACTTAATGATGACCTGGAAGAAATGAAAACCGGTTTATGGGTTTTAACAGGCGAAGACGAGGAGTACCTTGAAAAATACCTTAATGACAATGAGGTGGAAGTAACTTTTGAAAATTTAAGAACAAAATCCGTTTTTATACCTTTGTACACCTATGATATAGAAATCCCCAATGGAACCCATGAACTGCGTATTAACGAAACCGGCATATTATCAGTGGACAAAATTGCCCGCAAAGGATTCAAATACAATCTTAAAGCATACAGTCCCAAATATGCCGACCAAAGCTTCGCAAATATCGTCCGAAAAAGCAGGCAGGGGTTTTATGACCAACTGATTGAGCAAATAAACAAAGACAGTTCTATCTATGTATTGGCCAAGGATATGCCGGGAAATCCGGTGTTGCTTATGCAAAATTTATCGGACGGTTTAACCCGGATCACAAATGTGAAAGTTAATGATACCTTTGAAAATATCAAAAATTCGTTGAAAAATAACGGATTCAATTTAATAGTGGTGGATAAAAATTTGATCAGCATAGATGGCTTGTTTAAATATTTCACCTTTTCCAACAAGATAGATGTAAGCATAAATTTGAAAGAAGCGGAAAAACCTCTTAAGGTATACCAAATAGATGAGCTTTATAAACTCAAGAAAAAAATAATGATGTATGCAGAAAAAGCTGAGCAAATCCGGGCAATGTATTTGCAGCTGCCTGACACCTTTCCCGAAAGCGTAAAGGAACTGGCGTCAGCCATTACATCGGGATATGACAATGATTTTGACAAGGCGAAAGCTATAGAGCAATTTCTCTCAAAAACGGATTACACCTATACCCTTTCACCGCCTGCAACGCCGAGAGGCAGAGACTTTGTAGAGTATTTTCTGTTTGATCTTAAAAAAGGCTACTGCACATACTATGCATCTGCAATGGTTATGCTTCTGAGAAGTATCGGTATCCCTGCCAGATATGTGGAAGGATATGTACTTCCCTCAAGGCCCGGCAGTAATTCCACATACAATGTGACCAACGAGCGTGCCCATGCATGGGCAGAGGCATACTTTGAAGGGATCGGATGGCTGCAGTTTGAGCCTACTCCACAATATAATTCCATACTCTACAGAGATGAAAATGCTGAACAAACATACAGCACAAGCATGAACTATAACTTACAGATGTTCGATTATTACAGGAATCGGGATATTTACGACATGAACGACGAACCGCCCGTGAATGGCACCCTGCCGGCCATACAAGATGAAGACAATTTGCACGTATATATCCGGTACTTAATTCTGGCAGCTGTTTTGACATTACTGATACTGTCAGTCATCACAACCAATTCCGTCAGACACAGGATTATATTTTTCAGAGCAAAAAGGGCGAATCCGAAAGCCTGCGTACTGGATTTATACAAATATTATCTTAGAATTCTTTCCGGCATGAAGCTGGAATTTAAGCCTGGTGAAACACCTTATCAGTTCTCGGAAAGGGTGGATTTGTACCTGTTGTTCTCAAAGCCGGTTACTTTCAGAACCATCACTGACATTTTCATAAAAGCCAGATATGGCAATACGGAAATAAGCAAAGATGAAAGCACGTTGGTATATGACTTTTATCCGAAACTGAAGGACAAGACGATGCATGAATTGGGCAGGTTCATATACTTTATCAAAATGTACATACTGGGCCGCCTGTGATATGACTTGTGAGCGCAACGCACAACTGAAAAGGCTGTCCAAACCTAATCCGGCGGACAGCCTTTTTAACTGATAAATCAGCTAAATTTCATCGTCTGATTTTACTTAGTTTTCTGCACCTGCAGAATCGTTTTTTCCCTCTGTTTGAGCAATGTTGCTTCCGTCCTCAGGGGCGGCTTCTTCCGTCTTTTCCCCTGCATCATCTTTATGTTCTTCCTCATACTTGTCAATTATATACTTTTTCAGAACAGGATACACATAAAAGTTTGTTATCAGCCCAATGAGGCTCATTGTTAGCAATGGAAACAGGATAAAACCTATTATTGTATTCAGGAAAGACAGTATTATCAATCCGAAACATAAAATCAGCATTCCCAGGTTTGGGAAAAACCTCATGACTGAAAATATGAAAGCATTCTTGTACAATTGCTTAATGCTGAGGTTAAATGTAATCATCATAGGATATATATACATGTTCATCATCAAAAAGATGACAAATGCCAGTATCATAAAGCCGCTTGCCATGGACAGGAGAAAATTGTTCCCCGTGTTCATCCTGAAATACAGGTTCAGATCCAGCCCAACCAGGGCAGTAGCCAGTATGTTAATGACGGAAACTATCAGACTCTGCTTAAAGTTAGATTTGGCAGCATCCTTGAAGTCCCACCATGGGAAAGCATGTTCTTCTCTTGCATAATTTCGCAGGATATAGGTAAAACCTGCCTGAGCCGGTCCTACAGTTATAACAGGAATGCATAAAAAACCTGCTCCGAAAATGAACCTGACCATGAGATCCATCAGAGGATCGTCGGAAATCATCTGTGGTATGAAATACCCGGTAATAAACATCATTAACAAAGTTGCAGGCAAATTGAACAAAAAAAACATCAGATTTATGCTTACCAGTTTCCAGAACTTGCGGCCAAGGATCTCAAAGAAAACTATTATTCTCGCTTTGGGAGGTGCATCCTTGGGTACGCCTGGACCTGGCTTAGTGTAATCAAAGAAACCAAAAAAACCAGCCAAATCTATCTTCTCCTTTGTAATGTATTTTGACCTTAAAAATATCAATCCGTATAAAATGATAGTTCTATTTTAACAATACTGATGAAAATATTCAAGAAAAAATAGCCGTTGACGAAAATCACACTATTGGTGTGATCGCTGTGAGTACAATTTACATGCAAAAATAGTTTCTATGCAGTTGAAAGCTTTGATTTCAGTCTTTATGCAGAATCATTCTTGTTGCATATTCATTGCTCATTCTTCAAAGCAGCTTTTTCCTGCTCACTCAAAGAATGTTTAGGAATTCCTCTCCTCCGGTCATTACATATTTAATATTGATATTATCGTCAAATATTATAATATCAGCATCTTTCCCTACCTTCAGGCTTCCTTTTCTATCGCTGCACCCCATAATCCTGGCAGGGGTTTCTGTGGCCATCTTTACTGCATTATGAATCTCAACTCCCGCCCCCCTGTACATATTTCTCACCAACCTGTCCATTGTGGCGATGCTTCCGGCGAAACACTCAAAATCCGGCATATATGCCACACCATCTTTAAGAATCACTCTTTGCCCGTTTTCCTTGCTCCCCAGGACCGATTCCCCCTCTGTCCTTCCTGCCGCTCTCATAGCATCCGTCACAAGGGCTATCTTTTCAGCCCCTTTGATTTTATAGATCAGTTTCAGCAATTCTACAGGAAGATGGCATCCGTCTGCAATTATTTCCACCGTCATTTCATCCAGCAAGTATGCACATTCTACAATTCCAAGCTTTCTGAAGCCTTTTTTTCTGTGTACTCCCTGCATTCCTGAATAAAGGTGGGTGACATGCCTTACCCCTATTTCAAAAGCTTTGACGACATCCTCATATTCCGCTTCGGAATGGCCGATGGACGCAACTATGCCCCTTTCTTTCAGCTCCCTGCCAAGTTCCATGCCTCCCTCCAGTTCAGGAGCAAAGGTCATTCTTTTTATTAATCTGCTGTATTCGAGTAAGCTTACATAATCCTCTTTTTTTGGCACCTTTATGAATTTGGGATCCTGGGCCCCTCCCTGTGCAATGCTCAAATACGGCCCTTCAAGATGGATTCCAAGAATTTCAGCACCGTTTATGCCAAGGCTCCTGAAATCCGTTATGGCATCTATAGCCTGATATATTTCCTCTTCCGGACAGGTCAGGGTGGTTGGATAAATTCCTGTGGTTCCATGGGCAGTATGGACGTCAATTATTCTTTTTATGGATTGCATGTCCCTGTCCATGAAATCCCCTTCCCCGCCGCCATGGACATGAATGTCTATAAACCCCGGCGCTATATAGTTGCCTGCTGCATCAACAATCTTACCTTCATGCTTTGCTTCATCCCTGCAAATCCCTGTAATCTTCCCACCTGCAACGGTCAGGCAGAAGCCTTCCAACACCCCGTCCGGTTGAATTATCTTGCCGTTAACAAAGGTAAACATCTATTCCACTTCCTGTATAAGATATTTCCCGGATTCCCTGTCCAGGTACAAAGCCGCATCGCCATGTTTTCTCAGGATGGAGGCAGGGCATTTTTCCGCTACTTCCCCCAGCACCGCTTGTTTTACCGCTTCAGCCTTTGTACCGGACGGAACAATGCAGAATATTTTCCTTGCTTTCATCAAGGCAGGAATTGTCAGGGTAACCGCATATTCGGGCACCTCCTCCAGGCTGTGAAAGCAACCGTCATGCACCTGCTGTATCCTGCATTTTTCATCCAAATCCACAACCTTAATCGTCTTTTCATCCCCAAAATCGGCAACATGCGGGTCATTAAAGGCAATATGCCCGTTTTCTCCTATTCCCATGAAGACGATATCCACCGGATGCTTTTCCAACAATTTTTCATACTTCCCTATGCTTTCATCAACACATGCCTCGTTTATTTCCATGTAAAAAACCTTCTTGAACTGAACCCTATCAAAGATCCTTTCTTTGAGAAAGCTGGCGAAAAGCCTTTCATCTCCTTTTTTCAGGCCAATATATTCATCCATATGAAACGCATTAACCCTTGACCATTCAATATCCTGCATGGCAAGATATTTCAAAAACTCGTTCTGGGACGGGGCAGCGGCAAATATGCAGTTTATCTCATCCTTTGCCCGAAGCAGCTTTCTCATATAATCCCCGGCGTCATCTGCCGCAGCTCTTCCCATGCTTTCCCTGTCATTGAATATTCTCACACTGAAATTAAAGCTAAAAGCAGGACTTTCCATGTCACTGAATCCCCTTTCCGTTCGCAACACTGACCGGGTGATTTTTACCCGCTACTGACAATTTTCAGCTCTCCGTCTTGATATTCTCCAGGTTAAACAGTCAATAGCGCTGGCTGTTAACAGGTATCAAAACCCCTGCCGGCAGAACCCGGAAACCGTTTGTCGTTCATGGCTTTCTGCCTGTAAAAAACAGCCGTGGGCAAATCACAAATAATCCACCAGCATTTTCTTTAATTCCACCATGCTTTCCTCGGATGCCAAGTCACCGTTGTAAGAAAAAAGGCTTCCTCCAGGCTTTTGGAGCAATTCTTCAGGTATTCTGGATTTTGGCCTGTAATGGGTTTCCAGGACAACATACCCTTCATACCCCATGGCGTTCAGGGCTTTAAAAATCTCGGCATAAGGCACCCATCCGGTTCCGATCTTCACCGATTCCGGTTTCCCGTCAACAAGCCTTGCATCCTTGACATGTACATGCCTTATGAAATTCTTTATTTCGTTAAACCCGTCAGGATAAGGCTTTTCGAAATCCGGGTCATAAATGCCATTCCCAGGATCATAAACTGCGCCGATGCGATTGCTGCCCAAGAGGTCTATGAGTTTTGACAATTTTCTGTGGTTGGTGGTAAACACACTGGGGTCCGGCTCCAGCAGGAGCTGTATGTCTTCCTCCTCAATCATCCTGAGAGGAAGCTGAAATTTATCGATGATTTCATCTATCCTTTCATCAAAGCTTCCATCGGTAAAAAACGAAAAGCCCCTTATTGTACGGCATCCCAGTATATGAGCTCTTTCCATCAGCCTTTTGAGCTTTTCAATGTTATCATCGTATTCTTTTTTACTGTTTATCGAGCATTTAAAAAACGAACTGCTGATATTGCACACTTCCAACCCGTGGCTTTCAATGATGTCTTTAATTTCCTTTACCCTTTTTAAAGGGAGCATGTCAATACTCATATCATCAACGGATCTCAGCTCCAAACCGTGAAGGCCGTGTTTCATGGCAAAATCCACGGCTTTCCTTATATCCTGGGTTACTTCGTCGGTTATTATTCCCAGCTTCATACATGCCTCCTACTTTATAAAGGTATCCCATACCCCGGTACCCCGTTTTATTACAGTCTTTCCGTCCGCTCTGATCAAGCCTGGGTTTTTGATATTAAAGGTATCAATGTCGGATGTCATGGTGGCTTCATAGCGTATCACCACTTCCTTTGGAATATCCAGAAGCTTGAAACTGTCTTTTTCCTTAACCAGCTGCCCTGCCAGCTTCTTTAACTCTTCCCTGACCACCGATGGAGGGGTTATCAAGGCACAGTGCCTTGCTATGGCTTTCTTGGTCTCATAGGTCTTCACCCAGGGCAGAAACTCCAGCGCTTCTTTTACCGCTTTGTCATCCCCGGTGACCATAGCCACCGGAACCTCAAGTTCGCTGGCGACAAGGGCGTCAATATATATTTCTCCGGCTTTTACTCCATTCAGATAAACATTTTGGATATGGGCAGAACTGTATGTATGGTCAAGTACCGCTCCCTCCGTACCTGCCATTGCATGATACCCCTGTAAAATTATAAAATCAAAGGAGCTGTCAAGAAAAGGAAACCTTACGCTGGGATGGGAATACCCAATTATGTACCTGGCTTTTGGATGCATATAGTCATACAGGATGTTAAACCCCATGCTATGGGCGTCATAAACATACACCTCATCCACCCCTGCATCAACAAGCCCGTCCACAACGCTGTAAACTTCCTGGCTCAGCAGCCTGCAAGCCTCGTTATACTCCGGAGTCCCCCTTGTCTGCTGTTCTTTTGTTAATACTCCTGCAATACCCTCCATATCCACACTGATATAGACTTTCATGCCGGTCACCCCCGTTATTTTTGAAAATCCAGTTCCCTGTTTTCCCTGGAAGATTTATAAATGGCACAGATAAGGTCCACGGCGGTCCTTGCCTCCTCCGGAGGAATCATAGGCTCCCTGTCTCCGAGGATGGCATCGACCATGTCCTTTATAAGAATATAATGCCCGGCTGAGGATATTTTTGCAGGGTCCGAAGCTCCTCCAAGGCTTTCTCCGGCCTCAGGCATCGTCGGTGCATCATCCCCTATGAAAGACCATTCCCTGATTCCTGAATCATCAAATATAACCGTACCTCTTTCACCATGGATTTCAAACCTAGTCTCGAAACCCGGATAAACAGAAGTCGTTCCTTCAATAATACCAAATCCTCCGCTTTCAAACTGTACTATTGCAGCTGCTGTATCTTCAACCGCTATATTCCTTGCAAGGGTGCCTGCCTTTGCAAAAACCCTTGTCACTTTTTCGCCTACCATCCAGAGCAAAAGATCAATGCCATGGACACCCTGGTTCATAAGGGCTCCGCCTCCGTCCAACTCCCATGTTCCCCTCCAGCCTGCACTGTTATAATATTCCTGGGACCTGTAGTACTTGAGATATGCATCCGCCAGAACTATTTTCCCCAATTTGCCTTCCCGAATCGCATTTTTTACTGCAATTGCAGCTTTCATTGTCCTCCTCTGAAAAATGCACTGCATCTTAACCCCGCATTCGCGCACAACTTTTATTACGTCATCTATTTTCTCCGGAGTAATTTCCATAGGCTTTTCACAAACTATATGCTTACCGGCTCTTGCTGCCGCCTTTGAAATCTCCCCATGGATGCCGCTGGGAACACAAACACATACGACATCCACTTCGGGATCTTTCATCAACTCCCTGTAGTCGTAGTACACACGCTCCACCATGTATTTCTGGGCAAAATCATCCGCTTTTTCGGGTATTATGTCACATACGGCATAAAGCCTGGCATCTTCAATATTTTTAATGGAGTCGGCATGGCTTGGCGCAATTACTCCACAGCCAACAATTGCAAAGTTCAATTTTCTGTTCATTCTATACCCTCCGTTTTATAAACTATTATAACAAGCATTGATTTACACGTTTCCTACTCTGTCTTTTCCTTTCTGTAAAGCCTTGGTGAAACACCCACCTTTTTTTTGAATGTTCTGCAGAAATGGGTGACATCATTGTATCCGACACTGAAGCATATTTCAGTTATTGGTGTATCCGTTGCATTAAGCAGTTCCAAAGCTTTTTGTATCCTCAGTTCGGTGAGATATTCCGTAAAGGTTTTACCTGTAAGGCTTTTGAATATATAGCAGAAATACGTTTTTGACATCATCGAATACTTGCATACATCATCAAGATGAATATCCTGGTTAAAATTTTTCTTTATATATTGAATTGAGTTTAAAATAGCATTTCTATACTTGTCAAAAATCTCATCCGATTCTTTATCTTCGGAAGTTTTTGCGTATTCTCTGGCAATTACGGCAAGGAGTTTTAAGAGATTGGCTTTTATGAAAAGTTCATAGTATTTATCTTCTGAATTGTATTCCCTAAGCATTTCCATGGTCAGTTTCTCTACTTCAATCTGGGCTTCATTGGATAAAACAAGTTTTGGCTTAACCATGTCCTGGGAGACCAAAAAAGGTTCTATGTAGGCAAAATCAAAAAAGCCTCTGTTTTTCGTAAAATCATCAAATCCATTGCTGATTAAGTCTGTTGAAAACTCTATTCCGATAATTTTTATATCCTCATCTTCGATTTTTTTCATTCGATGAACGACATAGGGAGGAATTACAAACAAATCCCCTTTTACCATCCTGCATTCAATATTGTTTATCCAGTGGCTGCAAACTCCCTTGCAAACATACCATATCTGCATATACTCATGAGTATGCTCGGTAATTCCGCACATTTGCCCATCAAGAAGATATGCCTTGAAAGGTATCTTTTTTTTAAAATTGCTCCGGGAGTCAAAGAAGCATATATTATTGTCTTTTAATATATCATTGATCATATAATCACCACTAAAGTCCTTGGCACAGAATGCCGGATATAGCTTAATGGTTGTACTGGCTGTTTGTGACAGTGTCGGAGAAAACCGACATATACAGCAGTGAAAAAATGCCGGCAAAACAAGTTAACCTGCAAAACAAGTTATCTTATGTAATTATACTCATATCTTTTTGTGCAATATTCAGCTGTTTCCTTATCTCTTCTATTTCATGAATTGCCCTGTGCTCATCAGGAACTTTTGCATGGCATTCTACGGACAGATAACCTTTATATCCATTTTTTATCAGGGCTTTCAGCAACGGCACATGATCTACGGCTCCTTCACCCAGGAGCTTCTGCTGGAATATTTCAGTACCGTAAACAGTCCTGTCCCTGAACGCTCCAGGAAGGGAATCATCATGCACTCTTTCCAGATCCTTAATATGGACATGGAATATCTTGTCCTTTAAAGTTTCCACCGATCGGCTTCCATAATCAGTATCCGTTATGTACATGTTTGCGGCATCGTGGATAAACCCCGCATTTTCTCTGTCCACCATGTCTATGAAAGCTTTCGCTGACTCAACCGTCTCTATGAGGCTTCCATTGTGGATTTCCATGGCAATTTTCTTGTCATGCTGTTTTGCCAGATCTGCTGCTTTCTGAATCCAACATGCAGCTTTCTGATAGTGATATTTTTCCGCCTCAAAGGCATGTGGCCCGCCACATCCCACTCTGATAATGTCACATTTTATCACATCCATTAAACACAGGTACTTTTCCAGGTCTTCCAAAGCCTTTTCGCACTGTTCATCGGACATGGTGGAAAAACCCCCAACATAGGCTCCAATACATGGAACGGAAAGATTGTGATAATCCAGCATGCTCTTTATCTCTTTTGCCCTGTTAAGCGATGTCCATGCGGGAAAATGGGATTCACCTCCCCAAAGCTCAATCCCGTCATAACCAAATCCAGCAGCCATTTTTATTGCTTCCTCTAAAGACCTGTCTTTGAAAACCAATGAAAATATGGAAATTTTCAATTCTTATTACCTCCGGTATCCCCTATACTTCCAATTGTATTTTACACCAAACCGGAAATTCAGAATTTGCATTTTTTACAAGAAACTATACATATCATACAAAATGTAAAATATGCTGTAAAGAAATCAGATCACATAAAGTTAAAGACATAAAAAAACCTGCGCGGCAGCCGAAATGCCGGCAGGATTCATGAAAGAAGCCTTATCTTCTCTTTAGCAGTACGTTTTCTTCATATTCGTTCACTTTGTCAATCCACTCAGTACTTACCGGCACTCCCTTATCCAGGCAGTACTTATCCCATACAGCTGCAAAGGGAAGCGACTTGAACTCTTCCATCAAGGCCAGACGGTTGCCTAGTTTCCCGTTTTTCTCCTCATCCAGCAGCAACTGAGTGGGTTCCAGCATGGCTATCAATATGGCCTTTAATGCAGCCCTTGTTCCGGTAACCCATGCTTCTATCCTGTTTATGCTGGCATCAAAGAAATCCAGGGCGATATGGACCCGTCCAAAGGCATCACATCTTTTGATTTCATGGGCAACAGCCAGCAAATCATCATTTAATGTCACCACATGGTCGCTGTCCCAGCGCACCCCACGGCTCAAATGGAGCAAAAGCTCGTCGGCAAAAGTGAGGATGGAGGAGATTTTATCAGCTATGCTTTCGGTGGGATGGAAATGCCCTGCGTCAAGACAAAGCATAACATCGTTTTTCATCGCATATCCCATATAAAACTCATGGGAGCCCACCACATAGCTTTCCGATCCAATGCCAAAAAGCTTGGATTCTACCGAATCCAGCATATTGGATTTGCTGTAGCGTGTTTCATATATCTCATCCAAGGAATCTTTCAAAATCCGCCGGTACTCCATGCGATTTGCAGGCAGATCCTTTGATCCGTCAGGAATCCATAAATTGTTCACACATGGCGTACCTAGTTCCTTTCCTATAGTGTTTGCTATTTCACGGCATTTTTTTGCATGACGAACCCAGAAATTCCGAACTTTCTCATCCCTGCTGGAAAGAGTGAAACCGGAATCAGCCATGGGATGGGAAAAGAAAGTGGGGTTGAAATCCAAACCAATACCCATCCTTTTTGCCCAATCTATCCACTTTCTGAAATGCTCTGCAGAGATCTGATCCCGCTCCACATGCCTGCCGTCGGTTTCGGCATAAATCGCATGCAAATTAACCCTGTGCTTTCCGGGAATCAACCCCAGGGCAAATTCCATATCCTGTCGCAGTTCATCCCCGTTTCTCGCTCTCCCGGGGTAATTACCTGTAGCCATTATGCCCCCTGATAATCCGCTGATATCTGTCTCAAATCCTTTAACATCATCCCCCTGCCAGCAATGGACCGATATACTTACATTGTCCATGTCCCTTAAAACTTTATCCGTATCCACGCCAAAGGAAGCATAGGCCTCCCTTGCCATTTCATAGTTTCTCAATACATTGTCTTTGCTGATGCTTTTCACGACATTTCCTCCTCTATACATTACTCATTCCATTGGATATGCAATAGTGGTCATAAGTGCCATCTCAGCCTGGCTTGTATCCATTCTGCTGTATTGCACTATAATATTCTCATCGCTTTCTATCATCATGGCATAAGCGACTCCCTGCGGCACACTTTTTCCCTCGACGTTTTTCAGTTTGTCCATCCTTATGTGATTTGTCCTCTCTGCCTTGCATACCTGATGAAATCCGCCCATTTTTTCCCTGTCTTCAAAAAACAAAATTATTTCTATATTTGCATCCCTTTCTCCCGGATTGAGCACACATATTGCTTCATGGCTGGGATACCTGCCATTGCTGACTTCTGGATAAAAACCGTCCGGGATAAACCATACCTTTGCTCCGTATTTCTTCATTGCACAAACACCACCGATTCTATTTTCTGTACTGGGTCTATTTTATAACAAAACAGCTTTTTTTATCATGAGCATCAATTAACCCATCGGGCAAACCGACAATGAAGAATAGCCATTTGCGTGCTGGCAAATAATAACGGCAGATCATATGTGCTGGGCCTTGTCAAGGATCTTTCTGAATTTATCATAAGCCGCATCCCATGCATCTCCATCCTTAGGAATGTACTCTTCCGTAGGCACGGAGTTTTTTATTATCTCCCTGGCCTCCTTAAGGCTTCCGACTTCACCAAGGGCCATAGCCTGAACTGCAATATTGCCCAAAGCGGTAGCTTCTGCAGGACCTGCAATTACATGCTTTCCTGTTGCATCAGCTGTCAACTGGCTGAGAAGCCTATCCTTTATACCTCCCCCTACAATATGAATTACAGGAAGTTTCCTGCCGAGGATCTCTTCCATACATTCAATTGCATAACGGTACTTGAGGGCAAGGCTCTGATAAATGCATCTCATGATTTCGCTCTTGGTCTGGGGTACCGCCTGGGAAGTATTCCTGCAAAATTCTCTTATCCTGCCGGGCATATCTCCGGGATATGCAAAGGTATTATGATCAGGATCAATGAACATTTCAAAGGGCTTTGGCTCCATAGCCATTTGCTCCAGTTGCGAATAGCTTAAGTTCTCACCCTCTCTTTGCCATTGTCTTCTGCATTCCTGTATAAGCCACAAACCCATTATATTTTTAAGGAACCGGACAGTATTGTTTACTCCGCCCTCATTGGTAAAGTTGAATTTCAAACTCTTATCGTTAATAATGGGTTTACTCAGTTCTACTCCCAGTAAAGACCAGGTGCCACTGCTGATATATATGTAATCCTCTCCTGATGCCGGAACGGCCGCTACTGCAGAAGCGGTATCATGGGAAGCCACCGACACAACCGGGGCACGGTTCACCCTTAGTTCCGTGGCAATATCCGGGTTTAGATTTCCGATGATCGTACCGGACTTGGTTATGTCGGTAAATATACCGGTGGGAATTCCAAGCCTGTCCATTAGCTCATAAGCCCATGTACCTGATACCGGATTCATCAGCTGGCTGGTTGACGCGATGGAGTACTCAGTGCTTTTTGTGCCGGTAAGAAAATAGTTAAACAGATCAGGCATGAAAAGCAGGGTTGCCGTACTTTGTAATTGCGGCGAATTGTTTATTCTCATTGACAGCAGTTGAAACAGGGTGTTGTACCACATAAATTGAATTCCGGTCTGCCTGTAAATCTCATCTCTAGGGACGATTCTGAAAGCTTCATCCATCATGCCGTCAGTTCTTTTATCCCGGTAATGATAAGGATTGCCTATCAGATTACCGTCACGGTCCAATAATCCGAAGTCCACCCCCCAGGTGTCAACACCTATGGAATCCAGATCGTTATATCCCTGAATCCCTGCTTTCAGTATGCCCTGCTTTATCTCGTAAAAAAGCCTCAGCACATCCCAATGGAGATTTCCGTTAACCTCTACAGGGTCGTTGGAAAACCGGTGTATCTCCGTGAGGTCCAGCTTTTTCCCGTCAAAAATGCCCAATATGGCTCTACCGCTGCTTGCACCAAAGTCAAATGCCAGCATCTTCAATGACATTTTACACTCCCCCTATCTTTTCAATGCCCGTTTTTTAATTATTGAGTTAAAAGCTATATACATCGTTATGTCCAATTATTACACTGGCTGGATGTCAACTCTTTGCCAGTACATACTTCACATTCTTTCTGTTCAGTTCATCTTCCAGGGCTTTGTCAATGGCAGCATCGGTAATCAAACAGTCAATATTGTCAAAGGTAGCCACCACCGGCACGCCTATTCTGCCGAACTTGCTATGGTCACAAAGGAATATGGCTGTATCGGAGCAGGATATCATCGCTCTTTTTATTTCAGCCTGCTGCTCGTTAAAATCGGTCAGTCCCCTGTTTAACGTAACCCCCCGGCAGGAAAAGAAAGTCTTGTTGGCGTAGTAATTATCCTTTATCACGTTTTCAGCAATCCTGCCGATGTAAGACTGGTTGTTCCTGTCCAGTATTCCGCCGGTACATATGATATTTATTCCATCACTGCCGGACAATTCCGCTACAACCTTTTCGGAGTTGGTGATGACGGTTACACCTTTCTTGTCTTTAATATGCCTTGCAAGATAAAGAGTGGTGGTACTGGCATCAAGAAATATGGTGTCACCGTCATTGACCAGATCTGAAGCCACTCTTGCTATTGCATCCTTACCGGCCTGATTTATGACCTGGCGTTCGTCCGCAGGTATTTCCGTACCGCCATCCTCCACAAGAATGGCTCCCCCATAAGTCTTTACCAGCACTCCCTGGCTTTCCAGCTTTTCCAGGTCTCTCCTGATGGTTTCCTCCGTTACATCAAACATTTTACTCAGTTCTGTAACAAGCACGCTTTTATTTTCGGTGATTATCTCCGTTATTTTCTTTCTTCTCTCTACAGCCAGCATATTTACTCCTTTCAAAAACTGTCTTTATGAAAATAACCCATACTGCCTTATTGAATCCAAACAGGTTGCATATTTTGTGAATCCAGATATCCATCCCATGTAAAACACACAATAACGATGTATAAAATGAATCCTTATGCTGTTCAACTGCAATCTCTAAAATTAGGTTTTAGTCTTGCTGCATATTATCTTTCCCATTATCGGTAGAAATCAATTATGACTCATTACCGGGTTTTATCAAAGCAGTTTTTCCCACAGCAACTCATGAGGATTGGGAATAACCGATGTATTCACAAGGGTGCCCTGCTCTTCAGCTCTTTTGGCTCCGGCTTCTACTGCAGCCGTTACATCTGAAACTCCGCCTGTCATCATTACAAAGCACTTTCCTCCCATACCCCGGGCAATTCTTACCTCTATCAGCTCTATCACTGCGGCCTTGACTGCCATGTCGGCAGCTTCTATTGCCGATGCAGCGGTAAAAGTTTCTATAATGCCCAGGGCATTTCTGTTCTTTATCTCCACAACCCCCGAAACAGCAGGAAATACCTGGCTGCTTATATTTCCTATGACAAAGCTGTCTATCACGTTTTCTTCATACCTGTTCACGGCATACTGGACAGAACTTTGCACAGAAGATAATTCTCCTCCGACTATCACCAGATACTTCCCCGGGCATACCGGCAAAGCCTGCAACAAATCTATTTGTGAAGCTTTCAGCATACCGTCGGTTGCCTCTATTCCTTTTGCTATATTCTTAAATTCCACCATTCCTATTGAATTCTTCATCCTGCATCACCTGTTTCAAAAAGGCTATGCCTCTTTCCTAATTATAATATAATCGCTGGTTAATTGGTACACTTTACCTCTTATGCTGGCATGTACATTTGCTCCCATCTCTTCTTCTCCCACGCTGGCTATGAGTTGGCCCATTTCCACCAAATCCCCCGGGGCTACTTTCGGGACTGCTGCTTTTCCAATATGCTGCCTTAAGCCAATTCTTACTTCCCTGCAGTCCAGTACCCTATCCAGCATGCCTGAATCCCTATCATACTTGGAAAGCCCGCACCTAGCTATAATCCTTTTGGAGCTAACCAGCCGGTGCTCCCTTTCATCCCTTGCTCTGCAAGGTGTATATCCACCTTTGTATTTCAGCCCGTTTTTCAGAGTCTGACTTTTGACCTCAGCGCATATGGTTCTGGGCATTACATCCTGGGTGCATGAGAAGTACTCACATACCCCGCAGGCCGAACAGAGCTGGGCCTTTAGATAAGGGACGGCATCATCGGTTATATCGTTCACAACCGACCTTACGGTTTTATGTATTTCAATGCCGTGGCCGAGCAAATATCGGGGGCACATGTCGGTGCATGCCCTGCACTGGCAGCATGCCGATGATGCTCTTCTCACAGCGGTATCCGGTGTGAGTTTCTTCTTACGTATCAGCGGATGATTGG
>ENA-UPSB01001653-UPSB01001653.1-bioreactor-metagenome-genome-assembly--contig:-NODE-1653-length-25025-cov-345.972887_pt1 | contig 25025 bp, 23 predicted proteins | sample MGYA00238182_ERZ773286 | MGnify/ENA primary metagenome ERZ773286 (study PRJEB29026, sample SAMN07631240) | bioreactor metagenome | isolation source: Switchgrass digestor | place: USA: Dartmouth... | reverse complement strand
TCTTCAACTTCTACGCCCAAAGCCTTGGCCAATGCCTTGCGATGTTTTTGTGGCACTGAGAGCCTGCCCCTTTTCCATGCCGAAATTGCAATTTCGCTCACGCCAAGAGACCTGGCAAGCTGAATATTTTTAACCCCTCTGCGACGGAAAAGGTCGTCAAGTTTAGTCCTCATTTCTCACACCCCCTAACGTTCTGTCCGGAATTATGTTAAAATTTAAAAGAACAAACTATAAGGTAACGCATTTAGTAACGCTAGAGGTGTGAGATGTCGAAAGAATTGATGACGGAAGAGTTTTTAGAGGCATTAGGGGAGGGCTGCTACTCCGCCATAATTCCAAGCGAGGGCTTTAAGCTTATTAACGCAGGAGAGCCTTTGGAGACAATGCCTCTCTTCGGGAACAGGCTACAAATGGCATTAAAAATAACCTTGCCCTTGCAAAAAGGGGGTTTCGTGGCTTTGCCCTTCAACAAGGAAGGCCACGACCTCGAAGAGGCAATAAAGGACGTACAGGGCAAGGAAATAAAGCTCCTTTGCCCTGTCGGCGAGCTTTTGAGCGTGAAACGAGATTTTTTTGATGGCGATGTTCCTTTATTCCAACAATTTGCCAACTTGGCCGACGAGGATGAAATGCTTGACTTTGCGAGTCGGCATGGCAGCTTGTACAGCAAAATAACTGTTTTAGAGTCTCTGTCGCCTAATGGAGGAGCGGTTTATTTGGAAAGCATTTCTGATTGGTACGACGAAATAAACCTTGTGAAAACAGCACTTAAGCTAATAGAAATTTACGAAAACCGCAGTTGGGCCAAGGATTTAAAAGTCATTGAGTCGGGGGTCGTTGGGGCTTTGTACGGCATCGAGGGAACGTCTTTTTGTGTCGAGGGACCACCGCCAAAGGCAACAGGCAAGGTTGATGAAGCCATTTTTAGATTATTGTTGGTCATGTTTTTTAATGACAAGTTGCGAAGGCATCAAACGACTGTCGGGTATGGTCTCGACAGGGCAGGCGGTTTTATTTCGGCAATTTACCCCTCCTCGTTGGCCTCCGCTATTTGGCTGCAGCTTGCACAGTCGTTTTTTGGGGATGCACCAAACGAACGCATGGCCAAGAGATGTTTCATTTGCGGTCAATATGGGAATAAGGCATCTATGAGGAAACGCAGCAAGGGAGAGTTTAAGGGCAGGTATTACCACATAAGCTGTTATGCGATTTTTAAACAACAAAAGTATAGGGAACGTACGGCGAAAAAGGAAAAGAGGACTTTCCGAGGACGGAGGAGAAAACAATTTTTGGTCGATTCACTCTAAGGAGTTTAACCCTTAAAAAAGAGAAAAATTGAAAGGAGGTGTGTCTTGCGGTTTACAAAAAGAGGCAATTTCTGGAGCTAGCAGAATACAGCATAAAATCCAGTCCGACGCTCCTAAATTTGCACAAAAAAAATCCCCGACATGCCAAGAAGGCCGTCAGAGACTGAATCATGGCGCGCCCGGCGGGACTCGAACCCACAACCTACGGATTAGAAGTCCGTTGCTCTGTCCAGTTGAGCTACGGGCGCCTCAAAAAATCTGGAGCGGGAAACGGGATTCGAACCCGCGACCTACGGCTTGGAAGGCCGTCGCTCTAGCCAGCTGAGCTATTCCCGCCCCTCGACGCGAATAATACTAACATAACGGGTGTGGTTGCGCAATACCTTGGAGGCAAAATTCAGTAGTGGCCGACGCTCCTAAAAAGCAGGTTTTCCGAGATGTCGGATTTATGTTCAGGACGCTGTTTTGGTGGCCAACAGGCGCAAGGATAACAGGTTCACAGATACACCAGCCGAGCACCTGCCTGAGCTTCTTGGTGCTTTGCTATTGCAAGCAGGTTACAAGAAAGTTCTCGACTTCCAATGGATGTTGTAATTCTTCTTTATTCTCTTTCGCTACGTTCAGAAGATCTTGTGCATTGCTGTATATAAAATCTATCAGCCCTAGCCTTTCGAAACATTCTCGACTTATTGAATATTGAATATAAGGTTGCATAGATCTTAGTGTTTTTAATGCCGATGAATCTATCAGCTCGACTAGACAATATTTATTATCTGTCAGTTTTTCCAGAAAAGCGTTGAAATGTTCGTCTTTGTTGCTCCATAATTGCCAATTAAGAAGGATCGGTATAGAATTTTCCGACTTCACTAGAATATTTACGTCAAGCTTGTCTTCATATAGATGTACTAATTTCTTAACGTATTCCCGAGTCGTTTCTTGAGGAAATAATGCTATGTATCCTGTAAAAAGAAAAGTCAAAACTTTCAGGAGGGAGTAAATCAACTCTCCGTTAGCAAGCTTTGTTTTATCAAAAATATAGTCTACGATTTCTCTTTTATTTTCTTCAGAGTCTAAGTTGCTTATAATGTTTTCTATAATTTGTGCCGCTGCATCTAGAGGTTCATAAAGGATTTCTTCGGAAATGGTCGCTTCCTCACTTGCCCTAATAAGCATATAACTTAGGTTTTTGATTTGTTCTACTGATAACTTAAAATCTGGGTTTATTGAGAGATCCTCGAGTGAACGATAAAGCAGATACAAATACGCCCTGTCTTTAAAAGAATTAAATAGATTCTCAAGTTCTGTTTCATTTAAAGAGGCTTGGATTATCGTCTCCATTTCCAGTCTCCCTATTGTTTCTGGTGGTATGGGTAACGAAAAGTATGATTCAAAGCATTCAGGTGCTGCAAGACGCCAATCTGACCTTAATGACACTATGTCTTCATCTTCAAGCCTTATGGCTTTGTCTCCCAACAAATATTCCCGAATATCGGGAAAAAGAATTGATAACAGTTTTTTTGATGTTGGACCAAACCAATCTAATTTAGAAGTGATATCATCTATATCCGATTTTATTGACTTTTTGTATCTTTCTCTTTCGTCCTTCGATAGATAGGTCATTCTTTCTCCTGTATAAATTGACCTATTATTACGAATATGTACATAAAGCTCATAGCCCAGCACTTCGATAAAAGAAAGATAAAGAAGGTCAATAATATCCAACTGTTGCTTGGCATTGTTCAAATTCAGCGTATAAGTGTTCATTAGGCGAATAATATCTCTAGGGTTCCTAAGCGAATCTTCAATATATTTACGTCCTCGATGTTCAAGGCGTTCCCTCTGGGACATTTTTAATTCATCAAAATTGATTACATCGTTAAGCTCTCTCCAAAACATATTCGCTAATTCCTGTTTAGGAAAACTAGGTAATTGAAAGGAGAATTGAACTATTTTTTTTGTAAATTCCTCTCCGTGATCTTTTTGTATTGAATCACATATTCGAGAAAGAAGTGTATGATCATATGCAAGCAAATAATATGTATTATCAAAATTGGCAATGTATCTTATAATCATTAGCATCAAAACAGTCTCTTTTTCAGGGAGTCTATCAATGTCATCCATGATTATCAAAAATTTTATTCCCTTATTTTTAATTTTTTCGCTTATGTTTTTTTTAATTTCTTCTACAGTTCGCTTGTTTTTGTGCAAAAATTGGTTAAAACTTTTAGTAGCGTTTAAAATCGCTCCAAACACTTTGCCTACTCCGGGAATATACTCAAGTGGCTTGAGGATTTGCGCCAGTTCCATCACTTTTGAGTTGGTGTCTTTAAGTGGTTTGCCTGTACCATTTAAAGCAATTGCAAACTGTGTCAGAAATTCATAAATCAACCCCTGACTTCCTTGAAAAAACAAGGGAGAAAACTCGATAATCTTAAAACTCTTCTTATCTTCTTCCCCCAAAACTTCTTTAACCAAATTTATAGTTGACGTCTTGCCAGAACCCCATTCTCCTGAAATTCCGAAGACAAAACTAGATGAACTTGATTCGGAACAACTTCGTATCGATCGTGCGATTATCTCTGCGAAATTTTTCCGGTTAAACTTATCATCGCTTGATTTCAAAATTGGCCTGTCATTTTTCAGCATTTCTCGAATATCATCTCCGGGTCTTGGTCTATTTGATGCCCCTGTCCGAGAAACTTGAAACTCAATCTGTCCGGCCAAACTAGTTGAAAGAGATCACATATCACTAATTTATATCATCATACCATATTTGTACGAAATAACATAGATGACGATGCAAATACGATATTTTATTACATGTATTTATGTCACGCTGTTTGTGTTGTTGGTCATGCTTAAGCTTGTTTCGACAGCCATACTCTGCAGGAACATAAAAAGCCCTGGCGTCGTTATAAATGCCAGGGCATAATTTAGAATACCATGAACAGTTTAGCTGAACTGATTTCATTAATTTTTTATATTTTGGTCGGGGCGAAAGGATTTGAACCTTCGACCCCCTGCTCCCAAAGCAGGTGCGCTAACCAGGCTGCGCTACGCCCCGACGTTTGTTTTTTTGGTGGAGCTGGGGGGACTCGAACCCCCGGCCTTTTCCGTGCGAAGGAAACGCGCTCCCTCTGCGCTACAGCCCCTTTGGCGATCTTCATTGTAAGCGCCCCTTTGGTCGCTTGTCAAGTGTGATGCCACGTGATATGGTATATTGTCGCGCTGGAAGACAAAAATCGGGCTTACCAAAGTGCAACGGGAGGTCACATTTAAGGTGAAGGTGCGTTACCGTGGTGAAGTTTTTGAGTTCAATGAACCGATGTCCGTAAATAAACTGCTCAAAAAATTTTCTCTGACAAGAGGCGAAGCCATCGTAGTGAGAAACGGCACCATAACGACGGAAGACGAACTGCTTTTGCCTGACGACGACGTTCGCATCATAAATACCGTCAGCGGAGGATAGGTTGGATGAAATGCAGGATCTGCAGAGCTAAGGCGATAATTTCGTTGCCTCAGCACAATTTGGCGTTATGCGCAGAACACTTTGACGCCTGGATGTTAAAGCGCGTCACCAAGGCCATTGAGGAGTTTGGCATGTTCTCAAAGGAAGACAAGATACTTGTCGCCGTCTCTGGTGGCAAGGACAGCCTTGCCTTATGGGATATACTGCTTCGCCTGGGATACGACTCAAGCGGCCTTTACATAAATTTAGGCATAAAGGAAGGCTACTATTCCGACGAAAGCGAGAGGTTGACTACGGCCTTTGCAAATCGCGCGAATGCCAAGCTATATGTAGTAAACATTGAACAACTTCACGGTATGTCCATACCCGATAAAGCATACGCAAAGAAACGCAAGACATGCTCTCTGTGCGGGGTGACGAAGAGATATTATATGAATAAGATCGCAAGAGACATGGGATTTGACGTCATCGCCACCGGGCATAACTTGGACGATCAAGCCGCAGCCCTTCTTGGCAATATGCTTTTCTGGAAGATGGATTATCTTGCCAAAGGTGCTCCCTACTCTCCCCCAATGAAGGCAGGGGAATTTGCCAAGGCCAAGCCCATGGTTTATTGCACCGAGAAGGAGGATACAGTCTACTGCCTGCTTAGAGGTATTGCATACATAGAACGCGAATGCCCCTACTCAAAGGGTGCGACGTCGCTTCGATGGAAGCGAGCGTTGTTTGAAATGGAAGAAAGCTCCCCCGGGGCAAAGCAAGCTTTTTATTTCGGTTACGTGAAAAACATAGATCTCTTTGCCGGTAAGGATGAAAAGGAGGACGTACCTCCGTTGACCTGTAGGGTTTGCGGGACACCTTCCTGGAACGAGGTATGTTCCTTTTGCTCCACGTGGGACCTTCATGTTGATGAGATATAGTCAATTGCAGTCGAGATAAACTTATTTTTTAAGGAGAAATTTGTCGTGCGATACGGACCTGAACTGGTTTTGGGTTGGATCTTGGACGTAAACGAACATTATAAGAGCAAAAAGATCGTTCGTTGTGAAGCCGGCCCTGAGTGGTTAGCGATTCAGCTGTCTCAAAATGGCGACTGGCTCTGGTTTAGCTGGGATAGCCAGTGTTGTGGTATGTGTTTGGCTGACAAACGGGAGACGGACACCCTAAAAGAGCTCAAAGATAAGACCCATCCCATATTTGGCGCCATAAAAAGCCACCTTGTCGGAGGCTTCTTGGTCAACGCCTTTCAGATAAACAGGGATCGCGTGGTAGCCTTTGAATTTTCGAGGCCTTTGGGCGCAGGCGTGGATGTCTCCAGGTTTTTGATCTTCGAAGCAACGGGCAGGCAAGCGAACTTATTGCTTTTGGACGACAGACAAAGGATCATCGAGGCAGCAAAACACGTCCATCCCGAGATCAACAGGTACAGGTCCTTGCTTCCGGGACTGTTTTACTCTCCTCCACCGCCTTTTGAGGGTCCCGATGTGGATTCCTTCATCATGAACGACGTGACAAACCTGTCAGGTTACAAGGGGATAGGTCGTCCTCTGGCCGATTTTCTCTTGAAAAAGTGGGAGACACAAATGTTCGACCTTGAGCCTTGCCTAAAAAGGCTTTATTCCTCATCCCTGCAGGAGTTGATTTGCCAGGAGATAGACGATTATTTGACCGTTTTTCCTGCCCGCGTTAGCGAGGAGGCAAAGACGTTCAGTTCGCCCCTAAAGGCTTCAAAGAAGCTGTTATGGCATTATTTCGAGCAAGAAAAAAAGAAGATGCTAGACCTGATTTATAAGTCGATCGACTCCGAAAGGCGAAGGATAAGGGACAAAATAAAGGGATTGTCGGACCTTTTGTCCAAGGTCGAAGAGGCGGAAAAGTGGAATCATTACGGGACCTTGCTCATATCTTACGCCCACGAGGTTAAGGAAGGCGCATCTTCGGTCTGCCTTAGGAGCTGGGATGAACATTACGGTAAAGTAAAAATAGAACTGGATCCAAGCCTTTCTGCCATAGACAATGCAAAGAAATACTTCAAACTTGCCAAGAAGTACCAAAGGAACAAGGAGGTCCTGTTGAAGGAGCTGAACAAGCTCAAAAACTCGTTAAACGAGCTCGATGAATACCGTGAGTTTATATCACTTCTGACAGATGTTAGCGATGTAAAGAAGATATTTGACGACTTTTATCGCCACGATGAGGGTGCGAATGCCAAGAGGAAGGGCAAATACGTGCCGCCCTGCAGAAGGTTTGACTTAAAGGAGGGTTTCATAGTTTACGTAGGTTTGAACGCCAAGGCCAACAGGTACGTCACCTTTGAGGTCGCATCTCCCGAAGATCTGTGGTTTCACGCCAAAGACGTGCCCGGCTCTCACGTCATATTGAAGTTGCAAGGAAAGCCCTCAAACGATAAGTTGATCGAGTTTGCTGCATCCGTGGCCGTTTACTACAGCAAGGCACATGAAGCTTCCTATCACGTCGTGGACTATACGCAAAGAAAGCACGTAAAGGCATTGCCCAAGGCAGGCCCAGGACATGTAACTTACAGCGAATTTGCCTCTATACGCGTTTCTCCGTCGCTGTGGATCGAGCTTCTCGAAGAGCTGCAATAAGCTCATCGGGAAGCGGCGACCTAAAGGACATTATCTTACCGTCCCTGGGGTGCGGAAAGGCGAGCCTCCAGGCATGCAAGAAGAAGCGGTCATTTGGTACCCACGGGGCCTTGAACTTAGCTCCGTATAGCTTGTCGCCTATTATGGGACAGCCAAGCTCCTTCAGATGTATCCTTATTTGATGTGTCCTGCCTGTGTGTATGATGCATCGCAGAAAGGAAAACATGCCGGTAGTCCAAAGCACTTCGTATTCCGTAATTGCCTCTTTGCCCTGGGAGACAACGGCCATCTTGAGCCTGTTTTTCGGGTTCCTTCCGATGGGACTTATAATGTGCCCCTTTGGCTCCCTTGGTCGACCTTCAACTAAGGCCAGGTATGCCTTTCTCACGGATCGGGATTTAAAGGAAGCCATAAGCTGTTGCTTTGCGTATAAGTTTCTTGCGATAACCATGAGCCCTGACGTCCCGGCATCTAAACGATGCACTATTCCGGGCCTCCTTAAATCCGACGAAGCTAGCTCCGGATATCGGTAAAGCAAGCCATGGACCAACGTATCGTTCCAATGGCCTGCTGCCGGATGTACGACCAGGGGGGCAGGCTTGTCAATAACTATTATGTCATCGTCCTCATAAAGCACCTTAAACGGTATCGGCCGGGGCTCGATCGCGGCCTTGCTCTCCTCTTCCGTGAAGGTCAACTCAAACTTCATGGTGTCTTTAACCTTCATCGAAGGCTTAATGCCCATCTCCTTTAGCGCGCGTTGAATGTTGCTTCGAGATTTGGGCAAAATCTTGCTTAAGGCCACATCGAGCCTTTCGCCGATAAATTCGTTCGTGACCACTACTTCTATTTTTTCGGACATCTCGCTAAAACGAGCTCATCTCCGCTTATCGAGCTTCGTCTTGCATGCTATGCAATAACGAGACCAGGGTATGACAGCGAGGCGCTGTTCCTCTATGGGTTTATTGCACAGCTCGCACAATCCGAACTTTTCCTTGTTTTTTTCGAGCTTAGCAAGGGCATGCTCTATGTCCAATAACATGACCTTGATGCTTTCCAGTTTCCCGGATATTTCTTCTCTGTTGATCATGTTCGTAGCTGAATCGACAAGATGGTTTGTATCCAACGATGACAGTTCATTTACATCGACGTCGCTTGCATCTGCAAGTAAATCTTCCATCATCTTGCCAAGCTCTTGTTTTTTCTCTATCAATTTTCTTTTTGTCTCTTCGTAATCTACTCCCATTTCAAAACGCCTGCCCCCGTCTTGCTATCGAGATTGCATTGCAAGCACTGAAGCGCACCTGCCGCAGAGGCCTTTATGTGCCACTTCAGGTGCATACATCCAACATCTTGGGCATTTCTCTCCCTCGGCCATGGTTATTGCAACCTTGACGCCCGTATCCTCGTCTGTATGGACCACAGGTGCCTCAGGCAGCTCCTCTACCCATTTCACGTCCGATACGATGAAGACCTCCTTCCACCAATAAGGAGAAAGCAAATCCTTCAGGTCTTGAGTTTGAGAGTCCAATTTAATGTTGACGCACGCCTCCAGGGATTGTCCTATTAGATCTTGGCTGCGCGCTGCCTCAAGGGCCCTGCTCACCGCGCCCCGCAACCATAATATCTTTTCCCATTTGGCTTCCAAGGCCTCGTGATACAGCTTCGAATCCAAATCTGGCCAATCCGTCAAAAATACGCTTTCAGGTAATGTGGCGTCTATTTGCCTTAAATATTGCCATACTTCCTCGGCCGTGAAGCTCAGGATTGGAGAAAGCATCTGCGTCAACGTCTTGGCAATGACCCACATTGCCGTCTGACAGCTCCTTCGAAGCTTTGAGTTTGCCGCCTCGACGTAAAGCCTGTCTTTGTTGACATCGAGGTAAAAGGCCGAAAGCTCGTTTACGCAAAACTGATGTATCGTGAAGGTCGGCACGTGAAATTCGAAGTTCTCGAATCCCTTTGTGACCTTGCTTATCACGCCCTGAAGCTTGGACAATATCCAAAGGTCCATCTCCTCCATCTCATCGGGAGGAAGGCTGTCCTTGTGGGGATCGAAATCGCTCAAGTTGCCAAGCATGTATCTCATGGTGTTCCTGATCCTTCTGTAAGACTCGACCAGGTTTTTAAGGATCGTCTCGGATATCCTGATGTCGTTTCTGTAGTCGGTAGATGCCACCCACAGGCGCAGTATGTCGGCGCCATATTTTTCGATGACCTCTTGAGGTTGCACTACGTTTCCGAGGGACTTTGACATCTTTCGCCCCTCTCCGTCTACGATGAATCCGTGGGTTAAGACCATTTCAAAGGGAGCGCGTCCCTTTGTGGCGACGGAGGTAAGCAGTGACGTCTGAAACCATCCTCTATGCTGGTCGCTTCCTTCCAGGTACATGGTAGCCGGCCATTTAAGCTCGGGGCGCGTGGTGAGCACGGCCAGATGGCTCGTTCCGGAATCGAACCAAACATCAAAGATATCGGTCTCTTTCCTAAGAGACTTAGAGTGGCACTTGGGGCAGAAGGCCAGTTCGTCGAGCAGTTCTTCAGGCTTCATCTGCCACCAGCAGTCGCTGCCATGTACGCGAACCTTGGCACTAACCTTCCTGATCCTGTCGCTCGTAAGTATCAGCTCTCCGCAGTCGTTGCAGTAAAAGGCAGGTATCGGAACGCCCCATATCCTCTGTCTGCTTATGCACCAGTCGGACCTGTCGCGCACCATGTTGGCTATCCTTTCCTGTCCCCAGGAGGGGATCCATTGCACTGAGGAAATAGCTCTTAGTGAATCCTCTTTAAATTGCGATACGGCTATGAACCACTGGTTCGTCGCCCTGAAAATTACAGGTTTCTTGCAGCGCCAACAGTGGGGGTAGGAGTGCATTATCTTTCCTTCTCCCAAAAGCCTGCCGCTTTTCTTTAAGATTTCCAGCACTTTCCTGGATCCGTCGTCCAAGCTCAAGCCCCCGACGATGGGCGTTTCAGGCAGGAAGTAACCTTTATCGTCTACCGGGTTATATATCTCGAGGCCGTATTTTACTCCTGTCTCGAAGTCTTCCACGCCATGGCCCGGTGCCGTATGTACGCAGCCGCTTCCGTCATCAAGGGAGACGTATTCCCCGAGGACGAACAATATTTCCCTGTCGTCATAGAAGGGATGAACGGCCTTTCGGCCCTCCAGCTCCTTGCCCTTGATTTCATAGAGCACGCTGTCGAAGGTAATGCCGGTGTCATGTTGGACCTTATCCATCAATCCCTTTGCCAAAAGATAAATTTTATCCCCACAGCTTGCAAAGACGTATTCGAAATCGGGATGAACCGCAATGGCCAGGCTTGCCGGCAAGGTCCACGGCGTCGTTGTCCAGATGATGGCGTAGGCTTCTCTTCCGTTCAAGAAGGCAAAGTCGTCTTTGTTCAGGGGGTAGGCGACATAGATGGACGGCGAGTAAATATCCTCGTACTCTATTTCCGCCGCAGCCAAGGCAGTCTCGCAATCTGTGCACCAATATATGGGTTTTTGCCCGCGATATACGTAACCGCGGTCTACCATCTCAGCAAATGCCTCAAGTTCGATGGCCTCGTATTCGGGTTTGAAGGTGATGTAAGGGTCGTCCCAATCCCCCACCACTCCCAGGCGTTTGAACTCCTCGCGCTGTATGTCTATAAAGCGCTCGGCATAGGCTTTGCATTTAGCCCTTAACTCCGTAGGATGAAGAGAGTCCTTGTCTACTCCTTCGTCTTTAAGCGTTCTGAGCTCTATTGGGAGCCCGTGCGTGTCCCAACCCGGGACGTAGGGTGAAAAATAACCCCTCATCCATTTATACTTTGGGATCATGTCCTTTAATATCTTATTGAAGGCAGTCCCTATGTGTATATTGCCATTGGCATAAGGAGGGCCGTCGTGCAGTATAAAGTGCTCTGCTCCTTTTCTTTTGTCAATGAGCTTTCGATATATATCGATGTCTTCCCAAAACTTGAGGATATCCAATTCCTTTTTTGCAAGGTTGGCCTTCATCGGAAATGAAGTCTTGGGCAAGTTCAATGTCTCTTTGTAGTCGTCCGGCATTTGCAAAACCTCCCAGCATCTTTGTTTAAGAAGGTGCCGCTTATATCTAGCGGCACCTATTAAAGTGCATTATACACACAATGTCTAAAAGTTAGTACTCCCCTATTGCCTTTTCGCTCGTCTCTTTTGGAAAAAGTAAGTAAAGATTAATACTGCCAATCCAAAGGCGTCGGAATAGATGCCCGGCTTAAGTAGACCTAGGGCACCGCAGAAGACCACTACCCTAAGCCAAAAGGGTATGTGAGTCTTAAAGTAGCCTATCGTCGACATGCCGAGCAAAAAGACGCCTATCATCGCTGTAACAATTGCCTGAATGAACGGCAAAGGCGTCGCGTTGACCAAGACGAGCATCGGGTTCATGACGTATATGAAGGGCACGAGAAATCCGGCCAAGGCCAGCTTAACTGCTGTTATGCCCGTTTTCATCGCGTCAGCCCCGGCGATACCTGCTCCGGCGTAAGCGGCCAGAGCAACGGGAGGACTTAGGTCAGCGGCTATCCCAAAATACAAGACGAACATGTAAGCCGCCATGGGAGCTACGCCTAATTGAAGCAAGGCCGGTGCCGCTATGGTGCTTGTAACGATGAAGTTGGCAGTCGTTGGAAGGCCTGCTCCAAGCAGTATGCATGTTACCATGGTTAAAAGCAGCGTTACGATCAAGTTGCCGCCAGATATGGTTATAATCAGGCTGGCGATCCGAAGCCCAAGCCCCGTCAGCGTGGCCATGCCCACAATTATGCCCACTGTACCGCAAGCGCAGGCTACGCCTAGCGATCCTCTGGCTCCGTTAACTAAGCCGTTGATAAGCTTTGGTAGCGTCAGCCTCGTATCCTTCGATATAAATGATACGGCGATTGTCGTAAGGATGCCGTAGTAAGCCGCTTTCATAGGAGTATAGCCACCTACAAGGAAATATATGATGGCAAAAAGGGGAATTAAAAGGTGCCCTTTGGACTTAAGAAGGCTCCAAAGCCGAGGAAGCCTTTCCTTGGGCAATCCAAGCAGCCCCAACCTTGTGGCTTCCAAGTGCACCTGTACCATGACTGCTGCGTAATAAAGGAGCGCGGGCACGATCGCAGCCAGCGCGACCTTTATGTATGGAACCCCTAAAAATTCTGCCATTATGAAAGCTGCTGCCCCCATTACCGGCGGCATTATCTGTCCTCCCGTAGACGCAACAGCCTCTACGGCGCCGGCAAAGTAAGGCTTGTATCCAATGCTTTTCATCAACGGTATGGTAAATGTTCCGGTGGTGCACACGTTGGCGACGGAAGAGCCGGAAATGGTGCCCATGATTGCCGAGCTTAAAACTGCAACCTTGGCAGGACCGCCTGTGGATCTTCCGGCTATGGCCAATGCCAAATCGATGATAAATTTACCCATGCCCGTCTCCTGCAGGATCGAACCAAAGAGGATGAACATGAATACGAAGGTTGCCGAAACGGAGATTGGAACGCCGAAGACTCCCTCCGTGCCCAGGTACATGTGATTGATTATCCTTGGGATGTTAAATCCCCTGTGGGCAAAAAGCGACGGAAAATAGCGTCCATAGTAGCAATATACCAGCGAAATTATGGCAAGGATGGGCAATACGGGGTTAGACACCCTCCTTGTTGCCTCTAGCAGTAACGCTATCCCAAGAAAACCTACAAATATATCCATTGTCGTTGGAAGTCCGGCACGCGTAATCAGTTGATTGAAATGAATCACCATATAAAGAGTTGTATAAGCAGCAATGCAAGCCAGGATGAAGTCATACCACGGAATTTTATTGCTTGGCGACTTTTTTGTCGCCGGGTAAAGCAAAAAAGTCAAAAATAATACAAAGGCTAGGTGCACAGCTCGCTGTTTCATCGCTAAAAGTAGGCCAAATCCCGCGGTGTAAAGATGAAATAGCGACATAGCGCAGGCAACGGCAACGATCAACGCATTTTGCCATCCGATTAGGGTCCTGTACTGCGATTCCGTATCGTACTGTCGTATGATCTCTTCAAGATCGATAGTTTGGTCTTGCGGTTTGTCGTCTTTCATTCACTGTCCTCCTTTCTTTAATTTTAGAACTTTATTTATTTTACTATAATATGGGCTTTAGGGCCACGGAAAGGCAAATCACCTGCCCCGGATACAAAGCGTATAGTTCGTAATCTCTCCCTCCGATGGACAGGACGTTTTTGCCAATTTCGGCATTTCCAACCCTGCAGTGGATGTTGGTCCAGTGTCGCCTGCCACCTCGAAATATGAGCCAATCCTTCGTCTTTATTAGCGACCCGGGATAGGGATTTAACGTCGGAAGGCCTGCATTATGCGATTTGACCATCTCTTCGTACAGGCATAGCTGATTATGCTGAAGGAAGAAAAGGTCTCGAACGGGAGTTCTTTCCAAGCTATGAACGTAGCTTAAAACTATCTCTTGACCTTGTGGGATCAAAAGCATATCTGTGCCATTTCTATGCGAAATGCACAGCCAGCATTGTGGGACAAAGGCCAGGTAAACAAAAGCCGATAATAATAAAGATAAAAGAAGAAGGAATGTTAATCTAAATTTACCCGACACCTAAGGCTTCACCCCCGGCAAAAGTGGCACGAAAGAACAATAATCATGGCGTTCCTCAACGGTTTTCCCCTTTACCTTCGTTATTTTGACCAGTTGTTCAACGTTAAACGAAACTACAAGCGGTACCACCAGCCTGCCTCCTTCTGCGAGTTGCTTGATCCAGGCGTCCTCTATTTTGGGTGCTGCGGCTGTTACGATGATGCAATCAAAGGGAGCTTCTTCAGGCCAGCCAAGCCTTCCATCTCCGATTTTTACATTTATCTTATCCGAGATCTTAAGTTTATCGAAAGCTGTTTTTGCCATTAGTGCTAAAGCGGCAATCCTTTCGATGGTAAAAACCATGCACCCCATGGAGGCCAAAAGGGCTGCCTGGTAACCCGACCCCGTGCCAATCTCCAGGACCTTATCGTTGGGCTTTGGGTCAAGCAACTCCGTCATCTTGGCCACGATATATGGTTGCGATATCGTCTGCCCCTCTCCGATGGGGAGAGCGCAATCGCTGTAAGCAAGGTTTGCTAAGTGCTTTGGAACAAAGAGGTGCCTTGGCAGTCCGGCCATAGCTTCCAGCAAAGCGGGATTTTTTATGCCGCGGCTTTTTATCTGGGTCTCCACCATTATCTTGGCTTTCTCTTGCCATTCCATGGAAAATCACCCGAATTGCGCTTACTAAAAAGCGCTTGTCCTTATAAAAATAATAGACAGGTTATTCAAACCTGTCTATTGCTGATTATATAAATGGCGGGCCTGGCCGGACTCGAACCGGCGACCTACGGCTTAGGAGGCCGTCGCTCTATCCTACTGAGCTACAGGTCCGTCTTAGGCACGATTAATATTACCATGAACCGTAGTTAGGATTCAACACCCTTGAGGGGAAATTCGTGAAAATCGAGGGAGGCCGAAGGTCATAAATTTGCTCTTTTCGTAAAACTGCAAGGCGAAGTTATGAACCAAACGAGTCGTGTAGTTTTGTTTAGAGAGGTTTTTTGTTCGTGGCAAGATGCTTTAGAAGCCTTTGTGCTTTTTAAGAAGGCCGAAGGCTACTCGAGTCGCACAATCAAAGATTACCGCTACCATGTGGCCTTGTTGTTTAGAGAATGCCCGCAGGCCTGGTCTCCTCAAGACGCAAACAAGACGAGAATGGCCGTGCTTTCATACCTCGGCCAAGACGGCATCGCACCAGCCACGTTTAACATCAGGAGAAAGTATCTTAAAGCCTTCTTCTCGTGGCTAGTAGACGAGGGGGCTTACACCCGAAACCCGCTTGAAGGCATCAGGGCAAGGAAGGCCGAACCGAGAATCGTCCAGCACTCTGCGGAAGTATTGGCCAATCTTTTAAAGCTACCCGACAGGTCTACATATTGTGGCAAACGTGATTACGCTTTGCTATGCCTTTCAATCGACACGGCCATAAGGCCAAGTGAAGCACTGTCTCTCAACGTTGAAGATGTCAACTTGAAGGAAATGGTTGTGCTGGTCAGGGCTTCCGTCGCAAAGACACGCAAAAGCAGGACGCTCCCCTTCTCCATCGAGACGGCCAAGGCACTGCAGGCGTTAATTGCCTTCAGGCCGAGGGAGTGGGAAACGAAGTTAATCTTTGCCAACCACGAAGGAGACAGACTCACCGTTTCTGGTTGGAGGCAGAGATTGCAGAAAAACTATGCACCCAAGCTTGGCCTAAAGCATCTTTCTCCCTACGATTTACGCCACGATGCAGCCCTTCATTTCTTGCGTAACGGCATGAACCCCTTTGCACTGCAAACAATCATGGGACATTCTGACCTTGAGACCACGAAGCATTACATAGCACTGGTTGAAGCCGACATAAGAGAGGCACAGGAGAAGGCATCACCGGTTAAAAAGCTCCTCGGGAGCAAGAAAAGGGCCAGGTAAGGCCAATACATACAAAGGAGGGGTAAAGATGGGCAACAGGGAGTGGTTTACTGATGTGGATTGGGAAAGGTGCCTGCTCTTCAAGGTTGGTCCGAAAGGCATGGAAGACGCAAGAATACCACCGGGAGCGAGCATCTTTGTGGACCCACAGGGGAAAATCGAAGACGGAGACGTGGTTTTGTTCGAGCTGTTTGGCATAACCAAACTTGCATGGATTAAACGGTACGGGAAGGATTGGCATTTTGTCTTTTCAAAGGAACGTGGCGACGGTGTTTGTTGTAGCCAAGACGACTTCGATGACGGAGACGTGCGAATAATAGGCAAGGTAGTGTCATATATGACTAAGCCCAAAAGTGGTGCTTGTTATAAAAAAACTCCAAAGGAGGAATGAGCAATGGGACCGAGAAAAATGCGAGAGGTTATAGGAGGCATAAGGTACGACACGGAGAAGGCTCAAATCATAGCACACGACTGCTACTGGGACGGACACAACATGGAACGTAACGGTCGCAACACCTACCTTTACAAGACACCTAAGGGCCGTTACTTTGCTGTGCACTTGACGTTATGGCAAGGCGAGATTGACAGGCTGGAACCTTTGACCGTGGACGAGGCGGTGGCGTTGTATGAGCAGTTGCCGGAGAAAGAAGTCGAGTTTGAGGAAGCGTTCCCAAATGTAGACGTGGAAGAAGCCTAAGACTTACGTGGGGGCCTCTGGGAGGCTTTAGGAGGCCCCTAACTTTTTCTTAAAGGGTTTTTTTGTTGGCTTGAGAAAAGCAGCCCCTTTCCGGGGCATCCTAGAGGCATGTCTATTTCACCGAGATGGCGTTTAGCACTTCTGCACCTATAACCTGTACACACATTTCAATAGCCCTATTCCGAAGCCGGTAGAACGATCTCTCCGATATGGCTAATTCGCTTGCTACCGTCTGCCTCGATCGTTTTTTGAAGTAGTATAACTCCACCAACTGCTTTAACTCGTCCGGCAGCACCTCGTAGGCTTGTTCTACTGCTGTCATCTTTAGCTGCAGCGTCTGATACTCGACGTCTTTCTCCTTAGCCAACATTACCCTTTCCTCAATCGCCATTCCGGTGTGTTGGCCGTTGGCCCTTATGTACCCGTCCGACACGTTACAGCAAGCGATGAGGTAATGCTCACGCACAGCGAGACGCTTAGCCAACAGCGGGTAGTCGAACAATGCTCGCTCCACCTTGCGGAAAACATCTCGACGATCTCTCACTCGCAAGCCCCGTCGTATTGGCTTAACTCCGTCAAAACTGCCCTTATCTCGTCATCCAAAATCTGTGCTATCTCTGCGGGGTTTTTAAGGCCAAGTATCTTAGGTGCGACGGTTTTGGGTATCTCAAGCACTCTACATCTAAAATGTTCGATCATATTGTTCGTTAGAAGCTCAATGTCTTTTGCTTCGTATGTGCTTTCTTTCAGCTTCTTTAGCTTCAGCTCCGACATCTTTCGCTTGGCCTTCTCGTGTTTTGCCTTTTCAGCCCAATAGTTTTCCTTCGTTTCCTCGTCGTCGGTTTCTGTCTTTATGTAGCTAAGATAAGCCTGCACGTTAGGTTCTACCGGAAAGTTGCCGTCCTTCTCCTCGACGATGCCGGCTTTTACCAGCTCGTCAAGCTCCTCAAGAGACACGCCAAGTAACCCTGCCATTCCTTCTTTATCCGTCATTGCCCAATCTCCCCTCCTCGGCCGAACATGGCCGGATCGTAATATTTAAGCTCTTCTAAGACCTCGCACAGCTCTTTTGTAATTATGCTTTCCGCCTCGTTAACGGTCTCGACGCCAACAAGAACGGGTGCTAATTTATATGGCACGCCAAGCATTCTGTTTCTGAACGTAACAAGCATTTCTGTCAATACGTATTCCATCTTCGTCTCGTCGTTATATTTGCCCTGCGTGTATCCGAGCTTGATCTCGGCCCTCTGTCTTAACGTTTTCTCGTGCTTGGCCTTCTCCTGCCAGTAAGCTTCTTTCCAGTTTTGTGTTTGTGGTCCTTCGCTCGCCTTCCGGTATGTTATAAACCTAGCAATATTCGACGCAAAAGGAAACTCCCCCCGGCCAATCTTTTCGAGTATTCCAAGCTTGGCGAGTTTATTAACGTATTGTTCCGTTATGCCGAGCACGCCAGCGAGAGTTTTTGCGTTCACCGTGTCTTTTGTCATCCTTGCACCCCCCATCTCAAAGGAAAATGAAACTACAAATTTTTTAGCTGTCACCTAACTTTTTTTCGGGGCTCGACGCAATCGCTTCACCTTTTTCTCGTGGAAGGACCCGTTAGCCAGCATGGTGCTTGTATGGTGCTTGTACAGTGCCTGCATCGTATTTCCTATGTTCTCGCCTCCTCACCGTCGTTTGTTACCCAAATACGGCATCTGCGGCAAAGTGTCAGCGTGTTCAGCAAAGGCTGCCTTGGCCCTAAGTACGCTCCACATTTAGGACAAGTTACCCTTTGGTCGTCATGTTCTTCTGTTTCACGCAACTTCAATCCTCCTTGCTCCCGACTAACCTCGCTACACACTCGAGTGTTTGGCGAGTGAGTGACGAGATCAGATACTTACATATTCGCTTCCAAGAGACCCATTGGTAACAGAAGTAACAGAAATAACACTGTTTTATAACTGTTTATATACACTCAGAAAAATTGTTGTAAAAAGCTGTTCTTTCTGTTCTATGTGTTCTATATTGTGAAGTTTGCCACATATTTTCACTGTGCGATCTCCTTTCACCTCAGTTTGCACAATTAAGACTTTAGTGGCTTTGGGAACGTGGGGAACGAAAGGAACGTCTTTTTTAACTCTTTCTATACACTCAGAAAAATTGTTTAAAAACACGTTCCTTTGGTTCCCTTCGTACTGTGAATTATTTCCACTTTAATCCAATCCAGCTCATCCATTTGCTAAACCCTCTGCGTCCTTCCTCGAAGCCGAACCCTTCCATCTCTGACTTAATTTTTTTCCATGTGTATACTGTTCGCCCTTTGTTTTGCAGCCACTCGGCAAACTTCTGTTCAAACTCTACTTTGAATATGTAATCATCTTGTCTGTACGTTGTCTCGCAATTTTCTTCGATGAATGTTCTCAGTGGTGACGAGAGCTTGAGATACAGCTCACGTGTCTCGTCAGTTCCCTTGTGGCGTGTAAAGATGAAATCATTCTCCATCAGCTTTTCTAGCTGCTTTATGGCTACGTACAATAAAGCCTCGTATTCTTCTGCATCGGCATTGGCCAGCTTCACTTCAAGCTGTGGATTCTCCTTAAACTTCTTCGGAAACTCGACGAGAAACAGCCTGCGGTAAAAGGCTTCTGTCGTGTCCCTTGAACTGGGAATTTCATTTGTCAGAAATATTAGCTTGGCATAATTTGTAAAATGTATCGGCTGTCTGTATTTCCTGTCAGCCTGTATAGTGTCGCCTCCGCATAACTGCTTGAGCAGTCTTGTGTCTTCAATCTCGTTGTATTCCAGCTCTCCGCATATATTTGCCAGTTTTCTGTAGAGTTCGGAAGCTGCAAAACCCGATCTCTGTATCTCTTTCATTGAAGTGTGTGAAATATTTTCAACACCCAAAAGTCTTTCGAGTATCCTCGTAAAAAGCGATTTGCCGTTTGACCCACGGCCATAAAGAATAAAAATCTTCTGATAAGGGTAAGCCCGATATAGGCAATAAGATATAAGTTCATATAGCGTTATGGTCTCTTCTTTAGGTAAAAAGCTTTCAAGTAAAGGGATAACCAGCTTGCTTATTGCGTCAGGGTTATAATCCCATGGCAATTTCCACGTGAAATAATCGTCATGCCGATAATTGCGAAGTTGTTTTGTGTTTAAGTCATAAACACCGTTGGCACAGGGTATAAAGTTTACATCGGGTTCAGGCAATGCTTGGCCTTTCCACGAGCAGCCCTTTACATCAGCGACGATCTCGTCTATTACGTACCTTTTCTTTTGGACGTCGGGGAGGGCATCTAGGGATGTCCTAAGCTGTGACTCAACGAGTCCTTGGCCGTCCTCTCTCCATAATCCGGACTCGGAGTCAAACCAGTAAAGAGGCTCCCGCTCTCCCGGCCACCAGAAGGCGTGCTTTGACATAAGCAACTCAGTAAAAGGACGGGGGTAAAACTTATCTACGACGATGATCTTGTTGCTGTTTTTCGGCTTCTCGCCTTCAGGTTCAAGTGAATTTACATCTAATTTGTCCCATGGCGTTAAAACGTCATCAGTCATGGCATGCCCTCTCAATCGTCCAGCTTCCATATGTATAGCCCGGCCTAAGGTTTCTGTCCCACTTGGCCCGCATTAATCCGCTTTGCCGAAAAAGGGAGTCTATCCTTGCTTCGTCTCCCCCTGTCCAGAAGGCCAATATTCGACACAAGGCCATGTCAGCCTCACTATGACTAAAGTAACCCGCTATGTCGCCGTTCCAAAGCCTTAGAAACTTGTCACCCTGTGGGCTTTTTGCTATACGCTCGAGCAAGGCCTTGTCGTCGAGATCGGCAGTCATCCTTGGCCGTGGCATGATTGGCCGTTTCCTTTCCGTGAAGAATCGATGAATTAGGACGTCCACACCAGCCTGTATGCACTTTAACTCGTGCCTGTCCTCAAAGACGTTTCCGGTAACGGCGATGAAGCGATTGGCCCCGTATATCTCTAACACGCCCTTCTTACGGCCCGTAAACGGCAGCTTGGCATAACCGAAGATATGCAGCCCATGGCCGGAGAGGCTTACTTCTGTGTATGACAGGCAAAGGTCAATGATCTTTCTAGCGTTGGGATGCAGTACTCCGTCCTCATCGATGCAGTCATCCAAGTCCAAGGCAACGAGGCCGTCGCCGTCGAGGGCAAAGCACACGTTGCCTTTTCCCCTTCGCACGGCCTCGTCAAAGGTCAACCACGTCGAGGCATCATTGCTTTTGCCGTATGGCCTCTTGCCTGCACGAGGCACCCAAACATTTTTTGCCCTCATCTGTGGCGGGATGCGAATTAATGCGTTAATTGTGATCAAAAAAACCACCCCCCCAGCGAGACACGGTTTTAAGCAAACAAAGATATCTGCACAGGTTGATTTAATTTGTTTTGTGCCTCCACGGATTCGATCAGTTCGGCCTCTGACGCTACCCAAAAAACTTCAGGGCAGTAAGTCCGAGCGGGGAAGCGTGCATCGTGCCACTTCACAACTTTGGACTTTTCAAGGAACACATTAAAAGTAATGAAAAATTCCCTCCCGTTGCTCAGAACGAGCTCCATAGTCTTGCAACCCCGTCGCTTCAACTCTTCGATGATGGGCAGGTCAATACCGCCAAGATCGCCGGTGGCGGGATGCCGGCCAGCAGCGGTATGTTTGCACCGCTTGATGTAATGCCTCGTCGCAGGGTAATAAATCCCGCCAGGAGCCTGTTTGCCTGCGTAAACGGTTGACAACCGTTCGCCCTTGCCGTATTTTAGGTTCAATTCAATCACCTCCGTTTTCTTATTGGCCCCTATTACTTGTGGCTTTTAATCAATTCACTCTGCAAATTTTGGCAAACCATGCTCATCGAATAACTCGTTCACAGGCACCCCCAATAGCTCAGCCACACGTGCTCTGTATTTTTCAGGGACGTAGAAACGCCCATGTTTCCAATGTGAAATAACAGCTTCCCCCACGCCGAGTGCCCTTGAGATCTCTGCTCCGGTGATGCCGCTTCTATGCATGGCGATTGCAAGATTCGTTTTAACTTTTGCCATGTTTTTCACCTCCTCTTCTCTTGATTTGTCCTAGCCCTTATGATAGGATAAGAAAAAACATGACAGAGGGACTCTAATATGACACCAAAGACCTCGCAGGGTTGGCGTAAACAGCTGGAAAAAGAGTTAGGCCAAAAAATACCAAATGTAGTATGGAAACGTGTGATCGAGAGAGGTTATATTGACACAGCCAACGAAGAGGAGGACATAAAAGACGGAGAGGGGCTTAAATATCTTGTGGAGGTAATAGACCCTTTGCTTGAAGACTACGAGGTTTTTTCGTCGAGTCCCAAGCTTCCCGCTCCAAAGAAACGGGGCAAAGATTTACCTTCAGTCGAGATTAAACCCAATAAGCGGTTTGAGGCATTGACGGACATCATCGCCACATTGGGCAATCGTGACGAAGGCGTTCGGAAGTTTCGTGATGAGGTGTTGGGGAGAAAACTCTTATCACCAGAGGAAGTGCCGGATTGGATTAAGGCACAGAAGGCAAAGGAATCACATACACTTACGATATCGATGGACGTTGTTGCAGGTGATGGATTAGAGACAAGAGTTTCAGAAAAAGCAAAACAACTATTGGAAGCCATAGAAAGAGGCGAGAATTGGCTTTTATATGTAGATAGAACAAGTGGGTACACACTCCATTACATCGTGCCGGGTAAACAATACGTTGGGGCTATACCGATAAACAAGGATGGCATTTTGGGCCAATTGAAACGCTTGGCCGAGAGCTTTAAAGACTTTTGGCCCGAAGCATGGGCCGTTAACTTCATTCTTACAGGAGAGGCACGCCCGGTAAGCATGGGAACCATAACTTTTAGACAGACAAGCAGAGCATTAAAAATCATACTCGAACTTTCCCCATACCTCACAGGCAAAGAGGTGCGAGAACTTTACTTCAAGGAAAGGAAAGCCCTTCTAGAAATGGCTACAGGTAAAACAAAGGTACGTGAGCTTACCGATAAGCATATTGATTTGGCCGTGTTCGGCGTGAAAGAGCCGGGGTCATGGACAAAGAAGATGCAAAAATGGAATGAGCGACATCCAGAGTGCAAATACACCAACAAAGGCACATTTGCACGAGACGTAAAGACAGCTTACGAGAGGATTACTGGTTGGAAATGGGAAACACGTCAAAAGAGGGGAACTAATGGCGGAAAGTATGAATTGGCACAGGTAATTGATTTTAGTCATGAACGACAAAAAAGCTTATAAAAACTGAAAGGAGGGAAGCCTTGCAGTTCACAAATAAAGGCAATTTCTGGAGCTAGCAGAGCACAGTAGGAAAACAGGCCGACGCTCCTAAATTTGGACAAAAAAATTCCCGACAGGCCAAGAAGGCTGTCAGGAACTGGATTTACAGCTTTTGGCCGGACTCGAACCGGCGACCTACGGCTTAGGAGGCCGTCGCTCTATCCTACTGAGCTACAGGTCCGTCTTAGGCACGATTAATATTACCATGAACCGTAGTTAGGATTCAACACCCTTGAGGGGAAATTCGTGAAAATCGAGGGAGGCCGAAGGTCATAAAGGGTGTCTAACGCATGCATTTTCCCGTACGGATACGGAATTATAGAAAATGACAATATTTGGCCAATGCCTTCGTCTATGGAAGGAGCAACCTGGACGCTAGTTGAATTTAGGTTTCCTGGAAAAACTCAAAAATTTTGGACGGTGATGGAAGCGTTGTCAGAAGTAAAATGAGATTCAATACTATTAAAGAAAGAAGGCTAGACAAAATGAATGGGAAGCCTATGGGGAGATGGTTAATTGGGTGTATTGTTTTTGCAATTATTCTTATGAGCAGTTCAGCCTATGCACAAAAACTTGTAACTTTCAGGCCAGACACTGAATCTGATGTTTTTATGGGCTTCAAGTGGGATGAGGGCATGGCAACAATGAATAACTCATTTTATAGTGTAATTGAAACATATACAACAGAGCACCAAAACAGATCAACAAACAAAGATGAACCTAAGACCATCCCAGGTCTTACAGCTGCGAATGTTAAATCAATCCTTGAAAAAAATTGGGGGTTAGTTTTTAGTGGACCACAAAAAGGAAAATTACTTTTACATGATAGCGGAGAAGCGGTAGACTCTGACACTGGAATTCACTTAATGTGTGATATTTATGAAACATCACCGCAAAAAGTTCAGTGGGTTAATTTTATAGTTGATGCATCTTATGTTATGGGTTTAATTGAAATTGATCGAATAACCAAATTAGCAGAAAGATATTTTAGTAGCTGTGTCACCATATCTTATGATGGAGCCAACCCAACGAAAGCAAAACAATGGGTTGCGAAAAATGTTTGGAAGGCAGTTAAACCAGGAGAGTTTTCTATACAAATTGGCAAGGCTGAGATTAACCTTTTTGGTACTGAATATATGCGTACTTTGCAAATTACTCCAATTGGAGGCGCTACACCTCTGTATTGAGATTAGATTAATATTTAAGTAATGCTAAAAAAAGATTATAATTTAATCAACAATCTTGTAATTTAAAAGGGGGTAGGATCTTATGCGAAAATACTGCCATAGGGGGCTTTTATTATTGTTATTGTTACTTCCAACGGTTGCTTATGCAGGAACTCGAATAGTTGAAGGATCAACTACAGGTAGATATTACAATGAAGTATGGAAGATTTGGAGCGAGGAACCTATTTCAGTATATGTGGACGAAAAAGGCAACACTTACATTGAAGGTGGCGAGGGGCTTATATATGCAAGAGGGATTCTTTATGCAGGAGAGAGACAGAAATTTATAGAACTGCTAAGAAAAGGAATTAAATGGGCTGAAACTGTAAGGAAAGAGCAATTAGAGATTACAAAAAATTTGGGTTCATTTATGAAAGAAAGATCATACGGCGACAAATATGGAATTAAGCTTACGTTCTTTTCCGCAAACAAAGGAAACCAAACTGATGTAATTTTGGATATAGTCGACTTTGATAATACGTTTGATACAATAACTCTTTATTTGAATCCATCACAAGCTCAAGAACTTATCAAACTTCTGGAAAAAGTACCACAGACTCTAAAGGATCTTAAAGAATATGAAAAGAAATCTAAGACATTACTAAAGTAGTAAATTAATCTTTTACCAATACTAGTATAAGGTATGTCTTACAATAAGAGATTAGTTAAATTTGTTAAAATAGTCATAGAGCGAATTGAAATTAGCTACTGCCTAACTGGTTAATAAAAATATAGGCAATAACATATGGTGTTTTACATGTTATGATTAAGCAAGATCATTGTTTTAGCAGCTTTAAAGATTCGATGCATAAGTTTATTAACCTGATTTGTATGTTTATGGCAAAAGATTATCGCTCCAATAAGTACTGTCCATTATAGTGTGTAAAAAGGGTTGGGTAAGGTAAGGCAAAAAAGT
>ENA-UPSB01001648-UPSB01001648.1-bioreactor-metagenome-genome-assembly--contig:-NODE-1648-length-25088-cov-5.554149_pt1 | contig 25088 bp, 23 predicted proteins | sample MGYA00238182_ERZ773286 | MGnify/ENA primary metagenome ERZ773286 (study PRJEB29026, sample SAMN07631240) | bioreactor metagenome | isolation source: Switchgrass digestor | place: USA: Dartmouth... | reverse complement strand
AGAATTATGTATACTTAGAATTATGTATACTTAAAGAATAACGGATATAAGCCCTATATCAAGCCTCAAGGCCATGAGCAGGTGAAATCTGCCCAAACACTGGAAAAGCAGAATATATGGAATATGCCCTGAAAAAGACACATATAAGTGTAAAGCTGGCAGGTTATAGAAAGCAGTGGGATTTGGACAAAGCAAAAAAAGGAACTGTCCCAAAATATTTATCTTATTTTGAGACCGTCCCTTTACATGTACTTTATATTTAAATGCTGTGTGAATTGTCGAAACAGGCTTACACTCCGATCAGGCATCTAGTCCGGAAGTTGTTTCCTGTATTGCTCATTTGACACCTGGTCCATATCGTCTACTATTCCCTGTCTGTCGATATCGTTGGTGTAAAACTCCTCATAATCATGATATCCCCCAAGATCCTGAGGACTGTCGGCACTCCCGTATTTCATGAGATCATACAGGTAATCCATGCCTTCATGTTCATCATCTTCCCGGCTGTTGAGATATTTCCTGCCAAAAGGCGCATCCCATATGAGTTCCTCTGTAGGTCGATCATTTTTCAATACCTGCGGAGTTACCTCCTTGCTTTCTTCGCATTCTATGCACAGCCTGGCATAAGGAAGAGCCTCCAGTCTGGCAATGCTTATATCTTTCCCGCAGAGTTCGCATTTTCCATACTTGCCCTTTTCAATCCTGCTTAAGGCATCATGTATTTCTTTGAGAATATGTTCCTGGTGTACCTTCAGCGCATTGTTCAATGTTGTCATGTATACCTCGCTTCCCAGCTCTGCAGGATGGTTATCGTAACTGGATAATTCATTGTTCGAAAACTTGTCCTGTTCTCCTGTTTTATTGATTTTCATGTTGTTTATAGTGTTTTCCACATCCCTCGCTTGTTTTAAAAGCATGTTCTTAAATCGGTCCATATTTGATTTATCCATGAATTTCAACCTCCCTATCTCCTATTCAGATCTTCTTCCACAATCCTCACTATCTCGCTGATGAATTTTCCTATAACAGGCAGGTTCCAGCCAACTATCATCTCAAGCAGATACATGACTATTGCTCCTAATATTGTAACCCCTACCGCTATACCAAATCCTCTTGATACACCTGCGAGAAAATTGGTCCACAGCAGCTTTTTGGGGTTTTCGAGGTAATTGACATAGTCAGCAAACTTTGACTTTTCCATGTTGAAGGATATCTCGTCAACCTTTTTGCTTATGTTTTTCAGCAATGTTTTTTCTTCTGCCATAACCAAACCTCCTCGCATAGTATTCTGTCCAATGTTGGGTTCTAACAATCAATAACAGGGGTTTTTTAATTTAGGTAGGCATTGACAACCTTGACTTCACTTTTTTGAAATTCCGGTGTTTTCATCTCTGCAAGAATATAATCACAGTTTAAAATATCTTTTTTCAACATGCTGCCAATGTCCATAAGCCTGACCTTTATATCCTCCATTATCCATTTCATTTCATCTTGGTAAAACAAGCCTTTCATGGAAATCATGTCTATAAGTTCCCCGGTCAGCTTGTATATGCTCTCCAGGTCGCTTTTCAATTCTGTTGTCAGAGTTTCTGTCATTTCAATCCTCCTGAAATTCTAAACAGCATTCTGATTATAGTATGCTCAGAATTGTTTGAATAAATATGCTTTACAAAGCATCCCACAAACTCTCTGCAATGCTACATTCAGTCAATTGGCACAAGTGCTGATGCTTTATTGGGCCCATCAGCCCAATTCAAATTATTTTATATAGTATGGCAGGAGTGTTTGATGTATAATATAGATAAAACCAGCAAAACTCAAATCCAGATTTCATGCAGGAGGTTAAATATGGAACATAAAGCAGACATAGGCGTTTTTGGCGGTTCCGGGTTTTATTCCTTTCTCAGTGATGTAAGGGAAGTGGAGATAGATACCCCCTATGGCAAACCCAGCGACAAGTTCGCCCTTGCCGAGTATGAAGGAAAAAGGATAGCCTTTTTGCCCCGCCACGGTAAAAACCACCAGTTTCCGCCCCACATGATTCCCTACAGGGCAAACCTGTACGCCATGAAAATGCTCGGAGTGAAGAAAATTCTTGCACCCACATCCTCCGGCAGCCTGCAGCCTCACATCAAGCCAGGGGATTTTGTAATATGCGATCAGTTTGTTGATCGCACATGGGGCCGTAAAGATACATTCTATGATGGTCCTGAAACCGTACATACCAGTGCCGCCCATCCTTATTGTCCGGAGCTTCGCGCACTGGCTGTGGAAGCCGGCAGAAACCTGGGGCTGACCGTTCATGAAAGGGGTACTGTGGTAGTGATACAGGGACCCAGGTTTTCCACTGTGGCAGAAAGCCGCTGGTTCAGCAAAATGGGATGGGATGTAATCAACATGACCCAATACCCTGAAGCTTATCTTGCCCGGGAACTGGGCATCTGTTATGCCAATATAGCGCTGATCACCGATTATGATGCAGGCCTCGAAGGCAGGGATGATATACCTCCTGTCACTAATGACGAGGTGCTCAGGGTGTTCAATGAAAACATTGAAAAAGTCCAGCGCCTGCTTTTTGAAGTGATAAGGAAAATAGATCTGAGCAAGGATAAATGCACATGCAACAATGCATAGAAAAACGGTCACACATTTGTGTGACCATTTTAATATAATTTGGATTTTGACGTGCCTGTTTCATAAGAAACAAATCAATAATGCTGCAGCTTTATTTTTATAACGCTACATTTATACTTTTTATATTTATAACGCTACATTTTTACTTCAAAATTATTTATGCTGCCGGGCAGTTATCCATACTGATATGTTTGTGCTTTATTAACGTTTATAGCATTGCTTCTTCACTTTTAGCATTGCTTCTTCACTTTATTGTGCCAGTTCTTCCAAAACCTTTTTGATCAAGTTCTTATCATCAATGCTGATCCGCAGTACTTCCCCGATCTTCTTGGGAAGTATGAACACAAGTTTGTTGTTCTTTATTTTCTTATCGTAAAGCATTTGCTGGTATATCTTTTCGGTATCCATGCCTTTTATGGAAACAGGCAGGCCTATTCTCTCCAGAAGCTGCATCACTTTACTTACTTCGAACCCATTTATCATATCCATGTGCTGCGCAATTCTAAAGGCTCCCACCATGCCTATGGACACACATTCCCCATGAAGCAGCCGAAAATCTGACACGCTCTCCACCGCATGGCCTATTGTATGCCCGAAATTCAAAATGGCCCTTATTCCGCTTTCCCTCTCGTCTTCCTCAACTATGCTTCCCTTGATTGAACAGTTGACTTTTGCAATATACAATAATGCTTCTTCATTGAATTGCAGAATTTTATCTAAGTTGTAATCAACATAATCAAAAAAAGCTGCATCTTTTATAATACCATGCTTTACCACTTCAGCCAGTCCTGCCTTAACCTCTCGTCCGGGCAGGGTTCTAAGGGAATTGACGTTGATATAGACCAGCTTGGGCTGATAGAAAGCCCCAATGATATTTTTTCCGCCTTCAAAGTCCACTCCGACTTTGCCGCCCACGCTGCTGTCCGCCTGGGCGATAAGGGTGGTGGGAACCTGTACGAAATTTATCCCCCTTAAAAAGGTGGCTGCCGCAAACCCTGCGACATCGCCTACCACACCACCTCCCAGGGCTATCACTGTGGAATCCCTGTCCAGTTTAAGATTCATCATGAACTTGTAAATCTCATTTACCGTAGCCAGGTTTTTGTTCTTCTCACCGGCTTCAAAAACATATTTATACACTTCATAACCGCAATTCCTTAACGAGTTGATGCACTCTTCCCCTTGATACCTGTCTGCATTTGAATCGGTGATCAAAACAAATTTACCGTTAAGCCTTGCTGCCGCAAGGCTTTTACCCAAGCCATCATAGCCGGTGGCAAAATATATGGGATAAGTTCTCTCGGCTAAATTGACATCCATTTTTATCATATGACACCCACCATAAAACTAATATTAAAGCAGGAATGAGTTCAACCACAGTAGTTTCATTCACTCCTGCTTTATAATTTATAACAGCTTATTTATACTTTGACAACTACCATGGATACCTTTTCTCCGTTTATGTTCCACTCCTTGCTGTAGCCATCGGCCGTGCCTTCCGAAATGCTCTCGGCAAGGACCTCTTCCGAAATGGTTGCCGTGTTGTTTCTCATTATCCCGGCTATTTTCTCATTTCCATTGTAGTAAAGCCTTATGTGGTCCAAAACTTCAAATCCGGCTTCCTTTCTCATCGTCTGCACTTTGCTGATTATCTCCCGGACAAAGCCTTCTTCCACCAACTCAGGGGTTAAGTTAGTGTCCAGTATTACTGTAATACCCCTGTCCTCTTCTGAAACATACCCCTCTTTCTGGACGGCTTCAATAAGGACATCATCCTTGGCCAGCTCTACCATCGTTCCATCCACTTCAAAGGTAAGCTTTTCTCCTGATTCAAACTTATCCATGGTTTCGTTTCCATCCAGTTGTGCCAGTATTGCCGAGATCTTGGGAAGCAGCTTGCCATACCTGGGTCCCAGGGTTCTGAGCTGGGGCTTGAATTTATAGGTTGTAAAGTGTTTCGCATCGTCAGTGAATATCAGATCCTTTACATTCAGCTCATCCATCACCAGTTCCCTGAACATCTCAGGAAGCTCGAAATCCGCCTTAACAAACATTCTGCCCAAAGGCTGGCGGTTCTTGATATTCGCATTATTTCTGCATGCACGGCCCTGAACCACTATTTTCAGCACCAGATCCATGTTCTTTTCCAGTTCCGGGTTTATAAACCTCTCGTCCACTGTAGGAAAATCACATAAGTGAACACTCTCCGGAGCCTTGGGATCCAGGTTCACCACCAGGTTCCTGTATATGGACTCAGCCATGAACGGCACGAAAGGTGCCGAAAGTTTTGCAATGGTGATCAGAACGGTGTTTAAGGTCATATATGCGTTTATTTTGTCCTGGGTCATTTCTTTCTGCCAGAAACGCTCTCTGCATCTTCTCACATACCAGTTGCTCAACTGATCCACAAAATCCTCAATTGCCCTTGCTGATTCTGTAATTCTGTAATTTTCAAGGCTTTTATCGACATATCCTATAAGGGTATGCAGCTTTGACAAAATCCATTTGTCCATTACAGAGATTCTGTCTATATCCAGCTCATATTTCAGAGGATTAAACTGGTCAATGTTTGCATACAGGACATAAAAGGCATAGGTGTTCCACAACGTTCCCATGAATTTCCTCTGGGCTTCACTTACAGCTTCTTCATAGAAACGGCTTGGAAGCCATGGTGCGCTTTCGGTATAGAAATACCAGCGGACAGCATCAGCTCCCTGTTTATCCAGCACGGTCCATGGATCAACCACGTTGCCCTTATGCTTGCTCATTTTCTGTCCGTCCTTATCGTTTACATGACCCATTACTATGCAGTTTTTGAAAGGAGACTGATCAAACAGCAGCGTGGATATGGCCATCAGCGAATAAAACCATCCGCGGGTCTGATCTATCGCTTCGCTTATGAAATCAGCCGGGAAACGCTCCTCAAACAGTTCCTTGTTTTCAAAGGGATAATGCCACTGGGCAAAAGGCATGGAACCGGAATCAAACCAGCAGTCTATTACCTCTGAAACCCTCTTCATCTTTCCGGTACCGCATTTCGGGCATTTCAAATACACATTGTCGATATATGGCTTGTGAAGCTCTATATCCTCCGGTACATTTTCTCCCATTTCCCTAAGTTCCGCTATGCTACCGACAACATGACGGTGCCCGCATTCGCATTCCCATATGGGCAGGGGAGTTCCCCAGTACCTTTCACGGCTGAGTCCCCAGTCCACCACATTTTCCAGGAACTTACCAAACCGGCCTTCCTTTATGTTTTCAGGCAGCCAGTTTACGGTATTGTTGTTTTTAAGCAGCTTATCCCTTACTGCCGTCATTTTTATGAACCAGGTATCCCTTGCATAATACAGCAGCGGAGTGTCACACCGCCAGCAGAAAGGATAGGAGTGTTCGTATTCCATCGCCTTGTACAGCAGATTCCTCTGATCCAGATGCTTTATTATGTCAGGGTCCGCATCCTTTACAAAGACACCCTTCCACGGCTGAACAGCCTCTACAAATCTTCCCTGCTCGTTGACCAGTTGTACAAAGGGCAGATCATTTTCCCTGCCTACCCTGGCGTCATCTTCACCGAAAGCAGGAGCGGTATGGACTATTCCTGTACCTTCGGTCAATGTTACAAAATCTCCGCCAACCACATAATAGGCTTTCTTATCCGGTACAACAAAATCAAAGAGAGGTTCATACTCCATACCCAAGAGGTCTTTTCCCTGTAATTTTTCCAGCACTTCAAACTCTTCCCCGAGTACATCCTTAGCCAGTGCTTCTGCCAGAATGTATACTTCATCCGAACATTTTGCCTTTATATAAACTTCATCAGGATTGACGGTAAGGGCCACATTGGACGGCAAAGTCCACGGAGTGGTGGTCCAGGCCAGTAAAAATACCTGTTCCTCACCCTTTACACGAAACTTGACATAAATAGAAGTTTCTTTCACATCCTTATAGCCCTGGGCAACCTCATGGCTTGACAGGGCGGTACCACAACGGGGACAGTAGGGAACGATCTTATGCCCCTTATAAAGCAGGCCCTTTTCCCATATCTGTTTGAGAGCCCACCATTCCGACTCGATATAGTTATTATCGTAGGTTACATAGGGATTTTCCATATCGGCCCAGAAACCTACCCTGTCGCTCATTCTCTCCCATTCGCCCTTATACTTCCAGACGCTTTGCTTGCATTGTTTTATAAAAGGCTCAATTCCATATTCTTCTATCTGCTGCTTTCCATCGATCCCCAACATCTTTTCCACTTCCAGCTCAACAGGCAGCCCATGGGTATCCCATCCGGCCTTTCTGAGCACAGAGTAGCCTTTCATCGTCCTGTACCTGGGTATTATGTCCTTTATAACCCTGGTAAGAATATGACCTATATGAGGCATACCATTTGCTGTCGGAGGTCCGTCATAAAATGTAAAAGCCGGACGTCCTTCGCTTGCCGCCACACTCTTTTTAAAAATATCTTTCTCTTTCCAGAATTCCAGAACTTCTTTCTCTCTTTCTACGAAATTCAGGCTTGTCGATACCTTTTCGTACATAATACTACCTCCTGTAAGTCTTCTTGAATGCTCAACCAAACAACTGTTTCTGTGTGGATTGAGTTAACCTTTAATCACAGGTTAACCTTGAACATTTTATGTTACATCAAAAAACCCTCTCATCCATAAAGGGACGAGAGGGTATAACTCACGCGGTACCACCCAAATTTATTATGACTAAACAGAACCATCCTGTTAATCCGATGCATGCAATGCCGGCACTGATCAATACACGAGGTATTGCTCAATGCATAACACCCATCACCGGATGCCGGTTGACTGCTAATTATAATCACTTCATTTCATAACGGTTTTTGCCGGCACACCTTACTCTGATTTACATTTCAGGCTGCTACTCATGGATGATTTTCATAGGTTGACTTTACAGGATTTCCACCGGCGCCTGCTCTCTTTTAAAGTGTCCCCTATTACTCTTTCCAGTCATCGTATTTATCTTTGATTTTGTTGTATAGGCACAAAACAAACATGTTTAGCATTAGAACAACAGCTGATATTAGTAATAGATTATACAATACCGTTTACTTACGTGTCAAGCTTTTTCATCCTCTTCAAACATCTGCCTCAGAATTTCCAGCTGAGAGAGAAGCAAGGTTTCAGACTTTGACTTGAACATATGAAGTCTCTTTTTCAATTCTTCATATTCAAACTTGATCCTGATAACTTCCTGATTCGCGTCATTTATTATCTTTTGAGCTTTCAGTTCCGCTTCTTTTATGATGTTATCAGCTTTCTCATAAGCATTCTTCTTAACTTCCTCACTGGTCTGCTGTGCCACTATCAAAGTGTTCTGCAGCGAATCCTCAATGTTCTTGTAATGCTGCATTCCTTCATTCAGAACGGCAATCCTGTCTTTAAGCTCAATATTTTCCCTTATGTATTCGCCATAATCCTCAATAATTTTATCCAATACCTCATTAACAGCATCTTCACTGTATCCCCATAAGCTTCTTTTGAAAGTAATATTCTGTAAATCGTTAGGGCTGTAATTCATACTTAACACCTCTTTATATTAATTTCTTCAGTACAATTCCAATGCGACCTTTCTTAGTATTGCCTGCTACTTCCTCCAGAATAACTCTGCCTTTGCCTCGTACGGAAATAGTATCACCGGCTTTCAGCTGCCGGGCAACGCTTGTCTCCGTATCCCAGTTCACATTAACTCTTTCTGCTTTTATCAGTTCCGATGCCTTTGACCTTGACACTCCATAACCTGCGCCGACAATGCAGTCAAGCCTTAATGAAGCAACCGTTGTTTTTATCTCTTTAACCTTGGGCTCGGGAGGTTCCAGCTCTCCGATCTTTGCTGTTTCAGTAACCACCCTCGTTCTGCCCACCTTTTCCAGGTTGTATTTTATGTATTCTGCTATCTCAGATAAGGCAATAATGCTGCAGGAGCCATCCTTTACCAGAATATCACCGATTTTTTCCCTTTTAATACCCATTCCCATGAGGGAACCCAAATAGTCCCTGTGGGATAATACTTCTTTCCCTTTTACGGTTACATTGACAAGTTTGAATATCCTGTCCAGATCCACATCTTCGAAAGACATAAAATTAGGGTTGAAGACAATAACAACCCTTTCTGCGTCACTGTATCCACCGCAGAATGTGTAATCAACGTCCTTTACATATGCCAACGCCCTTTCTGCAACATTCCGCTGGTGAGGATCCATAAAATCCGTCCAAACAACACTGCCTGTTTCCATGGCCTTTACTGCCCTGTCCAGAATCCTGGAAAGGAACAGCTTGTCATCAATACCGGCCACACTGCTTAAAACTCTCTCTCTATCTATCATATGTAATGTATCCTGTTAAAGCAAAAATCTCCTCAAAATATTTCGTATCAAACCTATCAGCAAAAAAACCATTACAGGTGAAAAGTCCAGCATCATATACCTTCTTGATGAATTGCGTTCTATCAGATTTCTTATGGGAGAAAGTATGGGTTCCGTGATCTGATACAATAACCTTATTACCTGGCTGTCCCTTGAAATTGGAAACCAAGATAACAGTACCCGTGCCAATACTGCATACTCAATAAACATCAATAATTTATCCACTGCACTGAATATAATGCCCATTTCTTTCCTCCGGAGTCAATTCCCTTTCTATTATTTTATCCAGGGAAATACTCCTTTATTTCTCAACTCGTCCTTAAAATCTCCCATAAGGTCAACATTGTTTGGTGCTATGATGAAGATCCCATTGGATACCTTTTGAATGCTCCCATCCAGAGCATAGACAGAACCGCTTAAGAAATCGATCACTCTTTGAGCGCTTTCCTTTTCCATATCTTCAAGATTTACAACAACAGGTTTTTTGCTTTTAAGATGTTCACAAATGTCCTGAGCATCGTCAAAAGTTTCGGGATGCATAATAACTACTTTGAATTGACTGGTGGTATGAATATTTACTACTTTGCCCTGCTGTTTCCTTTGATTTGCATGGAGGAATTGAGGTTGCAGCACTTCTTCTTTTGATTCATCCTCAGCATCTACCAATTCTTCCTCTTCTTCCTCTTCTTCGCTCTCCCATCCAACAAAGTTAAGCATCTTATTGATCAAGCTTCCCATTGTCAATTCCCCTTTCTTTTCTTTAGTGCAAATATTAAAGTTCACGCTTAAATGCGTTTCCCAAAAATTGACGTCCCTATTCTTACCATGTTGGAGCCTTCTTCCACGGCAATTTCAAAGTCATTGCTCATTCCCATGGAAAGATAATCCATATATATATTATCAATATTTTCACTCTTTATGTCAATAAATATTTTATTCAAATCCCTGAATACCCAACGAATATCCTCAGGATTTTCTGCGTAAGGGGCAATGGTCATCAGTCCTCTTACCTTCAGATTTTTATACTTTCTCACGCTTAGCAGGAAATCTCTGACCTCCGACGGAGAAATGCCGAATTTCGATTCTTCCCCGGCCACATTAACCTGTACCAGAACATCCATCACACGATCCGCCTTTTCAGCCCTTTTCTGGATTTCCTTTGCCAGCTCCAGGCTGTCCAGGGAATGTATCAAGCTCACTTTATCTATAATATATTTTACCTTGTTGGTCTGCAGATGCCCTATAAGGTGCCATCTGCATCTGCTATCAATATTATCGTATTTCTCCAGCAATTCCTGAACCTTATTTTCACCCAGATCATAGATTCCTTCTTCAACTGCTTTCCTAATCACCTCTATCCCCTTGGTTTTTGTAACAGCCACAATATGTATGTCCTCAGGCTTTCTGCCGCTCTTTACGGCAGCTTCGGCAATCCTTTTTCTGACTTGCTCCACATTTGATTTTACATCGCATTCATCATTCATGGTTTATATACTGTCCCTCCTCAATGTTTTCGGGTCTTTGTACATATGTATCATATAAGGATACCTTGGATTCCTCCGTATCCAGTATAGCATATTCCTCGTCTGCAGCGATTATCTTTACTTCCCTTACATAAGCGTAATTGGCTTTCACAATGACAATCTCCGCCTTCATGTTTACCGTGTCAATATTTCTCAGGCAGGATAGGGGTACCTTGTATCCTTCATAGTTTCTCCTTATCAAATCAATGTTTAGTATCCGAACACCCGCCGTCTCGCTTATTGCCTGCTCGACTTTAATTGCCAGTGTGAATTTTCCATCAATCTCAGGAGATATATATGCCACTTCTCCGTCAACAACTTTTCCTATGGTGTTTAACCTGACATCAACTGAATCTCCCTGCTCATATTCCGAAATATCCTCTTTATCCAACACCACCATAATATATTCGTGCAGATCCGTCAGCACCTTTGCCAGGGGCTTGTTCTCCTCAACCTGCATTATGCCTGAATTGTTTTTTTCCGTTAAATCTTTTATGCTCTCAATGTAATCCGGAGTGTATTCCGCCAGGCTTTCCGGCTTCAGCAGGCTCTCATAACCGTCAATGGTATATGAAATTATTCCGGAGTATTCAGATATAACATCTTTGGTATTCTCCTGCAGTTTTCCCTGCAGTATTTCCTTTTCCTGCTTTAGTGAATCAATGTAGGCTTCAGCATTGCCTGCCCCGCTTTCAATTGCGTTCTTTTTTTGAATCAGGGAGTCAATATTCCTCTTTAGGGTATAAGTGTTTGAAAGACTGTTCTTATTACCATCATCTATTATCGTCATCAGCATCTGCTTTATTTCGCTGTTTAGTTTTTCCACATCTCCTGAAAACAGGGACACATTGAATTCGTTCTCCTGCTCCGTTTTCATTAATCTCAGATCATTCTCCTCAAGCTCTTCCATAAGCTTTTGCGACGTACCGTTTACTACTGTTGCCACACTGGCATTGGCGGGTATTTTATCTCCTTCCACGTAATTGGGAATGCAAATTCCGTCGTAAGGCGAGTTCAGCAGGTATTCGCTTCTGACAAGCACCCCCCGGGTGTTTATGGAATCCTCCAGCTTTCCCATCTGAATTATGCCCGTGGCAGTTGTCCTCCCGAATACCCAGTGTATAAACGAAGGCACATACAGCAGAACAAACGCCACCACCAATATTCTGCTGATCTTTAGCTTCTGTTTTTTGTTTTTTCCCTTTTCATTAGTTTCCATTGCAATCCCCAACCTGAATGGTGTTTGATAATCAGATCCTTATAATCCCCTTATCCATCATCAACTGTATTGAACTCATCACGCCCAGCTTCACGCTTTCATAGACCAATCCGCCTTGCATATATGCAATATACGGCGGTTTTATCGGCGCATCGGCACTTAGCTCGATTGAAGCGCCCTGAATAAAAGCACCGGCTGCCATTATGACAGGGCAGTCATATCCGGGCATGTCCCAGGGTTCCGGCAAAACGAAAGAATCCACCGGGGAACCTTTCTGTATTCCCTGGCAAAAGGCTATTAGGCTGTCCTTGTCATTAAACTTTATAGCCTGTATGATATCGCCACGCATCTCATGAGGTCTGGGAGATGTTTCATAACCAAGCCTGTCCATGAACGCGGCACAGTAGACAGCCCCTTTAAGGCTCTCCGCCACCACATGAGGAGCCATGAACAATCCCTGAAACATCGCCCTGTTGTTTCCCAAAGTAGAACCTACTTCTTTCCCCAAACCCGGGGTGGTCAACCGGTATGCCGCCATTTCAACATATTCGGCCTTGCCGGCAATATACCCTCCGGTAGGAGCAATGCCTCCTCCAACGTTCTTAATCAGGGAACCTGCCACCAGATCTGCCCCTACCTCTGTCGGTTCCTTGCTTTCCACAAATTCACCGTAACAATTATCCACCAGGACAACTGCATTTTTCTTTATACTCTTGATCAAAGCCACGGCTTTGGCTATCCTTTCTATATTTATCGGCGGCCTCCAACCGTAACCTCTTGAGCGCTGGATCAACACCAGTCTTGTTTTTTCATTGATTGCGCGGCGTATACCTTCAAAGTCCATATTTCCGTCCGGAAGCAAATCCACCTGACGGTAAGAAATTCCAAAATCTTTCAGGGATCCTTCCCCTTCACCCCTGATTCCTATGACTTCTTCCAGGGTATCATAGGGTTTGCCTGTTACAGACAGCAATTCATCACCCGGGCGCAGAACTCCGAACATGCTTACGGCCAAGGCATGGGTGCCGGATACGATCTGGTGCCTTACCAGGGCATCCTCCGTATTGAATACATCTGCGTAAACCGCATCCAGCACTTCCCTTCCCCTGTCGTTGTATCCATATCCTGTGGTGCCTGCAAAATGCGAGTCACTCAGCTTGTTTTTCTGCATGGCTCTGATGACTTTTATCTGGTTAAACTCCCTTGTAGAGTCAATTTTCCTGACAATGTCCCCAATCTCTTTTTCTATCTCGCTGGATATGTCAAGTATCCTGTCGCTTATTCCAAATTCATTGATATAGTATTTCCGGGATTGGTTGTTCATTTTTTTCCTCATCTCTCATTTTTAAAATAATATTGTCATAAAAACTTAAAATGTCCTGTATAACCTATTTTATACAAGCAGAAAGGTTTTTTCAATACAATGCTTATTACATATAAGTCCCCGCCAACATAAACCCATCCTTGAATTAAGAGAGCACATATTGTACCATTCTGTATTGGAAGTGGGAACCGGTACTAGGATGAACGAGCAGCATATGCCGGGTTCATGTTCGTTTTTATTGGCATTCGTTATTATTGGCAAGGTGATTTGATTGAATTTAAGATATGTTGTAGATGAGCAATCATCAGGAAAAACCGTAAAATTTATTTTGAAAAACAAGCTGGAGCTATCTGAAAGACTGATTAAAAAACTGAAATATGCAGGAAACATTTTTTGCAACTCCGTTCCCGTATATGTTAATGCCATGGTCAAAACAGGAGACATGATAGAAGTCTCTATAGATTTTTCCCGGGAAGAGAATGACATTGCCCCGGAAAAAATGGATTTGGATATTATATATGAAGATGATTCCATGATAGCAATAAGCAAACCTTCCAACATGGTGGTCCATCCTACCAGCTATCACCAGTCGGGTACTGTAGCCAACGGCATTGTCTATTACATGATGCAAAAGGGAGTGTCAAAAAAGGTGCGCCCTGTGAGCCGACTGGACAGGGACACATCAGGAGTGATTGTCTTTGCAAAAAATGCCTATGTGCAGGAATCTCTTGTGAAACAAATGTCTTCCGGATGTTTTAAAAAGAAATATCTGGGCGTGGTTCATGGAATTGTGTCACAGGATGAAGGTACTATAAATCTTCCCATAGCACGGGTGCCGGGAAGCATAATGCTGCGTCATATCCATCCGGACGGCTCACCGTCCATAACCCATTTCAAGGTTTTGGAACGCCTGAATGACGCCACTTTTCTGGAATTTCACCTGGAAACCGGCAGAACGCATCAGATAAGAGTGCATTGCCAGGCTATAGGCCACCCTTTGATTGGGGACACTCTATACCCTGGAACAGGCAGTTATGCTAATTCCAACAGATCCCTGATAGAAAGGCAGGCCCTCCATTCTTATTCCGTTAGGTTTATACACCCTGTAAGCAAAGAAGATATATCGCTCACTGCTCCGCTGCCAAACGACATGTTGAATCTCCTGGAAATATTAAGAAAATAGTCTGTTTTCCATTTACAGTATTTAACATTAATGGTATTATATATTATCATGTGGAAGATGACCTGTAATGAAATGCCTATGGAAATGCTTAACCAAAACCTATCTGAAACAGCCCTAACGCATGTTTATTTCTACTAACGATAAATTATGTTAATTGGAGGGAGACATCTTGGACATAATCAAAGACAGGTATACCATTACCGAGCTTAGTGAGCAGTTGTCAGTCACCGATCACACGTTGAGATACTATGAAAAGGAATTTCGCATACCTGTTCCCAAGGATGAAAGGGGAAGGCGTTATTATACATCCGAGCTGGCAAACCTAATGTACCAGATTAAAAACATGCGCAATGAAGGTCTTGAAATCAAAGCAATAAAAAGGATCCTGCATGACGAAAACCTACTGCCGTATCCTCCGCCTCTGACACCGGATGATTATGTAACATCGGTGGCACCTGCAAAACCCGCCACCCCTGTGGACATCAGGCAATTTTTCGAAGAGTTCAAAAATGAGCTTACAGCCAGTGTGGCATCGGAAGTCAGTTCGGCAAGAGAGTATCTGTCCAGGGAAATAAACAAGACAAAGCTGGAACTTGGCGCCTGTGTTGAAAACAATTTCAGAAAATTCGATTCCAAACTGGACAAGCATTTTTCCGAAGTTGATCGTTTGTTAACAGATTGGAGGGAAAAGAAAAAGAAAAATATATTCCAGCGCATTTTTAAAAAATAATCCCTCTGCTTTTCAACAAATAAGATTAATACCTCCGCCTTTACTGTAACAGAAAATCAAAAAGGCTCGCATTCTGCATGTGAGCCTTTTTCACGTATTCTAACCTTATTTTGGTTCAAGTCTTATTTTGGCTAACTTTTCCTGATCAGCTAACTTTCAGTTCAAGTCTCAACTTGTCAGCTACCATGGCTATAAACTCAGAATTGGTAGGTTTTCCTTTACCCATGCTTACTGTATATCCAAAAAGCGAGTCTATGGCATCAATTTTTCCTCTGCTCCATGCAACCTCTATTGCATGTCTGATGGCCCTCTCAACCCTGCTGGGAGTGGTGTTGTATATTCTGGCAATTGAAGGGTACAGTTGCTTTGTTATGGAGTTGATGATATCCAGGTCTTTTACTACCATCATTATGGCGTCTCTGAGATATTGATAACCTTTTATATGGGCAGGTATTCCTATTTCATGCATGATATTGGTTACTTCCACTTCAAGGCTGTGTTGCAGGTTTCCAGGGTTATGAGCCGGTTTTGCTTCCTTGCCGGATTCAGATCTGATGACTGACGTCTGACCATATCCTTTCAGCTGTCTTATCCTTGATACCAGCACTTCAATATCGAAAGGTTTGACTACGTAGTATTCGGCTCCCAAGGCCAGTGCCCTTTGTGTTATCTTATCCTGTCCGACTGCTGAGAGTATTATATAGAGTGGTCGTTTTGCCATATGGGTTGCATTCAGTTTTTCCAGCACTCCCAAACCATCCAGGTGTGGCATTATAATATCCAGTATCGCAATATCCGGTAACTTCTCCGTTATCAGTTCATAAGCCTCCAGGCCGTCTTTGGCAATACCTACTACCTCGATATCTTCCTGATTGCTTAAGTATTCACACAGGATATCCCCAAACTCCCTGTTGTCATCCGCAATAACCACTTGTATTTTCTTTGCTCCCATTAAAACTCCCCCTCAACATTTGTTGATTATTTTATACCAAGTTCCCAGTTTTTATAATTTAAGGAAACCAGATGTAATTATTATATTTTCATTTCGACAAAATTTCAAGCATTAAATGTTAATTTTTAGAAGTAAATAGCTGCAAATATATTTGGAGTGGAAAAAGCAGTCATGCATGTACGTTTTCCGGGATGAGGGACAATATTCAGAATCCGCTCGACTCAAGACTTTCATATTGGGTCATAAAATCTGTCGGGCATGAAAATTTTATATTACAGGTTGATATTTTGTAGAATTAGCAATAAAAAATATTACCTATTTATTTCCAACGCATGGAAATAAATAGGTAGAGTCATCCGACTTTCAATGCGCTCACTTGATTCGCCATATTCATGTGTTTAATCATGTTTTCTATGAATATGCCATATCCTCTTGAAGGATCGTTGACAAGAACATGGGTTACTGCTCCGATGATTTTTCCGTCCTGTATTATGGGACTGCCGGACATACCCTGGACAATGCCTCCTGTGGCCTCAAGAAGCCTTTTGTCGGTAATCTTTATAATCATTCCCTTTGATCCGCTATAGTTCTGCCTGGACACCTTTTGTATCTCAATATCATACTCCACGACATCCTTCCCATCTATATTGGAAAGAATGGTTGCCGGGCCTTCCTTTATTGAGGACCTCAATGCAATGGGATACATCCTGTGAGGTATACTGTCCATGATATCATCGTTTATTCTTCCATATATGCCAAATCTGTTGTTTGAAGTGATAACTCCCAGTTGTCCGCTTTCCTCTATTACTCCTTTCAACTCTCCGGGTAATCCGGCTTTACTCTTTTTAATTGCCAGAATGCGGGACTCCAGAATCTCACCGGTTTTTACAGGCATCAGAGTTCCGGTGTCAATGTCGGTAATACCGTGTCCCAAAGCTCCAAATCCCCTGCTTTCAGGATCAAAAAAGGTCAGCGTCCCGATTCCGGCGGTGCTTTCCCTTACCCAAAGGCCAATGTGATATTTGTTGTCGTCGGCTGCTTTCACCGGTGTCACTTGTACCGAATACTGGGAATCCCCTCTTTTGAAATCAACTTTCAGTAGCCTGTTCTCGGTATTGTCAATCTCTTTTATAAGCTCTTCTATGGATTCCACATTCTTACCATTGACTCCGGTAATAAGATCCCCTTCCCTTATGCCGGCATCCTTTGCAGGAATAAGTCTTTTGCCGCTTTCTGTCTCCACATCAGACATTCCAATCACCAGTATGCCGTCAATTTTCAGTTTGACGCCTATTGTGCTTCCACAGGCCGCTATCATCTTGTCAGGCACGACATCCACTTTCATTGTCCTCAGCGGGATAAACCCGAACATGCTTACCCTGAGCATTACCGTTCCATCCACCTGGGATCTGAAGGACATCGGTATGAATAGCCTGTAATAACTCCCTCTTTTTTTTACAAATTCACCATTTACCTTCAGGACATCCTCTTTGTCCGCCTTTATGCTTACAAGAAAAGGACTCTTGAAATTCAGGATGTACTCTTTTCCATTGATAAGGGTTATTTGATCAGGGACACTTAAAACAGCCTGTATGTAGCTTATTAGCATCACACTGATACAAATGACAAAGAACAGTAGGAACTTTTTTCTATATGATAAACGGTATGTCGAATATCTCATAATCCCAATACACTCCCTGCTGTCAATCTAATGTGATAAGATAACAAATGTCACGCTTTCCCTTTAAGATTTTGCTTAAGGGCGTGACATGTGCTCATCTGATGTTATCAGCAAAATACTAATCATAAGTTAACCTTTCGACTGCTGAATTATTCAAGTAAAATAAAGCATCACAGGCAAAATAAATAAAAGATGGCTTTACAGCTTAAAACTCTGTTATTATTAAACATTACTTTGGGAATGAATTGAGTCATGGGATCGGATTCAGATAATTGCAATCACAACAAGCATAAAAAAATCGGCTTGTCAGCCGATTCGCCTGCTTTTTAAATGCATGCAGATTTTTTGAATTTCCGGGCATTTTGCAATAATTCCTTTGCGTATTTCAAAGTTGTATCAGATATATTCGCTCCTCCCAAAATGCGGGCAATCTCCCTGTCCACTTCTTTCCCTTCCAGTCGGATAACCCGGGTTTCGGTGCTCACGCTGTCTGATACCTTTTCGATAAGGTAATGGGAGTCAGCCATACATGCAATCTGAGCCAAATGGGTTACGCATATAACCTGGTGGTTTTTTGATATATAAGACAGTTTTTCGCCCACCTTCTGGGCGGCAAGGCCGCTTATCCCCGTGTCAATTTCGTCGAAAATCAAGGTTGGAATGCTGTCTACATTGGCCAGGATGTTTTTTATTGCCAGCATGATCCTGGACATTTCACCACCGGAAGCTATTTTTGAAAGCGGTTTTAAAGGCTCCCCGGCATTGGGGGAGATCAAAAACTCCACGTGATCAAGGCCGCTGTCGCTGTATGCTCTCCGCGCCGATGAATCCCTCTTGTCGTCAAACCTAATTTCCACTTTAAACTTTGCATTTTTCATTTCAAGGTCATCCAGTTCGCTGCCAATTCTGTCTTCTAATATCCTGGCCGCTTTGCGCCGCTCTTCATTCAACCTTACTGATAAATCATAGAGCTTACTGTCCATCTCTTCCAGCTGCCCATATAGTTTTTGCAGAAGTTCTTCGCTGCCGAGGATTTCCTCCAACTCCCGTTCAATTCCCCTGCAGTATTCCAGAACGTCTTTAATGGTCTTTCCGTATTTTTTCTTCAGCCGGAATATCAAATCAATTCTCTCATCAATGCTTTCCAACAGTTCCGGGTCAAACTCCACTTCATCCTTTTCTTTCCGTATTTCCTCAGCAATATCCTCCAACTGATAATACAAGTCCTCCAGCCTTTTTGAAATGGATTCATACCTGGAATCAAAGCGGGCTATACCATTGATGCATGAAATTGCTTCATTCAGCCCGTCCACAATTGATACACTTCCGTACTCGCCCGAATACATGAGTTCATACGCTTTCGACAAAGCATCCAGTATCTTTTCGGAATTGGAAAGCAGGAGCCTCTGCCTGCTCAGTTCTTCATCCTCTCCTATCCTTAGTTTTGCCTTGCGGATTTCATCTATCTGATACTTCAGCAGATCTATCCTGCGTTCTCTTTCACCGGCATTTCCTGATAAATTCCTGATCCTGTTGTTTATGGATTTGTATACTTGAAGTGCTTCTGTATACTCCTGCTTCAGCTTGTCTATGTATTCTCCTCCGAAAGAGTCCAACAGCTTTATATGGTTCTCAGTCTTCAACAGAGATTGGTTGTCATACTGCCCATGTACATCAATAATTCTTTCTCCCAGTTCTTTGAGCATTGAAACAGTGACAATCTTTCCGTTTATTCTGCAGATATTCTTTCCATTGATGTTGAATTCCCTTGATACAACCAAAGTATTATCCTCTTCGGCATCAATCCCGTAACTGTCCAAAAGGTCGCCCACTTTTTCCTTTTCTACCACAAATACCGCTTGTACTGAAGCTTTCTCCCTGCCTGTTCTTATGATGTCCTTGGAAATTCTTCCTCCAAGGATGGCATTAATGGAATCGATGATCATGGACTTTCCTGCACCTGTTTCACCGCTCAAGACATTCAAGCCCCTGGTCAGTTCTATGCTGACATGATCTATCAGGGCTATGTTTCTTATTTCCAATTGTACGAGCAAATTTCATCAACCTCACTTAAAGACAGGATAAAGATATCCAGTTGCAGCGCCATAAATCAGTTCACTGTTTTTTCATCTTGCTGAATCTCTCCACCAGCTCTTCAGCAAATTTTTCAGCTCTGCATACTATCATTATGGTATCATCGCCGGCTATAGTCCCCAGTATTTCCGTCCATTTAAGGGAATCCACCGCGGAAGCGGCAGCTTGAGCCATTCCCGGAAGCGTCTTCACAATTACAATGTTATTGGCATAGTCACAGGAAACAAAGGATTCGGAAAATACAGTAAGCAATTTGTTGGTCAGCATGTTTTCAGTTTGAGAAAACGGCGCATACTTGTATCTTCCGTCTTCCGTCATGACCTTTATCAGTCGGAGCTCCTTTATGTCCCTAGATACGGTCGCCTGGGTAACATCCATGCCAACCTCCTTCAGCTTTTCTGCCAGCTCCTCCTGGGTCTCGATAACATACTTATCAATCAGCTCAAGTATTTTTGCCTGTCTGCTATACTTCATTGTTCCTTATACTCTCCCCTCGGGTATAGATTTTGTTTCTGACCACATTGAAAAAGTTCCTTTTTCTAATTCTGACAAGCTTTACCGCATACTGTGATTTTTTCACCTCTATACTGTCTCCGGCCTTTATCTCATAGCCTGCCTGTCCGTCCACCGTCACAGTGGCAATATGATGATAGTCTTCATTAACATCAATCCTGTATACCTTATCCGATGGAGTAATATATGATCTTGAGTAGAGTATGTGGGGACATATGGGTGTAGCTATTATCAAGTCCGTGTTGGGTTCTACGATAGGTCCGCCGGCCGCCAGGGAATATGCTGTGGAACCTGTCGGAGTGGACACTATTAATCCGTCTCCCGGAAAAGTATCCGTCAATACACCGTCAATATACATCTTCAGCCTGATTATCCTCGGCAGGTACCCCCTGGCGATGACCACATCATTAAGAGCAACATCCTTTGCAGTTACTTTTCCGCTACTTATGATACTGGCCTCCAGCATCATCCTGTCTTCTACCTCAAACTTATTCTGGAATATGCTGGTAACGGCATTATGGATGTCTCCTACATCAATTTCTGTAAGAAAGCCGAGATTCCCAAGGTTTATTCCCAGGATGGGAATTCCCTTCTGGTATACTTTCCGGGCTGCTCTTAAAAAGGTACCGTCACCGCCGAGGCTGAATACTATCTCGCACTGGCTCAGCATCTCGTCAACTATAGCACCATTGTTCTTTGCATCAGCCTCATCGGACAGATCAGAAAGAAGATATGCATTCCCTCCCATACTAACAATACTTTCCATCAATGATTTTGTGAATGCCAGATCCTTATCCTTGTCTTTGTTCGTAAATATACCTATTTTCTTCATCATTACCTCATTATGCTGCATTATTTTTTTATTCTTTTAATTTCAAAACTATTATATAGGATAAATAAAAAAAGCACAATAAATGTACTTTTAATCAAGATTTTCATGGGATTCCCTGACCACATCGCTGATGATCCGTTCAATTTCACACGCTTCCGGATTGTCACCGTTATCTGCCTTGGAAATATACAGCAGGTATTCTATATTGCCTTCCGGCCCTTTAATGGGAGAATAGGAGAGTCCCTTTACCTTAAAGCCATTATCCAGGGCAAAGGTCACAATTTCACCGATTACCTCCCTGTGGGTGGAGATATCTCTGACAACCCCCTTTTTCCCCACTTTCTCCTTTCCTGCCTCAAACTGAGGTTTTATCAGGCAGATGATCTCACCGTCATCCTTCAGCAGGTCTTTTGCTGCCGGTAGAACCTTTTTGAGGGAGATGAAAGAAACATCAATGGATGCAAAGTCTGCCAAAACACCTATATCTTCAGGCTTAACATACCGTATATTGGTTCTTTCCATGCAGACAACCCGTTCATCATTTCTGAGCGTCCAGGCCAACTGTCCGTATCCTACGTCTATGGCAAATACTTTGACGACACCGTTTTTCAGCATACAGTCAGTGAACCCTCCTGTGGACGCCCCTATATCGATGGCTATCTTGCCCCTGAGGTCCATGTTGAAAACTTTTATGGCTTTTTCCAGCTTTAGCCCACCCCTGCTGACATAGGGATTTGCATTTCCTCTTATCAGAATTTCACTGTCTTCCGAAAACCTGGCACCGGGCTTTTCCTCTTTTTCATTGTCTACAAATACAATACCCTCCATAATCGCACTCCGGGCCTTTTCCCTGCTTTCAAAAAAGCCTTTCTTTACCAATAGTACATCCAGTCTTTCCTTATTCAAAGATAAACCTCCACAGTAGAAAAATAGACATTTTATCGTTCCAGCAGTTTCAATATCTCATTTTTAACAGACTCAGCATCAAGTTTGTACTCTTTAAACAAGTATTCCCTTGAACCGTGCTCTATAAACTTATCAGGAAATCCAAGAAGCTTTACCGGAACTTTGAAATCCACCCTGTTAAACTCTTCCAGCAATCCGCTTCCAAAACCTCCTGCCAGAGTATTATTTTCAAGCACTACAACCCTGCCGGTCTTTTCAGCGGAAGCAGCAATAAGCTTGATATCTATGGGTTTCGCCCATCGGGCGTTTATTATGTCACATGTTACTCCTGACTTTTCAAGCATTTCCGCAGCATTAAGAGCTGTTTCCACCATGTCTCCCAAGGCAACAACGGTGCAATCCTTTCCTTCCTTTACAAGTAAACCTTGCCCATATTTTATGCTTTCAGAAAGAGTATCGCACAAACAAGCCTTACCGCTTCCCCGGGGGTAACGGATTGCAATGGGCCCCTTATGCTTTTTGAGAGCGTACTCCAGCATTTCCGCCAGTTCATTGTTGTCACAGGGAGTCAGAATGGACATATTGGGAATATGCCGGAGAAAAGATATGTCATACAGACCTTGATGCGTCTCACCGTCTTCACCCACTATGCCTGCCCTGTCCACTGCAAATACCACATGGAGATTCTGCAGGGCAACATCATGCAGAATCTGGTCATAGGCTCTCTGAAGGAATGTTGAATATATTGCGACCACCGGTTTTAGCCCGCTGATGGCCAATCCTGCGGCCAAAGTCACCGCATGCTGTTCTGCAATGCCGACATCAAAAAACCTATTGGGAAATTCCCTTGAGAAAGGGCTCAGACCTGTACCATTCGGCATGGCTGCCGTTATAGCCACAATGCTCTCATCTTCATGGGCAAGCCTGACCAATTCTTTCCCGAAAATGTCGGAGTAGCTGGTTTTGCCGTTTTCCAGAACTTGTCCTGTTTTAACATCGAAAGGTGATATGCCGTGGAAAGCCAGGGGGTTTTTCTCAGCAAAAGCATACCCCTTGCCTTTTTTAGTACATACATGTACCAGCACCGGGCCTTTGGTCTGCTTTGCCCTGGAAAGCACATCGCTGAGTTCCTCAATGTCATGCCCGTCTATAGGTCCAAGATACTTAAATCCCAGTTCTTCAAAAATTATCCCGGGAACCATTATATATTTCAATGCGCTCTTTGCCTTGTCCAGGACCTTTGCCGTGCTTTCCCCTATGGCTGGTATCCTGCTCAATATAACGTTTACATCTTCTTTTACCTTATAGTATAAAGGCGCCGTTCTGATTCTGCTCAGGTTCCTGGACATGCCGCCGACGTTTTTTGAGATGGACATCTCATTATCGTTCAAAACCACGATAATGTTGTTGGGTGATCTTCCTGCATCGTTCATTGCTTCAAAGGCCATTCCCCCTGTGAGGGCGCCGTCTCCGATTACAGCCACCACAGAATAATTCTCCTTTTTTAGATCCCTGGCCCTTGCCATGCCCAGAGCGGCTGAAATGGACGTGCTGCTGTGACCTGTGTTAAATGTATCATAAATACTTTCAGCGGTTTTTGGAAATCCAGCAATCCCTCCTGCTTTCCGCAGGGTTGAAAATTCATCCTTCCGCCCGGTAATTATCTTATGTACGTAGGACTGGTGCCCCACATCCCAAATTATCTTGTCTTCAGGAGTATTAAACACCTTGTGGAGAGCAAGGGTAAGTTCTACCACTCCCAGATTGGATGCCAGATGCCCCCCTGTCTTTGAAACACTGCTGATGAGAAATTCTCTTATTTCCCGTGCTAATTGCTGCATTTGCTGAGTATTTAGTTTTTTTATATCATCTGGTGACTTGATGGTCTCCAGTAAATTATCCAATGCTTTCTACCCACTTTCAACTGGATTTTCTGTTTTTCCTGCTCTTGCCCTTATTGCACATATTATTTCTTTTCCGGCCGGTTTTTAGTTCAAAAAACCTTATAATTACCGCCACTTTATAAATTATATAGTTGCTGTTGTCAATAGCGATAGATTTGCCCAAAGCCTTACCTCCCACCGTAAGGGAAGCGACCATCCCCGTCATTATAACACTTATGACGGTCTCTTTCAAACTACTGCTGTCCGCAGCAATCTTCAGAACTATATAAGTGCAGGCTGTCCCGCTTATAACTCCGCAAATGTCACCTATAACATCATTGCATAAATTGGACACCTTATCCGCATTTCTGATCAGCTTGATGGCCTGCTTTGCACCATACACCTTTCGGGATGCCATGGCGTGAAAAGGCGCCTCATCAGCTGCAGTCACAGCCGTGCCGATGGTGTCAAACAAAATATTAATAATAATTATTATAAATACTACCAGAAATGATATAAAGATTCCGGCATTATATAAAATCTCCGATGAAATGACGGACATAGACGCTGATAAAAAAAAGGAAACCAATGTAATTATTAAGCTCCATTTCCTATTGATTCCTCCGGAGCCTGATACATTAAATCTGAACTTTATCTTTTTCTTCCCTGTGGAATGCTTGTTATCGTCTTGCAAAATATCCTCCGAAAAATTATGTATACTATGTGAAATAAACAGGTGGTAGTGTGCTGAATAAATTTTGCGGCTTAGGTCAGGCAGGATTTCCCCGGCAATTACTGAATTGTCGCCAAATCAGCGGTTTCCCTTTAAAACTGCTGTCGCCATGTTACCATAAGCGAGGCCTGATTGCCACTTAGACCACACTTTAATCCTCAACACACTTCTTATCAGAACAGTCTAGGAGTTTTCCTCAACGGTCTGACCGATTCCTAGCCTCTTTTGCAAAAGTGGTTTCAAACAGCAATAATGTGGATATACTGGCCTATACATCCACATCTGATCTATTATCCACCAAATTCACTCAAGGCAGGCTACTCTGTTCACAGCATCTTTTACGATACCGCCTAACAGGTTTAATCCCTTCTCGTGGTCGAGATGGCAACAGTATAAAGTTTAACAAACTGCTGGCCTTTCTTCCAAAAGTAAGGGTCTCCACGGTAAAGGGGTCAACGCCTGCATGCCATTGCAGATCGCCCCT
>ENA-UPSB01001646-UPSB01001646.1-bioreactor-metagenome-genome-assembly--contig:-NODE-1646-length-25190-cov-5.979710_pt1 | contig 25190 bp, 20 predicted proteins | sample MGYA00238182_ERZ773286 | MGnify/ENA primary metagenome ERZ773286 (study PRJEB29026, sample SAMN07631240) | bioreactor metagenome | isolation source: Switchgrass digestor | place: USA: Dartmouth... | reverse complement strand
CTCGCAAATCTCAGGTATTCCTTCCTTGCCTTTTTTCGATAAGTTCTCGGTTTCCTGATTCCCGGCGGGTTTATTTCTTTATGCAGTGCATCAATCAGCTGCTCCGATTTCTCCCGTGCCTCTGATAATAATGACACATCCGTTGGAAACCGTATGTCTGATGGGACGCATGTTGCATCCACTATCATTGTCCCTTTGTTCGGCTTCTCTTCCTTCGCGGCTTCTTCTGGCCCGTTTCCGCTCTGTTCTCCGCCTTTGTCGCCTTTTCCCGGTTTTCTTCCGCCGCGGATCACATATTGATTCACTTCAGCGATCATCTCCGGCGTCAGCCTCTTTCTGAACCATGTCATCATGCTTGCTTCAAAGGGCGCTTTTGATTCGAACTGTTCAAGCCCCAAAAAGTATTGCAGATATGGACTTTCGGTGATGAGTTCCACAGTCTCTTCGTCTGATAAGCAGAATTTTTCTTTGATCAAATGGCTCCCAAGCGCCATCCGCACCGGTTTTGCCCCATTTCCTTGCTGAAATTCTCTTTGTATTTTTCCTCGATTTCATCCCAGGGGATCATCTGCGATATTTTCACCCATCTGTTCTCCGGATCGAGCTTTGCGCCCATGAAATGCGCTGGATTACTGAAGATCGTCATCTGTTTATTTTCTATGTACATTGTGAGGCTCCTTGTTCAATTAAGTGCAGACTTTTCTGCCCCTTTTGGTATTTTCTCTTGTACTTATTCTATCACAAAATGCCTCAAAATTCAATGATTTCAATAGTTTTCGACTTTTTCAGCAGCCCCTAAGTATGAAAAAGTAAATGATGCTCACTGAGAAGCCATTAAACAAACAAAAATCCCCCTAAAAAATTAATCTTCGGGGGGTTATATTGATGCGGTTGCTTTAAAATCATTTATTCTTCATTTTGATCTTCTTATTGTTACGATAAAAGCTTTCATGCGGATTTAAGCTGTCAAAATCCTGTTGTAAATCATCAATAATAAGGTTTAAATATTCTTTTGTTGTAGATATATCAGAGTGGCATAAAAGACGCTGTAGGCGAGCCAGATCGCCCCCATTTAACAAGTATTTCTTAGCGAAGGTATGTCGGTATAGATGAACGGAAGTTTTATCAATTCCTCGTTTATGACTGTAACGCACGATTGCTTGTTCAATCCCGGTTTTTCCAAGCTGCTCTCCATTTGTTTTACAGAATACATAATCATCTGGCTTACCCTTTCTGTATTTCAAATATTCGCTTAGTACCTCAATAATGCTATTGCTAAGCGGCAATAAGGTCTGTTTTCTATTTTTAGTATGGTTGAGTTTCACTACACGGTTCTCAAAATCCAGATCTGCTATCTTCAGATATTGTAAGTTCTTAAATCTCTGGCCTGTCGCTATGAGATAATTAACCATCACCCAAGTTCTATATTCTACAAAACTACATTTCTTAAGGTTGGGCTTTTTCAATAATATCGCCAGTTCTACATCGGTATAAATTGACTTTAGTTCCTTGTCGGCCTTCGGTACTGTGACTTTAAACTCATCTATATAATCTTTCTGCATGAAGAAATATAGAACCGCTCTTAATGCTTTCATATAAGACGACACAGTATAATCTTTAATTTTCTGTTCTTGGAGATACAGAACATATTGATTTATTAGATCCTCATTGATAACAGTAATTGGTGAGTCTAGATCGCAGAATAAACCGAAGATATTCATATTATTGTTATAATACTTGATTGTATATGGACTGTAATTATTAACTTTACATCTTCTTATAAACTCCTCGTACCCCTCCTTAATAGTGATGTCTTTTGCCTTTTTCATCCCGATTTTTTCCATTAAAAAACCTCCTTTTACAGAACAAGTCTAACCGATTTTTAGTCCAAAAGACTTGCACTATTTTAGGAAGTTAAAGGCTGGCGAATGTTGAAATTTCAACATTCGCCGTTCATTCTTGGTGGAGTAAGCCTATAAGCCGAGTTCTGTATTCGACAATCATCTATCTAGGCGTATTGTCACCAATACGCTCAAGCGACCTACCTACCGGGCAGCGACGGGCCGCCGCTTCTTTACGCCCTAACTTGGTCTTGCTCCGGGTGGGGTTTGCACGGCCAGCATGTTACCATGCTGCCGGTGAGCTCTTACCTCACCATTTCAACCTTGCCTGTGCCCGAAGGCCATCGGCGGTGTGTTTCTGTTGCACTTTCCTTGAAGTCACCTTCACCAGACGTTATCTGGCACCCTTGCCCTGTGGAGCTCGGACTTTCCTCATGGAGATCAAAGTCTCCACGCGATTGTCTGGCTTACTCACATGCATATTATATCATACTGTTAAAAGGATTTGTATTAATTTCTGATTCAATCACCTGGATTTTTGAGCCAACATTTTTTCTTAATTTATCCGCGAAATTCGAAACGAAGATCTTCTCTGTGGCATAATGGCCGGCGTCAATAAGACAGATTCCCTTTTCGCGTGCAACCAGCGCGTCGTGATGCTTTATGTCTCCGGTTATAAAGAGATCGCAGCCGTTCTTAACCGCGGCGGATATGGAGTTGCCCCCTGCTCCGGTACACAAACCGACTGTGTTGATGATTTTATTCGGATCGCCGACGGTTTTCAGCTCTCCCTTGACTCCTAAAACGTTTTCCACGAGCCTGCAGGCGGCTTCCATTGTCATGGGTTCCGGGAAATTTCCCATTCGGCCGACGACGTACTCCCGGTCTTCTCCTTTCCCCGGCGGGCGCCGCTTGTTCTTGATACGCCGTATCCTGGTTAGTCCGAGCATGTCCGCTAGATATTCATTGTTTCCCCCGAACGCATCGTCGAAGGTCGTATGCGCCGCATAGACGGAAATTCCGGCTTTAATCAGATCGATTACGTAATTTCCGGTAATAGTATTATTGTCAACTACATCAATTTTGTTGAACAATAACGGATGATGGGTGATTATGAAATCGATTTCTTTCATCGTTGCCTCGGCGATCACTGCTTTTGTAATTTCAAGGGCAACAAGCACCTTTTCCACATCCTGACAGCCCATGTTGATCTGCATCCCGCTGTTATCCCATTCTTCTTCCAGTTCTCTCGGGGCAATGAGTTCGATCTCGGCAATCAAATCACTCATCCTCATGCTCATGCTCTACCACTCCTTTTTCAACAAACCGCTTTTTTCCTGCCTGTCCTCAGCTTCGTCGATCAGCTTCAACAACAATTCGATTCTTTCCTTTGACCTGCGAAGCAAGTCTTCTTGATTTTTTACGGCGTTATCCCTGATCGATCTGTATACTCTCATCTCTATTCTAATCTTATTTTCGATAAATTCAACCAGAAGGGGGTCATTTTTTGTAAAAAGTATCGGACTGATCTCCAGATCGATGTCATCAGGCATTTTGTCCAAGCCTTCACTGCACGGAGCGGCCACAATGATTTCGCAAAGTAATTTCCCCTCTCTTGCCAATGCCTCGTCCGTAATCGTAAACCCGTGGGCGTACAGCCATTCCCGCAGTTTCTTTTGGGCAGTTCGCGGCTGGAGTATGAATTTCCGGAAGGATCTTGTTTTGAGCGGATCTTCTCCGAGGATCTCCGCGATGAGCAGTCCTCCCATCCCGGCTATTACGACGGCGTCGACCTCGCCGGGTTTCAATATTTTTAACCCGTTGCCGATCCGGATGTCGATGCGTTCCTCCGGCAAATGCTTTTCTATATTCGCCCTGGCCTTTTCGAGGGGCCCTTCATTTACGTCACTCAATATGACAAAGGGACTTTTCCCGCTCTCCCTAAGCGCGATGGGCAGAAAGCCGTGGTCGGTGCCGATATCCGCGACGGATTCCCCCGGCTCGATGAAATCTGCAATTTTTTGAAGTCTTTCCGACAGTCTGATCATTATGCGACTACTCCTGTTTTGTTGGTTTTCAAAAGCGCGTTTGAATCTTTGATTTTCTTCTACAGGTAAAGGATACGCCATCGGAGGAAAAATAGCAAGAAAGTGCGCCGAAAAATCGACGCACGGCGCTCGTTAAATAATGGTTGAAACAGTATATAAATAGGCCTGTGAAAATATAAAGCACACAGGGAGATTTTATTTAACTCCTGCTGTGTGCTCCGTATTCTTTAATTAATTAATTTAGGCTCTGCCTACTCCAGATAATCCTTCAATTTCTTGCTCCTGCTGGGATGCCGCAGCTTTCTGAGCGCCTTGGCCTCGATTTGGCGAATCCTTTCACGGGTCACGTCAAATCTTCTTCCGACTTCCTCAAGCGTCCTGGCCCGGCCGTCGTCCAATCCGAACCTCAGCTTCAGAACCTTCTGCTCCCGGTCGGTAAGGGTGTCGAGGACTTCCACCAACTGCTCCTTCAGCATGGAAAACGCGGCTGCCTCCGCCGGCGCTGGAACATCGTCATCGGGAATAAAGTCGCCCAGATGACTGTCCTCCTCTTCTCCGATAGGGGTTTCCAGCGATACCGGCTCCTGCGCGATCTTCAGGATTTCCCGGACCTTTTCCTCGGAAATATCCATTTCCGCTGCGATTTCTTCGGGAGTGGGCTCCCTGCCGTATTCCTGCAGCAACTGTCTGGAAATGCGGATCAGTTTATTTATCGTTTCAACCATATGCACCGGGATTCTTATGGTTCTCGCCTGATCCGCTATGGACCGGGTAATCGCCTGTCTGATCCACCAGGTAGCATATGTACTGAATTTGTACCCTTTTCTCCAGTCAAATTTGTCTACCGCTTTTATTAAACCTAGATTTCCCTCCTGGATCAAATCCAGAAACAGCATGCCTCTGCCCACATACCGCTTGGCGATGCTGACCACCAGCCGCAGATTCGCTTCGCAAAGCCGCTTCTTGGCCTCTTCGTCGCCGACTTCCATCCTCTTGGCAAGTTCGATTTCCTCCTCCGCTGTCAGCAGCGGAACCTTGCCGATTTCCTTGAGATACATTCTGACGGGATCGTCGACTGCAATTCCTTTCGGAAGAGTAGCTTCCAGATCGATTTCTCCGCTTTCAAGATTTATATCATCCAACGCGAGGTCGGGATCTTCATGTTCCAAAGCGATGATTTCAAAGTCGTCAGGATCCACCTCGGAAACGATTTCAATCCCCATGGAAATCAGCGAGTCATAAAGATCATCCATCTGATCCTTGTCCATATCGATATTTTCCAGGTAATCCGAAATTTCCCTGTAGGAAATGGACCCCTTGCTCTTCGCCTTTTCCAGCAGCTCGTTTATATATTCAAACTTCTTTTCATCTTGGTTGTCATCATAGCTCATGCTAACCACCTACCTATTCTCCTTCTTTTTTGCTTTCTGTATTTCCATAAGCTCTTTTGTAAGGGCTTCGATTTTATCCCGGTCTTTCTCATCATCCAGTACGGACAGGATCTGGATGATCTCATTCTCCCGTTTCGCCAATCCTTCGGCTTCAATCCTTGAAACGCAGTCCTGAAAGACCTGTTCATCCTTGTCCGCAAGCTGGATGTTTTCGATGATCTCCCTCAGGAACCGGCTGTCTTCCTCTTCCAGGCTGTCTTCAATTTTTTTAAAATCGATTTCCTCGTCCTCTTTATAAACGGAGAGGATCAGCTCATAGATACGGAAGGCCGAAGGGCTCTTAAACACCCAGTCGTACGGTTTTATCCGGTCGACATAACCGCTTCTCAGAAGCATCAGCCTGATCAGATATTTTTCGATCATGCTGCCGCCGCCGGAATTCGCTGGCCGGACGCTCCCCGCAGGGGCCGCTCGGCTTCTGCCGGCGTCCCGATCTTCCGGTTCGCCCGGCCTTCTTTTAATATCGGTATTATTATTACCAATAATTTCTAACCTTATAGCACCTTCGGAAATTTTTGTTTCCCTGGCGATTTTTTTTATATAGATCTCCGCTTCCACGGGGCTCAGCTCCCGCAAAACCTTTGCGGTTTCCTGCAAAAACTCGATGCTTCCCTCCGTGGTCTGAAGATCCAGCTTCCGCTTCAGGATGTTAATCTTGTAATCGGCATAGGGCACGGCTTCCTGAAGCAGTGTCAAAAACGCGGCCTTTCCGTTTTTCTTTATGAACTCGTCGGGGTCCTTCCCGTCGGTCACATGCAGGACCTTTACCTTGCATCCTTTGCGATGCAGGATATCCATACCGCGCAGCGCGGCCGCCTGTCCTGCCTGGTCCGAGTCATAAGCCAGGATCACGTTTTTCGTGTACCGCAAAAGCATATCGGCCTGGCTTTCCGTCAGCGCGGTGCCCAGTGTGGCCGCTACGTTCCGGACGCCGTGCTGGTACAGCGATACGACGTCCATATACCCTTCCACAAGAATCACGCAATTTTCTTTATTTATATCCTGTCTCGTAAGGTTTAATCCATACAAGTTGTTTTTCTTGAAAAAAATAGCTGATTCGGCAGAATTCAGGTATTTCGGAGTCGCATCGCCGACCGCCCTGCCGCCGAAACCGATGACCTTTCCCCTGGTGTTGATGATGGGAAACATCACCCGGTCTCTATATTTGTCATAATATTTATTGTTTGAATAAGATATGAGTCCCAGCGAGAGAAGAATCCGAGGGTCTGTACCTTTTTTTAAGAAATATTGATACAGGCTGTCCCATTCCTTGTCGGCATAACCGATCCCGAATTTCCTGAGCGTTTCCGGCGATATGCCGCGCTTGACCATATAGTCGTAACCCGGATTGGGCAGCGTTTTAAAAGCCTTGTAAAAGAACGCGGCGGCTTCCCGGTTTATCTCGTACAGAGCGGCTTTTTCCTTCTCGTTCTTATAGCTTCCGCTTTTAACCTCAACCCCGCATTCCCCGGCAAGCTTCTCCACGGCTCCGTGAAAATCCAGGTTGTTGTATCTTTGCACAAAATCAATGACGTCGCCGGTGACGCCGCAGCCGAAACAGATGTAAAACTGCTTGGCGTCATATACATAAAAAGAAGGCGTCTTTTCGTTGTGAAACGGGCACAATCCCACGTAATTGCTGCCGGACTTCTTCAATGAAACGTGGCGACCGATCACATCAACGATATTGCACCTGCTTTTGATCTCATCAACTATGTTTTCACTGAACCCAGCACCCACATTGATCCCCGCTTAATAGAACTTATCCTAAAAATCTATGTATATATTCGACAAAACATATTGGATTCCTCTTTTAAAATAAAAAATTTTTTATATTTTTTATAAAAAATTTTTATCCGCTCATTCTCATTTCCAGCCTTTCGGAATGAACAGCTCGCTGTAAACGCTGAGGGCGTAGCGGTCCGTCATGCCCGCAATATGATCCTTCACCACCTCGTCAATTCCGAACTCATCGATCATCTCACGGCTTTCCGCCGGAAGCATCTCCGGATGCTTCGAAAAATAATCATAGAGGGAAAAGATCATATTTCTTATCTTGTCCAGTTCTTCGTCCTTTTTCACAATCTTGCTGTGATATACATTTTCAAACATGTAATTTCTGAGCTTGTTCATAAAGTAATAGCACTCGTCGCTCATGGCGATGCGGTCCTTGCCGTCGCTGTTTTGGATCACATCGTTTACAAGGGTATTGATCCTTGTGCGGTGGTCTCGTCCGAGAACGTCGACGCAATCCTTGGGCAGGCTGCTTTCCTTGATCACGCCGCTTCGGATGGCATCGTCGATGTCGTGGTTGATATAGGCGATCCGGTCGCTGAATTTAACGATCTGCCCCTCCAGGGTCGCCGGCATTGCGTCGCCCGTATGGTTCAGGATTCCGTCCCTTACTTCAAAAGTAAGGTTCATTCCCCGCCCTTGATGCTTTCGCCTTCCTCCCGTCTCCAAGACATCCACCACCCTGAGGCTCTGGACATTGTGCTTGAATCCGCCCGGATGGCGCTCGTTCAGAAAATCCTCGCCGTTATGACCGAATGGCGTGTGGCCCAGGTCATGGCCCATGGAGATGGCCTCGGTCAGGTCCTCGTTCAGCGCCAGCGCCCTTGCGATGGTTCTTGCGATCTGGGAAACCTCAATGGTATGAGTCAGCCGCGTCCTGAAATGATCCCCTTCCGGCGCCAGAAACACCTGGGTTTTATGCATGAGCCGCCGGAAAGCCTTGGAATGGACGATCCGGTCCCTGTCCCTCTGGTAGTCCGTCCTGACGTCGCATTTTGCCTCCTCATACTTCCTCCCCTTCGTATTCGCAGCCTTTGCCGCATAGGGAGACAAGAGCATATATTCGCGCATTTCAAGATTTTCCCTTAAAATCATCTTAACCTCCGAAGATTGGGGAGACCCTCTCATATAACAATAAAAACGGAAAGGTTAGTATAGTTTATTTTACCCTTCAGGAATTTAATAGTAAAGCATTCTTTTCAAAGCTTTATTTTGCCGCCGGTGGCATTGTTTCGGGACAAAAAAGAGACCTGACTCGCAAGAGCCAAGTCCCCCGGCGATTCCCGTCCGAAGATCATCAAATCGCAATGCATCCCCCAGCCGGCGTCGGCGTCAGAAGACAAGCCCGCGGGCTATTCTGGCCCCGAAGGTCTCATCGGCTTTCGTGAAGTATTCAACAACCTTCTTCTGGATTACTTCATCGACAAACATGAGATGGTCGAGGATGTTATCCACCAGACGGTCTTGCTCCCTGGGGCTCATGGACCGGTAATGTTCTCCCGCCTGGGTAAAGTCGTCGCTTTTCACTGCCCGACTTCTTTCAACGGTTCCTTCTATATGAACGGCGGCAGGCGCCCTATCCTGAGCGGCCAGCGCCGGGATGGGATATCTGACCTGATTGATGGGAAACTCTTTAAAGTTAGGACCAAGCCTGTGCCGTTGCGCATCCTGGGATGAAAAGATGCTTCCCTGCAGCAGGCGGTCAAAGGAGAATTCTATGCCCGGAACTATGTTCGCCGGTGAAAATGCCGCTTTTTCCACTTCTTCAAAATAATTCTCCGTCGCCTTGTTCAATGTCATTTTTCCGACTTTAAGCAACGGCACAAGATTCTCTGGCCAGAGCTTGGTGGCGTCCAGCGGGTCGAAATCAAACCGGTCCTGCTGCTCATAAGGAATGAGCTGTACGTTGAGTTCGTATTCCGTCAGTTCGCCTCTTTCCAGAGAATCACAGAGATCCCTTGCCGCCGCGTCGGGATCAAATCCGGCAAGAAATTCGGCTTCCTGCCTTGTGATGTTCTTGACCCCCAGCATCGGCTTCCAATGGTATCTCACGAGATGTCTCTTTCCGTTTTCCGATACCCAGATATAAGTATTTACGCTATAGCCTTCCATGTGGCGATAGCTCTTGATTGTTCCGTTGTCTGAAAACAGCCAGGTTACCATGTGAATGGCCTCCGGCGTTTCCGATATATATTTCCAAAATCGTGCGGGCTCAATCAGGTTTGTGCTGGGTGAAGGCTTCAGCGCGCGCATGAGATCGGGGAAGTTAATAGCATCGCGAATAAAAAAAACAGGCAGGCTATTGCAGAGCAGGTCGTAATTCCCTTCCGACGTATAGAACTTCACCGCAAATCCCCTTACATCCCGCAACGTATCGGCAGATCCTTTTGATCCTGTCATGGTTGAAAACCGGACAAATACGGGAGTTTTCCTGTCAGGATTCTGCAGAAATGCAGCTTTTGTGTAGTCGCTCATCGGCATATACACCCTGAAATAACCGTGGGCTCCGGTGCCTTTGGCGAAGACGGCTCGCTCGGGGATTCTTTCCCGGACAAACCTGGTCAGTTTATCGATGAGCTGGATATCCTGCAGCAGAACGGGACCGTTCTTACCGGCCGTTAATGAGCTATCCTCCTTGTTCATCATTTCAACCTCCTTGTTTCAATCGACTGGTTCGAATTGTACTTCCAGTATATGAAAGGAGGCAAAAAAAGGAGCATTCCATGATGAAATACTCCTTTATCAACGTTAGACCTTATGCGGCGCGGAGGCGTCCCGCTTATTTTGTTTTTTTTGTTCCGGTTATTTTGTTCCTGTGCTTCCGAATCCGCCCCGGTTCTCCGAATCCAGCTCGCTTACCTCTTCAAACACGATGAGCGGCTGATTCTTCTGTATGCGGAACTGGCAGATCCGATCTCCCGCCTCTATAACCGTGTCCCTCAGGGCATAGGCGGGAAAATACCACCAATCGTCCGGTCCGCAATACTTGTTGTCCACCACTCCCATGTGATTGGTCATGATGATCCCGAAGTTTTTATATGTACTGCTTCTCGGAACAATATGGGCTTCATAGCCCTCCGGAAGCTGCATCGCAACGCCGAGATGGATCATCTTGTACTCTCCCTTCTTGAGCTCGGTCCGTTCCGCGGCTCTCAGGTCGATCCAGTCCGACTTGCCTTCTATATATTCCAATCTTTTGATTGTATCGTTGAGGTATTTGATCTTGATCCGTTCCATGCTTTGTCCCTCGATATTCCGCGACCGCCGTGTTACTCCCAGCCGCGGCGCCGCAAGGCCCTCCGTACGGCCTAAGATTGTACGATCTTTTTCAGATCCATCTGATTCCTGCCGATCAGGACTCCGCAATAATTCCGGATATCCGTCACTATTTCCGACACTTCTCTGATATCGTCAAGGGTTACCGCATCAATGTTGGCGAGAACCTCCTCCGGCGTATAGATCCTGTTTAAAAGCAGCATGTTTTTGCCGTTGGTGAACATGCGCCCGTTGACGTTTTCCATGCTGAAGATATAACTCCCCTTCATCTGTTCCTTTGCCGTTTCAAGCTCTTCATGCGTGACTCCGTCCCTGGCAAGCAGCTTCAGTTCATCCTGGATCCCGACGATCGCATCCCGGACCTTTTCATGGCTTACGCCGGCATATATGTTAAAATATCCGGTATTGCTGAATGAACTCGACATGGAGTAAACGGAATAGGCAAGCCCCTTCTCCTCGCGGATATTCTGAAAGAGCCTCGAGCTCATGCTTCCGCCCATAATGTTGTTGAGCAGCATCAGTGCGTAATAGCGGTCGTCGTCGATGGCCAAGCCCTTCAATCCCAGGCAGATGTGGGACTGCTCGATATCCTTTACCTTTACTTTAAAACGGGGCTTGTATTCGGCATCTTCATGCTGCTTCGGCGTTTTATGCGCTTTGAGCGCGATGAGTTTGCTGTCGAACAGCTCGCATACGTGATCCTGGTCAAAGCTGCCGCATACGGAAACGATTATATTGTCCCTCGTATACTCTTCCTCGATGTATCTTTTCACGGCCTTCCGCGTAATTCCCTGCAGGGATTTCGGGGTGCCGATGACGGATTTGGCCAGGGGGGTTCCCTTGAAGATCAGTTCGCTGATGATATCGTGGGCATAGTCCTCGGGGGAATCCTCGATCATCTTGATCTCTTCGCAGATGACCCTCTTTTCCTTCTCCATCTCTTCTTCATCGAATTTCGAGTTCAGGAACATATCGATGAGGATGTCTGCCGCCTTATCGATATTGTCCGAAAGGGTCTTCAGGTAATAGCATGTCGCCTCCTTGCCCGTGAAGGCGTTGATCTGCCCTCCGATCTTGTCCACATCTTCCGCAATTTTTTTCGCGCTTCTCTTTTCCGTCCCCTTGAAGAGCATATGCTCAATGAAATGGGAAATACCTGAGTTCTTCGCCGTTTCATCGACAGCCCCAGCTTTCACCCAGATCCCGATGGAAACGGACCGAACATAGGGTATTTCCTCCATCACGATTCTTACGCCGCAATTCAATTTTTTATTTACAATCATTCTGCTATCACTTTCTCCGTTTTGTATTTTATTTTTATTATGATCATAGAATCATCTTTTCATTATACTTTCAATGGGGCAGCCTGTAAAGAGGTACGATGTCGATCTTTCTTTCCCTGATCTTTTCGATGAGCACGGGAAGAGCCTTCACCGTCTCCTCTTTCGGATGCATCAGGATAATGGCGCCGTTCAAATTCTTTTTCAGCACCCTGTTGAGTATGACCTCCGCGGTTGAGCCTTCCCGCCAGTCAATGGTATCCACGTTCCACAGGGCCATTTTATATCCGAGGCTTTTGCACAGCTCCACCGTGGTTTCGTCGTAATCCCCCGAGGGCGGCGCAAAGACGTTGGTTTTAACCCCCAATATATCAAGTATAACCTTTTCCGTTTTTAATATTTCCTCCTTCGCAGCTTCCACGGAAATTTGCGTGCATAATTTGTGGCTGTATCCGTGGCTTTGTATCTCGTGGCCGGCCTCGAACATTTCCGTCAGGAGGTCGGGATGCTTTTCCGCCCATTTGCCGCTGACAAAGAAGGTAATGTTCACATCATGTTCCTTCAAAACCTTCAGCATCTCCGGAATGACCTCTTCTCCCCAGTCCACATTGCAGCTGAAGACGGCTTTTCCGCTGTTTGGAAGGCCGCTGCGGATCACCACGCTCTCTTCGAGTGTCGATGTGCTTTGAGTCTGCTCCTTCATCGCGGAATGATTCCGATAAATAATGGTTCCAAGCGTGACGACCTGATATACAAAGATTGCGATAACCGTCGTAAATACGACGACCATAAGCACTTTTCCGTTTTTCAATATAAACACCCCCAAACATTCTATGCTTGGGGGTGTTGTTTTATTTCGTCAGAATGGGGGATGCCCGTTTTTTTAGGGTTAAGTCCTGGGCCAGGCGGTCAGCTGTTGTTGGCCTTCGCGATATTGTCCCTGATCAGGATCAGCTTATAGATCACCGTGGCAGCCTCTGCCCTCGTGGCTTGGCCCTGCGGTCTGTAATCCCCTTCCGGATAACCGCCCATGATGCCGGAGGATACGATCTTGCTCACCGCTTCGGCAGCCCATGGACTGATCCTTGCGCTGTCGGTAAAGGCGGGCGCCGTGCCCGACTCGGGAAGGACCAGCCCGGTGCTTCTTGCGAAATTGCTCAGCATGATGGCCATCTGTTCCCTGGTAATGGGATTGTTGGGAGCAAAGACGGACTCATCGAGGCCGCTTACGATCCCGTTTGCATAGCCCCAGTTGACGTAATTGCAGAACCATTCATAATCCGGTACGTCGGTAAAGCCTGCGGGACTGGCCTGGGAAGGATCCAGCCCGTAGATCGTCTTAGCCAGCATGGTCAGGAACTGCGCTCGGGTAAGCGAATCGTCCGGCAGATAATAATTGTCTCCCATACCGTTTACGATTCCCCTCGCGGCCAGCCTGCCGATGTATTCCCTCGCCCAGTGTGTGGCTGTATCCTTAAAGTCGATGAGCGCCGCGCCGATCTGAACAGGAATGGTCTTCTTCACGCCGTTGTACGATACATAGATGTTGCCTGAGATTCCCGATTCCATGGACGCCTGGAAAAGCCCCTCCGAATCGATGGTTCCGATGTTCGGGTCACAGCTGAAGGTAAACAGGCTGTCCTTGCTGGCAATGGGCGCGTATCCGAATTTTGCCGTCACGTTGATGTCCGCGGTTTTGCCGGGATCAATGACCAGATTCTGCACATTGGTGGTAAAGGTGATGTCGCTCTGAATATCGATCTCCACCTCTGTTCTCAGATTGCCGCTCTCCGCCTCGATCACCACTGTGCCGAGATCGCTTCCCGCCGTAAACACGCCGTTTTCATCCACGGTGCTGTCGGAGCGGCCTCTGATGCTGTACTCCACGCTTCTGCGCAACGGTACCGGCTCATATTTGTCGTTGGACGCATAGGAGGTCAGCTGGATCTGGGCGCCCGGCATGGCCAGCGGCTGGCTCGGGTAGATATGGAGATTCTCCGCGCGGGAGCCGCCTTCGCCCTTATAGACCAGCAGCAGGCCGTTGGTCGTCTTTCTCTGGGTTCCGCCGGAAGGCGAGTTCTTTACCTTCGCCTTTTCCTCGATCCCCGCTTTTCTGACGGCCATAACGGAAGAGCCGCCCCCGTCCATGTTCACGACAGTGACGCAGCCAAGCTCCAGCATATGCTTCATCATATCGGTAAGTCCAAGACCGGCCGAAAAGCCCGGCTGCCTGCCGTCCAGCACATAGAGCACGACAGACCCGTCCTTTTTTATTCCGATCGCGGTCCTCGGATTCACGTTGGTCCCGCTTGATACGATCTGCCCCTTATGATACATGACGTAATAAACACCGATGGCTTCCTTGCTGTCGCCAAGATTTCCTCTCTCATAGTCCTCAACGGTGATTTCAACGGTGCTTCCGGGAACAAGCCGCGATATGGGAACCGCATAGGCGGAATCCGCCGCTGCGGATAAAACCAGCTGATTATCGCCGATGGGCGTGTTGGTGCACCCGTTGCGGACCTCCGCCACGGTAGCCACGATGGTGCCTCCCACCGTGGGTTCGGCATTTTCGGCGGAGCCTGCATCCAGAATGACCTCAACGGAATTTTCCCATACTTTGGTTGAAGACGCGTACTGACGGTTATACAGGTGCAGCGCCTTGCTCTCTCCGTGCGGGACGTTAAAATATCCGATGGGAGCGGTATATTCCGTCGGAACGTATTCCGTGACCGTTACGGGCTGCTGATTCGGCGCCTGCGCCGTCTCCTGGCCGGACGTCTGTCCCGGATTCGGCGATCCTTCCCCTTCCGGCGCCGGCTGCCCTTCCACAGGCGGGTAAACGGTCATCGTCGTCGGAACATTGATGGTGCCTTTCAGGGTAAATCCGAGATTTACTTTTTCAAGGGAAGCTTTCCCGTCTTCATCGAAAGAAATGACGTATTCCGGCGCATACCCCGAGGTCTTGATCTTCCCGTCGTGAATTACCAGCCCCTTGGGCGTTCCCGTCGCCATATCGAACAGATCTCCGTTGATGCCGGCTACGACCTTGTATCCCTGGCTTTCCAGGGTGTTTATCATGGTATCCAGGGTATAGGTCCCCGTGACTTCGCCCTCGAAAACGTAGGGTGCAAGCTCCGAATTCTCCGTGTCTGCGGTCACAAAGTAAGCGCGCTCGATGCCGTTTACGCTATGGCCGGCCAACTGCTCCGAGTAGAACGCGCCGTCAAAGATTTCCGATTTTGTTTCATAGTAAACGGTCCCGATACCGTCCTGATATTTAAATCCGGTCAGAAACGTTCCTGCAAGCATCGCGACCGTTAATACGCCGGCTGTGATTTTTCTGCTTTTTCCATTGCAAGCCATTATCCCTATCCCCCTAACTGAATTCTGTTCGAACAAATCGGTTAGAACTATTCTAACATTGCAGCTTACAGCTGTTCAAGTTACACTTACGTTACAAAGGAGGATTTTGTCGAAGTAAAGCAAAAACGCCGGACCATGCCGGCGCATACAAAAAACCGGCTCTTGCCCGGTTTTTCTTTTTTATAACTCTTTAGACTCTTTATCGTTAAAGCAGTTCCTTTCTCGAAAGGTTGATCCTGTTCTGGCTGTCGATGTCCGTAACCTTTACCTTTACATAGTCGCCGATGTTCAGGACATCCTCCACCCGGTTTACCCTTTCCTTGGCCATCCTGGAGATGTGCAGCAGTCCTTCCTTTCCGGGCAGGATCTCGACAAAGGCTCCGAAATTCATAATTCTGGTCACCACGCCCTCATAGGTTTCGCCGACCTCCACATCCTTAACAAGACGCTCGATGGCTTTGACGGCCTTTTCGGCGGCTTCCATATCCGGCGCTGCGATATAAACAAGACCGCTGTCGTCGATATCGATCTTGACGCCGGTATCGGCAATAATCTTGTTGATTGTCTTGCCGCCCGGGCCGATGACCGTCCTGATCTTTTCAGGATCAATGGTCATGGAGATGATCCGCGGCGCATACGGCGACAGCTGCGGTCTCGGCGCTGAAATCTCTTCCATCATCTTGCCCAGGATATACATTCTGCCTTCGTATGCCTGCTTAAGGGCATCCTCCAGAATCTGCCTGGAGAGCCCGTGGACCTTGATGTCCATCTGGATTGCGGTGACGCCCTTTGCAGTTCCGGCAACCTTGAAGTCCATATCTCCAAGGAAGTCTTCCATTCCCTGAATGTCTGAAAGGATCGCAATTTTGCTGGATCCGTCCGGTTCCACCCGCTCAATGAGCCCCATTGCGATACCGGCTACAGGAGCCTTGATGGGAACCCCGGCGTCCATGAGCGCAAGCGTGCTTCCGCATACGGAAGCCTGGGAAGTGCTGCCGTTGGAGGACAATACTTCGGATACAACGCGGATCGCATACGGGAATTCTTCCTCGCTGGGCAATACGGGCAACAGCGCCCTTTCCGCCAGCGCGCCGTGTCCGATCTCGCGCCTGCCGGGACTTCTCAGGGGCTTTGCTTCGCCGACACAGTACGGCGGGAAGTTGTAATGGTGCATATAGCGCTTTTCCACCTCTTCCCCGATGCCGTCGATGGTCTGCGCTTCACCCAGCGGTCCGAGGGTGGTTACCGACAGCACCTGGGTCTGGCCCCTCTTAAACAGGGCTGATCCGTGAGTCCTCGGAAGAACTCCGGTCTCGCACCAGATGGGACGGATCTCGTTGGCCTTTCTGTTGTCCGGCCGGATGCCATCGTCCAGGATGAGGCTTCTCACCTGTTCCTTGGTAATATTGTACAGTACCGCTGCGATATCTTTTTCGTTGTCCGGATAGATCTCCGCAAAATGTTCCTTGGTTTCCTTTTCCACCGCCTCCATGTTGTCAAGACGTTCCTGCTTGTCGGGAGTCTGGATGGCCGCCCGCATCTTTTCGGAGGCATATTCCCTCACTGCAGCATCGATTTCCTCGGGGATCGTGTAAAGGACGACTTCTCTCTTCGGCTTGCCGACTTCGGCAACCACTTCTTCGATGAATTCGACGATCTTTTTGATCTCCTCATGGGCGAACATGATGCCTTCAAGGATTACGTCCTCGGGTACTTCGTTGGCGCCGGCCTCAACCATCATGATCGCATCCTTCGTGCCGGAAACCACCAGATGCAGATCGCTCGCTTCCCTTTCCGCAAGGGTCGGATTGACCACAAAGCGGCCGTCGACACGTCCGATGAGCACTGACCCGGTGGGTCCGTCAAAGGGAATGTCGGATATGGACAACGCCACCGACGAACCGATCATGCCGACGATCTCGGGCGAACAGTCTGGATCGACACTCAATACCGTGGCAATGACCTGGACGTCATTGTAAAAGCCTTTGGGAAACAGCGGCCTGATGGGCCTGTCGATCAGTCTGGCATTCAGGATTGCTTTTTCGGAAGGTCTTCCTTCCCTTTTTATGAATCCTCCGGGGATTTTCCCCGCAGCGTACATTTTTTCCTCATAGTCCACGCTGAGAGGAAAGAAATCGATGTCGGCCCTGGGTTCATCGGATGCAACGGCGGTCACGTTTACAACCGTATCCCCGTATCTCACCATGACCGCGCCGTTCGCCATCTCGCATACCCTGCCGATGTCTAGCTGAAGCAGCCTTCCGCCGACGGCGGTCCTGAACGTTCTGTAGTCTTCAAATCTCATTAACGACTTCCTCCTGTTATTTCTCCTTCTGTATATTCAAGACGTTTAAAAGCGGGGAACTCTCCCCGCCTTTGGTTTCAAAAACTATTTTCTTAATCCCAGTCGAGCAACCAGATTCCTGTAACGTTCCAGGTCCTTGTTCTTCAAGTAATTAAGAAGATTTCTCCTTTGCCCGACCATTTTCAGGAGTCCTCTCCTGGAGTGATGATCCTTTTTATGGATCTTTAAGTGTTCGTTCAAATCGTTGATTCTGTAAGTGAGCAGCGCGATTTGCACTTCCGGGGATCCGGTATCCCCTTCCTTAGTTTTGAATTCATTGATAATTTCTGCCTTCTTAGCACGATCAATCATTTTATCTTTCTCCTTCTCTTTTTTCGCCTTCAGCCGTGTGTTGCGTCGGAGAGTCGCAATACTCAGCTAAAGGTACGTTTTGACAATAAATAATAACATAATTGATTATTCTTGTAAAGTACTTCGAAAATATTTTTTGATAGTATATAACATGCGCGGATTTCAGGAAATTATGTGATCTTTTTCAGCGTTTCAAAGAAATCCGGATAGGAAATATCAACGCACTGATGATTGTCCAGCGTGCTTTTTCCATCCGCGGCCAGCGCAAGCACGGCCATGGACATAGCGATGCGATGATCGCCGTACGTTTCAAAGGCTGCTCCGTGAACGGGCTTGCCCCCCTGGATGATCAGTCCGTCGTCCGTGGCCTGCACGTCCACGCCCGCCCGTTTCAGTTCACGTTCCATGGCGTCGATCCGGTTCGATTCCTTGACCTTCAGTTCCTGGGCGTCGCGGATCACGGTCCTTCCTTCCGCAAAGGCGGCGGCAACGGCTATGACCGGCAGCTCGTCGATGAGCCTCGGGATCAGGTCTCCGCCGATTTCAGCGCCGCGAAGCGTAGAATGCTTTACCGTAATATTCCCCGAAGGCTCGATTCCGCTTCCGGTTTTTTCGATCTCGATGGACGCGCCCATGGCGCGCAGCGCGTCGATGATGCCGGTTCGCGTTTCGTTCAGACCTACATTCCGGATTGTGATTTCCGAATTCGGAACGATCAGGGCCGCAACCATAAAAAACGCAGCGGAAGAAATGTCGCCGGGCACCCGGATCTCCTGTCCGGACAGTTCTTCCGTTCCGGTGACGGTGATCCGGTTCTTTTCCACGGAAATATTCCCGCCGAAGCCCTTGATCATAAGCTCCGTGTGATTTCGTGACGGCTTCGGCTCAATGACCGTCGTGTTCCCGTCGGCATATAGCCCCGCGAGAATCAGCGCTGATTTCAGCTGGGCACTGGCCACGGGCAGTTCATATTCAATACCCACAAGATCCGTTCCGTCAATTCTGATCGGCGTAAAATCGCCGTCGGTGCCCTCAATTCTGGCGCCCATGGCGCGCAGCGGCGCAATGACCCGCTTCATCGGGCGCTTGCGGATGGACTCGTCCCCGTCCAAAACGCAGGAAAACTGCTGCGGAGCCAGCAGGCCGCAGAGCAGCCGCGTCGTCGTCCCCGAATTGCCGGTATACAGGATCTCCCGGGGCGCCTTCAACCCGCGCATCCCGACTCCCGATACCGTGACGCGGTCCTCCGAGATGCCGATTTCGACCCCCATCTTCCGGAAGCATTCCACCGTGGAAAGGCAGTCTCCTCCCATCAGAAAATTATTGACGACGGTTTTCCCCTTTGCGATGGAACCGATCATTACCGCCCTGTGGGAAATGGATTTGTCCGGCGCCGGTGATATCTCCCCCCGAAGACCTTTTGAAGGCGTTATTTCCATTTCTCTCTCCTAATAAACTCTTTGTTTTCTATGTTTCGGCTTATCCTACGCTTTGTTTTCGTAGCTGCCTATGACCTTTATGTAAGGAAGTTCTTCGTGCAGCTGGTATAGCAGCGCCCGGATATTTTCGTCCTTGAGATTGCCGGTGAAGTCGACGTAAAACAGGTATTCCCATGGTTTTTTGCCGTCGGGCCTGGAATGGATCTCGGTGAGGTTTACCCCGTAATCCCCGAATATGCCCAGGACGGAGGCCAGGCTGCCGCTTCTGTGCGGGCAGGAAAACACCACCGCGATTTTATCGTGATCATCCTTCACAACAAGGTATTTTGATACCGCGACAAATTTCGTGGCGTTTTCCTTATTGTGATTGATGCCTTCCCGCAGAACGGTCAGGCCGTAATGGGAGGCCGCTTCCCTGGAGCAGACCGCGGCTATGCTTCTATCCTTAAGCTCTGCCACTTCCTTCGCCGCCACGGCCGTATTGCTCCTTTCCCTTCCGATCAGACCATAACGCTTTAAGAATTTCTCGCTTTGTGCAAAGGCCTGGGGATGGGAATACACCTCCCTGATATCCTCCAATCTCGCCCCGGGAACGGCCGCCAGGCAGTGGTTCACCTTTTCGATATGGCTTGCGTTGATATAGAGATTATGAGAAATCAGCAGGTCGTAAACCTCATACACGCTGCCTGCGGTTGTGTTTTCCAGCGGTACGACGCCCGCCTCGGCGCCTCCTTCGCTGATGCTTTGAAACACCTCCCCGAAGGAGTTCACAGGCAATCTGACCGCGTCCGGGAACAGAATGCTGGCGGCAAGCTCCGAATAAGACCCCGGAAGGCCCTGATAGCAGATCCTGCCGGCATGCGGCTCCTCCTCCCGATAATCGAGATCAAACCGTGCGCCCAGTTCCAGCATCTTCCGGTATTGAAAGATCCGGCTGACTTCCATTACCTTTTTCATAAAGGAGGTATAAGCGGGTTTCATTTCCGCCCCCATGTCCGCCGTCAGCCGTTTGATCACCGCCTCTTCCCGTTCCGGCTTCAGGACCTTGTCTCCGGTCCCGCTTTTGATTTCGGCGACCTGCTCGGCCACGGACATTCTCTCCAAAAACAATTCCTTTATTTCCGAATCGATCTCGTCGATTTTTACTCTGAGTTCATCAAGCGTCATATCCATATGCCTCCAGATACAAATCCATCATGGCTAACGCAGCCGCAGCTTCGACCACCACCGGTGCACGCAGAGCAATACAGGGGTCGTGCCTGCCATGGATCTTCAGAAGCTCCTCTTTTCCCGTTTCCAGGTTCAGCGTGGCCTGTTCCCTCGCGATGGAAGGAGTCGGCTTGAAAGCCGTCCGGAAGATGATGGGCATCCCCGTGGTGATTCCGCCGACAATTCCCCCGTTGTTGTTTGATTTCGTCCTTACGCGCCCGTCCTCCATGATGTAGCAATCATTTGCTTCGGAACCGCGTTTTTCCGATAGCGCAAAGCCCAGACCGAACTCGACCCCTTTCACTGCCGGTATGCTGTAAAGCAGCGAAGCGATGCGGCTTTCCGCATTCTGAAACATGGGGCTTCCTAACCCTGCCGCCGCGCCTAAAACGGCGCACTCGACGACGCCTCCCACGGAATCCAGCTCTTTTCGGGCCTGCTCCACGGTCTCCCTGATTTTTTCTTCCGCCTCGCGGTCGATTAGCGGAAGCGCTTCCTCCTGCAGCCTCAGCAGGAGGTCCCGGCTTAAGTCCACAGGATCGAAGGACCGGTCGCCTGCATCGCCGACGTGCAGGATATGGGACCCGATTACGACGTCGTGCCGTTTTCTCAGGAAGTCCTTGCAAAGCGCCCCTGCAAAGACCAGGGGAGCCGTCAGCCTCCCTGAAAAGTGCCCGCCGCCGCGAATATCGTTATATCCCCGGTACCTGAGTCCGCCGGCATAATCGCTGTGACCCGGCCTCGGCACCGTTCTGAGATTTTCGTAATCCTCACTTCTCGTATCGGTGTTGCACACCATCGCGCAGATGGGGGCTCCCGTTGTCCTGTTCTGATAAACGCCGGACAGGATATCCGGCAGGTCCGCTTCCTTCCTTGCCGTGGTCATGCTGCTCCGCCCCGGCGCCCGTCTTGCCATCTCGCGTAAAAGGAAGCCGTGATCGAGTTCAAATCCCGCGGGAAATCCGTCGATGACAACGCCGACCCCCTTCCCGTGAGACTCTCCGAATACTGAAATCTTCAATAGATTTCCCCAAGTGCTGCCCATTTCAATCACCTGCGCTTTCCAACCGACTCATGATTTCCTTAAGCTCCGCAAGCGGTATCTTCTTCACCAGAACCTTTCCGAACTCTTCGATCAATATGAAGTGGATGCTGTCGCCCTGCTTCTTCTTATCGGAAAGCAGCGCATCGTATACCGCATTGGCCTTATGGGACGTTTCCGCGGGAAGACCGACAGCGTGCAGGATTTCCTTAAGCCTGCTGCTGCAACTGGCCTTCGTGATCCCCATGGATTCCCCGATTTTCACGGCCGCCGCCATCCCAACGGACACGGCTTCCCCATGGGACAGTTCCGTATAATTCCCTAGCTTTTCAAGGCTGTGGCCGATGGTGTGGCCGAAATTCAGGATCCTGCGCAGCCCCTCCTCGGTTTCGTCTTCTTCCACGACTTTTATCTTGATGCCGGCACAGCGTTCGATCAGCTCTTCCATCCTGCTTTTGGCGCTGCCGCCCTCGACGATATCCAGGATCTCCGGGTCCTGAATGCAGCCGTACTTGATCACTTCCGCCATACCGTCTCTCAGGACCCGCTCCGGCAGGGAATCCAAAAGCTGCGGATCGATCAACACCAGATCGGGCTGGCGGAACGCGCCGATCAGATTTTTCCCCTGGGGCAAATCCACGCCGGTTTTTCCTCCGACGCTGGAATCCACCTGCGCCAGCAGCGTGGTGGGAATCTGAACCAGATACCGGATCCCCCTTAGAAAGGTCGCTGCAGCGAAGCCCGCGACGTCTCCTGTTACGCCGCCGCCCAGGGCAACGATCATGTCGTCCCTTCCGAACCGGTTTTCTGCCAGCGTATCGTAAATCCGGGAAACGGTATCCAAGTTTTTATATTCCTCCCCTGCGGGGATAATGTGACGTAACAGCGGCAAATCCAGCCTGCCCAGTCCTTTTTCCAGATCATCGAGGTAAAGGCCGGAGACATTGGAATCCGTTATAACACAGATCCGCGAAGGAGCCTTATCCTCATTGATGATCAGCCTGCAGAATTCCGCGATCTCTTCCAGTCCGCCTTTTTTTATGACGATAACGGATGTATTCTGTTTTCCGTTCAGCTTCAGCGTTTTCATCTGAACCTCAATAAACTTTTAACTTTTTATCAATAAATAAACCAATAAACGTTTCTCTCTCAATATAACCGTCCGGCCTGTTACAGCTCCCTGCCCACCACTTCGGCAATGGACCTAAGCTTTTTCATGGTTTGGTCGAACATTTCGTATGTCAGGCTCTGGGCGCCGTCGCTCAAGGCGTTTTGGGGATCGTTGTGAACCTCGATCATGAGGCCGTCGGCTCCCGCCGCGATTGCCGCCATGGACAGCGGCTCCACCATCCAGGCCTTGCCCGACGCATGGGACGGGTCGACGATGACCGGCAGATGGCTCAGCTTCTTCAGCGCGGGAATCGCGCTGATATCGAGCGTATTCCTTGTAAAGGTCTCGTTTGTCCTGATCCCTCTTTCACATAATATCACATTTTCATTCCCGCCGTTCAAGATATATTCCGCGGACATGAGAAATTCTTCCAGCGTATTGGAAAACCCCCTTTTCAGCAGCACGGGAATCCTGGCTTTTCCCAATTCGATGAGCAGCTCGAAATTCTGCATATTTCTCGCCCCCACCTGGAAACAGTCTACTTTTCCCAGGAATTTTTCCACATGCATCGGATTGGTGATCTCCGTCACGATAGGCAGGCCCGTCTCCGCTTTCGCCGCGTTCAGATACTCAAGGCCCTCCGCCTTCAACCCCTGGAAGGAATAGGGCGAGGTTCGCGGCTTCCACGCTCCTCCTCGGATGATCGAAGCCCCGGATCCCTTGATATGCTTTGCGATATCGATGATCTGCTCCTCGCTTTCCACCGAGCAAGGCCCCGCGATCACAGCGATCTTCCGGCCGCCGATCTTCACTCCGCCCACATCGACGACGGTATCCTCGGGGTGCATTTTCCTGTTGGCCCGCTTATAAGGTTCCTGCACCTTGATGATCTTATCGACAAATTCATTGAGGTAAACCGAATTCGTGTCGATGTGGGAGGTATCCCCCACTAAGCCTAAAACGGTGGTTTCAGCCCCGACGATGGGGCATACCGCAACGCTGTAACGGCTCAGCCATCCCGCTATTTTATTGATATCTTCCTGCGTTGTTCCTTTTTTCAGTACGAGAATCATTTTTCGCTCTCCTTTCCTGAAATTATCATGCCTGTCTGCGCGATTTATCAAACAAAAAACCTTTCGCCCCGATAAGGGACGAAAGGCATTATAATCTTCCGCGATACCACCCTAATTCAATACCGAACCGGTATTGCTCTCTTTCGGATACTAACCGCAAACTCGGTCCCATATCCTATCCCTGTAACGTGGGAATTACGCCAAAGCCTACTGTTGAAACGTTCAGCCCGGAGCTCAAGAGGGAACTTCGAAATAGCTTTCCTGATATCCACTTCCAGTCGCCGATGGATACTCCCTGGCAGGTCCCTTATTTCTACTTTCCTCTGTCACAGCTTTTGTCAACTCTTTTGTTATTTGATTATAATATGTTAAACGCTGAAATGTGAATTGTCAAGAGAGAAAATGAGGAATATTGGCATTTTAATTTTTATTCTTCTTTTTCTTTTGCGGCCTTCTCCGCATCCAGCATCCGGTGATACCGCTCCGCTTCCTCGCAGTCCTTCTCGATCTGCCGAGCGAGGGCCTCCACGCTTCCGAATTTGATCTCCGGCCGCAGCCTTTCAAGGAATTCCACCCGGATCCGCTTGCCGTACAAATCCTTGCTGAAATTGAAAATATGAGTTTCTATGTTCTTCTTGTTGTCTCCGATGGTCGGCTTGATTCCCACGTTCGTGACGCCCCGATAGCAGACGCCGTTGTAAATGCAGTAGGTTACGTAGACCCCGTGAGCCGGCGTTACCATGGTATCGTCGATCAGGATGTTGGAGGTCGGAAAGCCGATGGTCCTGCCGAGCTTGTTCCCGACGACCACTTCTCCCCCTACGGAGTAATTTCTTCCCATGTACTTTTTGCATTCCCCGACTCTGCCCGACGCGATGAGCCTGCGGATAAAGGAGCTGCTCACCAGATTTCCGTCGATTTTAAAAGGTTCCAGGACATGGATGCCGAAGCCTTCTTCCATGCCCGCTTTGATCAGCGTTTCCGGAGTTCCTTCCGCCATATAGCCGAAACGATAATTAAAGCCGCAGTAGGCTTCCCGCATCTTGAAGGCGCCTACAAGCAACTTGTGTATGAACTCCTCCGCCGACAGATACCGGATGCTTTCGTTGAATTCCAGCGAAAAAAGATAATCCACTCCGAGGCACCGGATGATTTCGGCTTTGTCCTCCGGGTATAAAATGTTTTTTATGACCGGCTTTCCCGCCAGCACGTTCTTCGGGTGGTTTGCGAATGTAAATACGGCGCTTTTCAACCCTGCTGCCTTCGCGCTTTTCACCGTTCTTCTGATGAGCTCCTGATGCCCCTTATGAACGCCGTCGAAATTACCCAGGGCTATGACCGTTTCCTCGATATTTTTTATCTCGTCCAATGAATTGAACTGCTTCATAGTTTACTCCGATCAGTCATGGATATATTTCCCGGGCACTATCCGTCCTGCGTTTCTGCCGCGGCCGCTGCGAAAACCTTGTCCGCCTTGAAAGACCCGTCCTTGTCGCTGCGGAACGCCACGCCCAAAAACCTCTTCGTGCCTGGGGAACCGTCCCGTTCCAGATAGACCTTATATGCCCTGCCGTACTCTTCGCGTTTATCGGACACGGCGCATG